>Ga0181612_147714_pt1 | contig 37788 bp, 18 predicted proteins | sample HoacroProtozoa21_FD_119630 | JGI IMG/M metagenome (GOLD analysis project Ga0181612, IMG submission 119630) | Hoatzin crop microbial communities from Cojedes, Venezuel. Combined Assembly of Gp0051906, Gp0051904, Gp0051908
GAAAGAAAGAAGAGAGAAAAGAAAAAAGAGGAGAGGATGGGGGGGGGGGGGGGGGAGAGCCTATTAAGTACGAGGAAGGAAAGGGTGCTATGAGAAAAAGCTTTAGAAAAACAGGTCAGATGTGCAGGAGAAAAAGAAGAGTAAATTTCTTTTGAAGAATTCAGCATTGGATATTTCATGATTTTAAATTATGAAATCACTCTCTTAATATTTCCTCATTCTTGACTGCTATTTCATTATTTCTCCTCAAACAATCTGTGATTTGACAGATGCTTTAATGAAATTGAAGTTTCTGCCACTTTGTAGTCCAATGTGGATTTGTTTACAATGTTTCAGAAAAGCTTCCTAGTTAGACAACTTCAGAAATGGTCATATTTTTGTCAAAAATCTGTTTAGGTAAAGTGTAATGCAGTCCTATCTTTGGGAAGGGTCAGATGCCACCTGACCATCTTTTAACCTCACTCAATGAATGACTCACCTGAAGATAAAAAAGATATAGCAAGCCAACAGCAGACTAAAATTCCTAAAAATTCAGTAACAAATCTAGCCCCCTTCTACATCCACTGAGTCACATTAATATCCAGTTTCTGTAGAGCATAGCTGACAGATAAGAAAATGAGGATACAGAAAACTAATGAATAAAAGAGGAGATAATTTTTTCCTCCCATCAAGTGAGTAATGATATTTCGTGTGTCTAGAAAAAAGACTCATGAGTGGAGTATCAAACACAGGCTTTTGATTTCAACAAACTAAACAGTTTGTAAATGAAAGAAAGATGCTATTGATCTGATTCTAGTTTGTCTGTGTGTTTGTTCATTCTTAAAGTGAGTCATGAGATACAGCTGTGCATGGTCTTAAACAAGAGGTATCATGGAGAGATTTTCAGAACCTGTCCAAAAGATCGACAGCTTGCCCTTTAGCTGCAGAGGTCTAAGATCTCAACTGTCATTAGAGCATCTTTTTTCACCCTTCTCTGAAGATAACGAAAAGCAAGTAGAACACAGTCAAGATATTGGTATGATTATTGGTGATTTGTAGAAAAATATATTATAGACAATCCACTGATCCAACAATATGAGATTTATTGCAAAAAAGTGACACACTGGAAGAACAAGAGCATATAGGCTCCTACAAAAGCCTTGCTCCATGCAAAACTGGCTAGGCCTATGCCTCATCAGCAAGTGTTCCTGGTAGTGCATGCAGAGTGGGGAAACTGGTGATATTGTCAGGTTACCACAGGCCTCCTTTTTTCCTTTGGCCCTGCTGAGAGGACCGGTTTTATACCTTATTCGTCTGTATTTTCATATTCAATTATTGTCTCTTTCTACTTTCCAACAGCAATCATACCACCATAGAGGTCGCTCCATTAGGCAGCCCTTCTCATTGCATTTCCCTGTAGTCATGCTGGGCTTTCACTTTGGAATGGCATCTGCCATCAGCTATACTGAGATGCCAACATAATAGAGAGGGAGATCACAGGCAGGTCACATTTTAAAAAGACACAAAATCCAAACCTCCAATCATTCCTAGCACTTCAGACTGACTTTAGACCTGCTGTCTTAGAATAGAAGATGGTGCAGAAGACAAAATCCTAGCAGTCTGCACCTTAGACACTGATGAGTATGCTGCTTAAGGGCTATTTCAGAAAACAATGGCACAATGCAAGCAACTAAGTATGACTGATGTCTGTATGTCAGACAAAGAAATGTGAAGAAAAGGTGATCACAGCAAGCCATCAGAAGTGGGTGTTCCTTTTGCTTTGAGTAAAATGAAGTTTATGTGGAAAAAAGGTGTCCTGTGGGCTTGTTCAGACAGCTAAGCCACATCTTTCAAACAGGTAAAAAATGGGTTATATTGTAAAAAGTCATTATATAGGCAAGCACAGGAAAGACTACTGGATGAACAAGCACACCTGAGATCCTTAGAAGTAACAAAGACCTTATGTTAACAAATGTCAAAGGCAGAATTCACTTACAGCTAACTGGTGACAGACATGCTATCGCAATATTCAGTATGCATCCAAACAGACTGTGTATTAGCTGAGAAGTGAGGCTGTACACTTAAGAGCTTATCACTGCTGCTGACTATAGCATTTTTGCCCTTTACTGGGTGATAATTGTCATGTCTATTTCTCTCCACAAACTGACTATTTTTCACTTGTTTCTGCTGCCAGACTATAGTTATTTTACCAAGAGAGAACAGTAATGAGCAGGGCATATTCACTATTCTAGCTTTTATCATGTTCTCATATAATGAGTACTGGCCCATGGGCTATTGGAAAGAGACTGACAGAACAGTTGAAAAATAGACTCACATAAATTATGGAAAATCTATATATTACCTCACATCTCCACATGAGCTTGCAATGAAATGAAGAGACAGAATTTCAGTACTTCGCATGCAATGATGTGCGGCTTTAGTTTGACAGAAAATGGACATTATCTTTATTTTTTACTACACCTGCCCATAGAAAGTGAATTTACTTTTCATTGGAGAGCACCTGTGATTATATCACTATACTTCAACACACCTTCAAATCGTTTCCCCCTCATTGATTCCTCTTAATGCCTCATTTCCCAATCTGTAAAATGGGAATACTACTATTCTACAATGCAGTATTTTTATGTCAAATGCTCAAATGAAAAGGCAATTATCTTATATAGGTAAATTTTGATAGGCAAAAAGAGATATAAATATGTGTAGTTTGAAGGTGTGACTGCTTGCACACAGCATCCGAAAAAAAGTCAACATGAACCTAGGAAAAAGTTGTTTAGGTGATATGTTCAGCTATAACTATGACTAACAGGATGAGGTTTTAAAAAGGAGCATTTAAGATGTATATCAATAAAAGCTTTCTGAGAATGAGGCTGGAGTGTGGCTTTCTTTCAGTTGATATCAATGGAGAAGCACCTTGTTAGAGAACTGAATTGATATCTACTGAAAATACACAGTAAATCATAGAGCTGCAATTTTTTTATTAGATGGCAACTGCAAAATCTCTCTCTAATTGTAATTGCTCTTCTTTTTTCTTTTTGTGTCTTTCTCAGAAAAGAAATTTACTCAAAACACATTTTAAAATTTGGGGTGTTTCAATCATAATAAAACAGATCTTTTGCCTTAGCATAATATTTTGAAACACTATTGGGGTTTATGAAGTCATGAGTGTTACATGAAATGATCTGAGACTTTCACTGAAGTCTTCTCCTTGGAAATCTTCGGCGATCTGGTCAGCACTTTAATCCTAATGATATGTAATGTATCTTTTGTTGTACTTAACTGGTTAAAATAAATAATGTGGACCTTTTATTTAATTACTATTCAGTGAAACCATTTATGTTTTACAAAGAGAAGGGAAAAGCATCTATAATAAACAAACTCAAATCTTACGGCTACAAACCTAATTTATATAGTGGCTTTTATATGGGTTTCCCAGAGTTCTTCACAGACAAATCATACAGAACTACAGGAAGGAAAAGTAATCCATCGCAGAGAAAGCTTTTTTGAAAAAATATGTTGTTACTGTGCTTGTAAAAATGTTCCCAAAATGTACAATATTTGCTGGAAGCAAGTGGTACATCCAGGATGCCAGCAGAGAAATACAATTTTAAATCATTATTTCCTTTATGCTGTGGCTGAATCAATAAATCATAGACTACACAAATTGAGATAAAAATAAATCATAAACATTAGTGAAAACAAAATAATTGTAATAATAAAATACGAATATATTGCAGGCAAAATTCAGCATTGTCTGAAAATCACAGGGTCTCTTTTGTCTTCTTAACAGCTCTAGAAAGTGTGTCATTGGCTTCATACAACTACAGCTTCATTTCTGGCAGTAAATGAATATGATTTTGTTTTAAACCTCAATCTCTTAACACTGAAAAGAAGTACAGGTATGTGAGTCCTCTTTCCAAAAAGAAGATACAGTTTGGGTACTGTGTATTTAATGAAACATGGTAAAATGACTATCCTATCTACGTTCAAATTAAAATTTTAATTCTATATTTTCCATTGTATTGGAGTCTTCAAATCTGAATTTGACTAAAATACTAATATATTAATAAAAGATTAAAAATTTGTGACATATTTCAAATGTGATTAAGATTTCTGGGAAAATACTTGGATGCTTCCTGCAATGTCTATGCTGGTGTAGAGCCAAACAACTTATTCTTCTTTTAGACTATGGTGTGAAGAGTTTGTATTGAAAAGTAGTTAGGACAAAATTGTGAAAACGATGTATGAATTAGTGGAAAGGTAAAGGTTAGTTAATTTTTTAAAACTAGTTGTTAAATCAGACATGCAAACTCAAATTAGGAATCAATTTGTCAACCTTTCATCAATAAGAAATGGAGGATGTGTTCTCCAGCAGGAAGGTGGAGGAGAGGGACCATTTTACTGCGTCCAGTATCATATGAATGTATATGTTCTCCATGGGAAAGTAACAGATGTGTATATACTGTAGGTAAAATGTAACTCTAACAGAAAAAAAACACTAATCTTCTGAGTCTAGAGTTGTTGAACTGAATGACCTCAGAGTCGGGAGAGATTCTTCAAGAGCTTTTTCAGGTACTTAATTAATCAGTTTCTTCTTCAAATCAGCAAACCAAGTACTGCTGAGGAACAGCACAGATGCACAGAGAGGTTCATAGCTTTACTATGGCATACGGGGACTGAGACCAAAGAAGCAGCCCCAGCTGTGGGCTGGCGGGGAGGCATCAGGTGGGCAAAGGGCAAAGGATCCCAGTCAGGAGTCTACCTTGCTGAAAGTTGCTCATCTGCCTTTCTGCGCCAAGGAAATGCCTTTTTAACCAGAGGCTCTAATGGGAGCAAGAGACAGATTGCAGTGGTGGGCAATTACTACCAGAAAAATAGCAAGCTAGATTTGTGACTACAGAGAGAATTTCATGGTGATTTGCTTGCCAAGTGCACAAATGTATCACACCTTGTGAGATGACCGTACCAACTGCTAGGAAACAACAGAGAGGGTCTGTAGCCACTGTGCATGGGAATAAAAACACCAAAGTGAAAGGCAAAAGAGAGACTGAGAGGGGAGGAGTGTAATTTAGTCCTTTAAGAATGTTTTAAGAACACCAAACCCACTAAACTAGTATTGTTTGCAGTGATCTCTAATTCCTGTGGGACCAAAGAAGAAGGAAGAGAGGCAGACTTTAAATGATGGGCTTAGAAGCCAGTAGTAAGGATTGAGATGCACCAAAAGCTGGGGACACTTCTAGCGTAATGGATGGTCATGCAGGAGAGATGTACTTTGTCTGAATAATAGTGGACGAAGCTGCTAGCACTTGACGTCAAGGAAGCTGAGACTGAGCATTTCAATGAAAGAATATAAGAAAGGTGACAGGTACAGAACAGCACAGAGCTGTCCATCTATTATGGATGATGTTACAGAAATTTTGTTAATCTCTTTGAAAGCTAAAGCACAGGATAGTATTTGGCTAAAACAGAGTATGATTTAAGCAGGATCCTGAGAAGAGAACCAAACCTGTAAACTAACAATAGAAAGTCTATTGTCAGTTTAAGGAACATGGATATCAAACTAGCAGACATACCAGAAACTTGGTGGAAAGAGGACAATCTGCTAGGCATCATTCAGTGGAATAAAATTAACAACAATGATAAAATGAACAGTGACAATTTGCCAGGATCAAATGATATGCACCCGAGAATTCTCATGCTGTTACTTAAAATTCTCCCGGTAGTCGAAGTACTTGGCAGATATGAAGGTGCCTTTTAAACTGACCCCAGGTGAGATTTCAGGAAATACAGGGTCCATAAGCCTGATATCTCAATAGGGCAAATTAGCAGAGCCTATAATAAAGCGTATGTTAATAAGCACATGGATAAACCTGACCATATACTGGGGAAGAATCAATGCAGATTCTTGAAGGGAAATCCTACTTCATAAACATACTGGAGTTATTTGGAAGTACAGCACATGGGTAAGGGTATTCTGCCTGGTATATCTTACCTGGACTCCCATGAGGTTTCTGGCAAAATTTGTCACCCAAACATTCAAAGAATCTAAGTAGTTACAGCATAAGGGATAAAGTCCCTCATTTTATTTCATCATTTGGTTAAATGATGAAACAGAGAGTAGGAATAAATACATTTGCAGCGTGACCACTAGTGAAGTCCACACAGATCTGTGCTGGGACTTGTGCAGTTCAAGATATTGATAGATGACCTGGAACAGCAAGTGATTAGTGAAATGGTGAAGTTTACTGCTGATACAAAGTTATTCAAGGCAATAAAAATGAAGACAGACTGTAAAGAACTGCAGAAGCACCTTAGGAGGTTGTATGAGTGACCAATAAAATGGCAGATGAAATTCAGTATAGATAAATATCAAGCCACGCGTATGGGAATGAGCAGGCCTACATTCACATACAACATAATGGGCCCTGAACTGGCCATTATCACTCAGGAACAAAAACCTGGGTTGTCATAAATAGTTCTATGAAAATGTCAGCTCAATTGTGGTTTAAAAAGGTAAATCAAACATAAGAATTATTAAAAAAATGAATAGAGAATTTAACTGGGAACCTCATATTTCATTATATTATTCTCTGGTGTCACCCCACTCTCCACCATTTGAAAGAGAATCTATGAAAACAGGAAAAGGTTCAGAGGAGGAGAACAAGGATTATCAAAGGATTGGAAACCCTAAAATGAACATAGGATGAAGGAGAGGCTGAGAAAACTCATGGAAGTGGAGTTGAAAGATCTCTACTAAATGCATATATACCATCTCTACCACCAGAACTGAAAATCATTGGAAAGAATGTTAGGGGGAAGTGTCACAGATACATCTCAATTTTTTATTCTTCCCTAGATTTCCATTTATGATATGTTTTATTTCGGAAACAATAGATACAGGCATTTAGTGTGACTCAGGATGGCCTTTACTATATATATCCGTTGTTCTTGATTCTTCCGATGACAGGCACTGCCTACGTGTATGCTGGTAAATAAAACAAGCTCAAGGAGAGAGAGCAGGAGGCATGGCCTCACTGTTTATACATATATTACAATTTCACTCTGATCCTTATATGACCCTAAAACGACAGTAATTGTCTATGCATTTTTCCTTTTCTATTCAAAGTTCCTGGCAGTTGTTTTATAGCCTATCCGAATCTCGTTTCATTTTCACGGAGTAAATTGAAAAGAAGTCTGTATGCCCTCATAAATGATGCAAGCATGTTGAGGAGTGCTTTACAGTGTGAAGCCTGGTGAGGACAGCACTGGAGGAGTGTGGGAGGTGGAGACAGCCACACCTGATGCAACGTTGACCATTCTGACTGTTAGAGTCATTCCCAAGGATGCACAATACGGCACCATTCTTACATGTCATTTCAGGCACTCAAAGGAAAGGAGTGCAGCAGCACATGATGTGGACAGCAGCAGCCTGGTGTCTTCAGCACCAGCCCTCTCACAGTCCAGAGATAGACAATGTGTGATAATGAGTCAGATAATTTTGCTGTGTACTATTTTTTTGTAAACAGAGTCCACATTACACTCATGGAGAGAAACATAGGCTTCTACTATACCCATTGTTCCTGGAGAGCTGCTTAGTACAAGATTTATATCCAGACCTCAGCAACAGCAATCTTAATCTTCATAGATATGGACTGTATACATAGCAAGAATAATAACTATGAAAAAACATTTCTCCTCACACCTACAAACCATCTTATCTCTTAGCTCATAAACCACGACTCATTATTCAAGGCTGCAAAACTGAAATGTTCTGAAGGTCAAAAAACCTCTGGTACATCTACATTTTTGGGGACAAATCAGTGCTTTCACCAAGATGTTTTATGCCTCTGATACTACTTAGTTACTGGTCTTTTCCATTTACTATTTCTGTTCATGTCAGGTGTGTTTGAACACTTCTTCATCGAATTGCATTCCTAAGACTAACAAACCAAACTATCTGTAGTTTCAGGCTGACTAGTGTTTTATTCTTGCACAGAGAGAAAGGATCCAGATACATATGATTTAAATCAAATATTTCATGTTTAGCCAGCACTGTGTTCTTGGAAAGCAGACACCAAACCCTGGCAAAATTTTTAGTGAAGTGATATTTCCTTCTCCTCCTATTTACTGATACACTTGGTACTCGAGTACTTAACAGTAACCTCTGGCTTCTGCTTCCCTCAGTGGTTGCACTTTTCAGGATTTGAGGTTTCTTCTTAGGCATGCATCATTCTTGTTAAACTTGACAAAACAATATTGTTCAATAGAAAGGGTGCTGTTCCCTAGTTTGTCACCAACAGATATTGTAGCTGTTTATAAAGGCATTGTTTCTTCTTTAAAAAGCATTTTATGGTCTGTTGTTAGTTACAGGTTGTCTCCAGAGAAGCAACACGTGGGAGCCATAGAAATTTTTACTTTAGTTTTTTTGCCTCCTTAAAGCTGAGAATGCTCTTCAGGATCATCAAAGTTCTGCACCACAACTAGAAATGCAGAGCTAAATGTACTTAATACTCTTTTTCTGGTTACAACTCGGTAGAAGGTCCATGTAATAATTCAGTTGAATTAGTGTATTACACCAATTAAAAATTTCTGTCTAGAAAATAATTTTCCTCCAAAGTTACTATATTGATGTGACTAATAATATAACTTTAGTAATATTTTAACAATGTATGTCAAAAGAAATATATAATGATTTGCTACTTATAGCAAGATAAGAGAACAATTTATTAACATTATATGCCGATGAGTCATTGTGTATCTTATCTAAAAATTGTTAATTTATTTGGCTTTTTTGATCTTTTCCATTGACTATGTCAACTATGGGAAAAAAAGAAAAGAAAAACTATTCATGAGTCTCTAATACATTTCATGCTGGTTTTATGCTAATCATCACAAAAACATTTGACTTTCATGTGGGCATATAATATTATAGTATCTTACATTTCTATGTGAATCTCTCAGTATTTTATCATTAATTGCTGTGTCATTGAAACACAATAATGATTTTAAAAAAGAGAATAAAAGGTAGGATTCTGAGTGATCAAAGGAACTCAGACAAGGCCTACTTTGAGTCCAGAAAGGGCTGATCAATTCAAGGGCTAAGTTAGCCTGAACCTACGGTATAGTTTAGGGTTTCCAAGAAAGTAATTCACTTCAGATTATTATATTTTTGTGAGTATAGATTTCTGGCTAAGAACAATCACACAGGTATTTTGGTGGGGTTTCTTTTCTGATAAAATCCAAAATATGTGCAAATGCTTTTGTAGACCTGCATCCAGTTTTCATACAGATCAGACAGCTGATCTGACTTTAGCAGCAATCCACATTTGGATTGCACAATCTGACCTCAAAACTGCATGACCATAAAACTACAGAATATTATTGCTCTGAATGAGATCCTGGATTCAGTTCAGTATGAGGGTATACACCTACATGTCTCTTCAACACCTATAATTTAAAGTTTTGTTAACTTAGTGAAAGTAGCATGTTTTTTTGTACAAATAGAACCTAAATCTCTGTAGTGTTTCCATATTTTTCATTGTTACTGGAAAATATTTCCAGTGAACAAGGTATGTTACACTTTGGCTTATTTCGTGACTGAGGTGCCTAAGCCTTGGTGCCTCTACAGCCATTAGAGACAGAGAATGGTCCATATATCTCTGTGGCATTGCAGTTCTAAATTTATGGCATGACAGGTGACAACAAAATTACTAGTGCTCACTGATGTATAAAACAGAATATCACTGTTACTGATCATGTACTCTGCTCCTTTGTGTGCCATGTCCAAATTGTAACCATCTTTACCATCTATCCTTGCAGCATCCTTTCTGTTTTTTCCCAGAACAGCCTCAGAGATGTTTGTGCAGCCACCCCTCTGCTGCTGCACAACAGCACTCTGTAATGAAGAAAGAGTTCTCTTGCTTCCCCTCAGTAGTGGCTTTTCTTCTTCCAAGAAAATTGCTGAAACAGAACATAACAGCAATAATATGTGGAAGATAGTTTGGGAAACTTACTGTGCCAAGCTGCATTACAGTACTTTACAGGTGATTTTAAAGCACAAGGTCAAACTTGCATTTTCACCCTGTCCAAGTCCTATATAAATCTCAGTGCCCCATTGCTCAAAAACTGCAGTAATATTGCAGGAATATTTTTTATATCAATTTTTTAGAAGATCTAAGTATTTTTTTTAACGTGCCCCTTGGGTTCACTGTGTAGGTGGAACATGGTAAGATGAAGGTTTGAAGGTGAGTGTGAAAGTGCTCCTTAAAATAATGTAGAAACAAAATGAATGCTGGATCAGAACCTATACTTGTGGATAATTATAGATCAGATGCACTACTACCCATATTTTGTTTTTATCTGCCTAAGTTATGTTACAGAATACTTGTATGACTGAGGTAAAATGATGAAGTATATTGCAGGATTGTATTTCTGTTTTTCTGTTTCTTAGTTGGTAGAAATCCTAAAAGAAAGAGCTATGTCCTCTGAGTCATGTAAAAGCACTTTTTAATTTAATATATAACTCTAGCTCACAATCAAATGACAAAAAAAAAAGAAAAAAGAAAAAACTATGTCAGATTTGCAACAGAATGCAGATGGAACCTCTGGAGCTTTAATGATATCAGCTGAAGTAGATGAAGAGTTACCCTTGCAATGTGTAACAAAATAAAGGAGCATTTTTCTTCCACTAACAACAAAACTATGAAGAGTCTTGCTACAATACTCTCAAGACAGCTAATTTTTTAACTAGTTCAAAAATAATTTACAGTGAATAATTTGCTCTTTCAACGACTGCATGTTTGAACTTCAAAACATCCACTGATAATAATCTTGACTGTGTTAAAGACATGCAAACATTGTTTATCTTTACTAGCTTGTGAATAATTCATAAGTGAACAAGAACTTTTGAAAAATCAGTTTATGGATCACTGATTTCTTTTCAATATTTTCAAAAAATGTTTGCACTCTCTACAGATAGTCTCTGTTCTTCAAACTGCTCTTCCAAAGCTTAAAGGTGTTCTGAAGGACTCAGCATAAAGCATGTGAAATGACAGTGAAGCCCTGATATGAAATTATGGCCTTCACTAAACTTTTTAGGCTTCACTTGTGCTCAGAATTCACAGGATTTACAAAGAACAAAATGTCCAATGCATCAAGTTCATTTCAATTTTGAAGGTTTACTGCTGCCTGAAATTCGTGACTGTAACCAGATGCTTCCTACTTCTTTCAGCACTGCAGCTGAGGTGTGTAACTATCAGAAGCAGCCAAAACCCAAGCTTAGTAATTCAAATGAAAGTTGGGGACTTTGTCTTGGTTTCAATTCAAGTGAAACCAAAAGCAGATTTTTTTTTCAACATTGCTTGTAAACCAAATATAATACTACAATTAGTCACTGAAATTTAAACAGTTTTAGCAAATAAATGCATCAAGCATTTTTTAACAAGCTAAAAGCTAAAAACTGTAGAAAATGTGAATTTCCCTGAGTAGGTATGAAGTTATCTGGGATATTGGGCTCTGGATTAACCTTTCAGGGTGACAATCCAGAGCAATAGATGTAGGGAAACAAGTTCATGTGAAGCTTTGTGGCAACTGATATGTAAGGTTCCATCATTTTGGAAAGATACTCACATAAATTCTTCCCATCCTCACGAATCCTACGACAAGAGAGTCTCCCACAGCTGCAGTACATTACTACAGGCTATCTCCCATTCTGTTACTCCTTGTATTCACTGGTGAGCTGAAATGAGATTTTGCCTTGATCTGCGTCCCACTGCAACTGAGACACAAATTAGTGCTAAAGAAAGCACACTGAACATAAAGTGAGTTTTGTGACCTAATGACCCATTTTATGTCCAAAAACTTCAGATGTTCTCTATCACAACATGATCTAATACGTTGTGTCACGTAGCAGGAAGGAATGTGCTTGAGAGGTCTACAGGAGAAGCCCGGAAACTGAGAGATGTGACTGTGAGTTTCAAAAGACCCTGGAGTTGCAGACTCTGCAGCCAGTGGATACTGCACATAGCATTTGTATCTCAGACACATGAGTCCTGAAATCCTAGTGACTGTCTGGTTTCAAACTAGAAGAGCTGTGTATGGCAAAAGCTCTTCAAAAAATTCTGATGTGTTTGGAGACACAAATGAAGAAGATTGCTTGCCCACTCCAGTTGTGCTCCAGTCTTATGGGTGATAAACTTGGAGGGGATGGTGTTCTAGAAGATATGTTGCCATTTTAGTGTGCAACTCTGCCATGTTAACAGGTTGTGGAGAAGTAGAATGATTTTCACAGGCAAGACCTACTTTACTTATCTACACAGTAGTGGGGCAGGTTCATGTCCTCCTAGGTCCAGAGAGGACAAAGGGGAAGACTGCTTACACCTCCTATTACTTATATTCAGAACATTTCCCATCAGTTCTTCTTGCTATTCGTGTGTTTTATCCCTGAACATGGTAGGAAAGATACAGGAGAATCGACTAAATTATTTTTTTTGTTTTGCAGTTCTTCAATTAATTTAGGAATTCATTACAGTTGTACACAAGTACGTTATTTAGCTGTATAATTACTACTACAGTATTAATTATAGTTACTACTAAAGTATTAATTTAGGACAAGTTAATGTGGATAATATTGCTCAGTATGAATTTTTTATTTTTCAGTTTTGTGCCTTTTGTTAAGAACTATGCATGACTTCTCATGTTCATAAATTACATAGAAATGCTCTTAGAGTGGTACTCAAATTCCTCAGTAGTTTCTCAGAGACCATTTTTTTTCCTGGTTTCTTTTTTTTGGGAGTATGAATTCAAAAAGAAATTTAATGGTTTTTAACATGATGACAAATGACTTGTCAGTCATCTTTAGTCATTGCTGTAGCGGTTAACAACATAAAGCGACAACTCTGCTTCAGATGATCATTGCAATCGTATACAGTCACCTTTTTTTAATATCAGAAGTGATCCAAGAGCTAATAACTGCAAGAGCAGTGGCTCTTGAATCTCTTACTCTTCAACACTTTGGCACGATATCATAAATCTTTACTTTTTTATTACTTTAAGGAGCAATCTATTTAGTGACATGATCTGGATGAGATTTCAAGAGGAAAGGCTGTAAAAGGCATCCTGCACGCAGAGGAAGCGCTAGAGCTTGCAATGATTCTTTACATTAAATAGTAAATTAAATAGTAAGTAAGCACTGTCACACTCACTTCATGACATATTATGTGTAGTAAATAAGGAATGAGGAAATACGAAATGCAAGGCAAGGAAATGATTGCAGCAGAAGTTTGAATTCTGAAAATTTTTGCTTTTTCAATGTGGCACAAATTACAGCATTTAATTGTTACCATGTAGTCTTTTTGCTTTTTACCTCTTTTTGTCCTTCTCCATGCTCTTTGACTTCTTCAGATCTTAGATCTAACATATCTCCCGTACTGTAGTATGCAAACCTCTAGACGTTTCATCTACTTTTTATTCCTGTTCTTTGGGTCCCCCAAATAATTTAGACATTCATTTAGCTGTCTAGGTGCCTAAGCCTAAAAGTCAGATTGACGGAAACTCTGTTCAGCTGAAAGCTGGCCTGAGAGGTTAAAAGTGTCTCACCATTTAAACATGAATTCACTACCATGACTAGAAATTCCTCCTACCACTGTGGTCTGACACCTTTCTGGAACCACAAATGATGCGTTTTGCATTATCTGCTTTCATTCCTGTTGAGATAGGACAAGGGGTAATGGTTTTAAACTAAAAAAGGGTAGATTTAGACTAGATATAAGGAAGAAATTTTTTACAATAAGGGTGGTGAAACACTGGAACTGGTTGCCCAGAGAGGTGGTAGATGCCCCATCCCTGGAAACATTCAAGGTCAGGTTGGATGGGGCTCTGAGCGACCTGATCTAGTTGAAGATGTCCCTGCTCTTTGCAGGGGAGTTGGGCTAGATGGCATCTAAAGGTCTCTTCCAATTCAAAGTATTCTATGATGCTATATCATAAATGCTTGCAAAGCTCCCCTACCCCTGAAAAATGTGTCATCTTCTTTCAAACTGAAATAATTTTAATGTGATACTTTTCAACACCAGTGCATTTCTCTCTAAGGAAAAATCCTGTTAACTTTTTTTGGGGTGCAGCTAAACGCTCCACTGCCAGCTACCTGAAGCTTAACATAACATTAAAATACTTTGGTCAAAAACTACATAAGAATATTTATTGCTGAAAATATTTCAAGGGAATGGTTGTACTACAAGTCTGCAAATTTATATTTAAAATAAAATCTAGCACAGATAATCTAGTATCTTCATTATAAGGTGTTGTAACTGATCCTCATCTCTTCTCGCCCCTTTCCTTCCCATGCCCTGTCTTTCTATTTCTTTTTGTTGTGAAAATAAAAACTTTAGCTCCTGGTTACTTACCCCAGATCCACAAAATCGACCAAGTCTCACAGCTGTCTTATCATGACCATCAAAGAGCTCCACGTAATCGTAACCGCAGTCTGCCTCTTCTTCAACCTCAAAAGTCTGAAACATTAACTCGACGCGATAGCCACGCTCTGTCACCAGGAGCCAGTCGCAGTCTGTCTGAACCGGATAGTTGTTATCCCCAAACTGAGCATGCGAGTATAAGTCTTTCAGCTTGGTTTCAGCTTTCAGCCGACCACCACACTCTAAACAGAGGGAAAAAAAATAAGGACGAAGAAGCTTATTCAGTGCAAATTAGCATTTTCTTTTCATAGATGCCCAGTCTTATTGAGGCTGAGTGCATTTTTATGCCACAAGCAGGTCAACCAAACAAGGTGTAGAGTGAAGTACTACCCAGTATGAATACAAATCCATCATTCTGAGTTTTCCCTATATAAATTGTTTCATAACTACAGAAATTTGAGCATATCTCATAATTTTCAAGTGAAAGACAAAAAGACAGGGAACACCAAAGTTGTAAGGAACACAGTTGAAGAGGTAGGGTGTGCTTCAGGTAGGCATTTGAGAGGTGCCTGTGGCCAGCAAAGCAAGTGCTGACAAGTGGGGCATCCACATTTCAGTGGTGACAGCCTTTCCACACAGCTTAACAACACTATTTGCAAGAGGCAGGGGAGGATCAGCTCTAGCACACACAGTCAGCAATCAAGTGCAAAAGTCTTGTGTTTCATACGAGTGTCAACCTTAACCATCATGTGGTGCGTGGAAAACCAGCTCAATACTTTAAGTGCCACTGCCAAGGTCACTAGCTTGCTTGCTGCATAGTTTATGGATAGAACTTTCTCTGCAAGAGATCATGGCCAGGAGAAAGCTGCTGCTAGCTGAGAAAGGTTTTTACCATGAGGATGGCGCAACAATGGCACAGGTTGCCCAGATAGGTAGTGGAGGCCTCATCCCTGGAAACCTTCAAGTCCAGGTTGGACGGGGCTCTGAGCAACCTGGTCTAGTGGAAGATGTCCCTGCTCACTGCAGAGTGTTGGGCTAGACGACCTCTAAAGGTCCCTTCCAACCCAAAGCATTCTACGATTCTATGAAAGTCTCGTAGCTGAAAGCCTGCTCTTGAAGCAAGTCCTGGGCTGGAGATCCTCGCCCTATGCCAAAGAAGTATTTTCTGTCTAGATCTCTATTTGTACACAGTAGTAAAATGTATGTGTTTCTTTAGAGCTTGTTTATAACTGCTCAAAAAGTTCATAATTTAAATATGAATGAAGTTTACTGTATAGTCCAATAAGCTGTTCTTCAGCCAATTTGTTCAAGGAGAACAGCAATTGCTGAAAAGGTGCTGAACAAACCAGCAGTTAGTACTTCGTCCATCCTAAAAATTCTCAGCAGATGTAATTACAGCTAGTATTCTATCTTAAATAGCCTGTGAATTCAGCTTCTACAGTAACTTAACATATATGTGTCATGCATTTGTCAATTAAAAGTTCTATTACAATGCAACCAACAACAGATGGAAAATTGTACTTAAAAGAAAAAATGCGTTGTTTATTATGTTTCCAAGAGAAGGGTGGAGGCTTTTTTTCTTCAGAGCTACAAAGATTTGAGTGAAAACAGCATAATTTTGTTCTGGTTTCTCAAGAATAATCCATCCCTTATAGCACCCATAAAAACACCAAATGCAAATGAGCTTGATTCAAAACCTGAGACTCAAAAGTTTAGATTCAATTTTAATGAATAACTGAAGAGACAATTCTATCTGCTTTTAAACAAAATTTAGCTATTAGAAATCAATCATTTTATAATAACCTGAATCAAATTAGAAGATTTAAACATTTCTAAACATTGGTGAATTGATAACTTGAATTTGACTTCAGTGTCATGCACTCCACCCACACTCAATATAGCCAATTGCACTATTATATTCTGGGGAGTCAAACTTCAGCTGGGAAGTAATGACAGTAATGACAGCATCCTTATTTTTTTAAAAACATGGTGCTTCCTCTTAACAAGATCATGAAGGAGAAGGAATCAAAGCAGGAAATATAAATTACATAAGTGTAGTCCATCATGCATGATCTGTTGTTCAATCTGAAATTTCAAAATTTTTTTTGCTTTTAAAGAACAGACAAGAGCACATGATAAAGAAAATTAGTCAAATGAGAGAGTTCAAACACATTTCTCTTTGGTATTCTAATTTACTGATTTTTTTTTCCCCTTTTTTCCTATTCTTTATTTCATTTACTTCCTTGTTTTTTTGACTGGACTGTTGCCAACAGCAAAAGCGTCTCCCTGCTTCAGACACAGCACAGCTGCTGAGGAGAAAATGTTTAATGAACTGTCTGCATGGTTTCCTTCTACAGTGGACAGGAGCTTAAAGGAAAGTTGTAGCCATTCTAGCTATGGCAGAAAATGGCAATTCCCTTTCCTCTGCCCTTCTCCCATGGATTATAGACTCACATTTTAGGATAAAGTATTGATTTTAGAAATTACAAGTCAAAATTTCAATTTCTTATGGAGTAAGTTGTAGTTTCAAAAGCCTGCACCCAGCCTGTGCAATGCGGCACTGCATTGGGATGTGTGGGACAGGCAGTGGTGGGTCCACAGAGAACAGAGCAGGGCCACGCAGCAGCACTTGCTTAGCCCTGGTGTCAGAACTAACCTAGCTGCACTGACCGTCACTGTGCAGGTCCGTCTGCTCTGCCACAGATACGACATACACATCTGACTGCAAAGAAATACTTCTGATCTGTAAAATGCCGCTTTAGGTTAAAGACTTTTTTCTAAATCAGCTATGGAACAAAACCCCTTTCCTGTTTCCTGACCTTTCTAGGGGCTTTTAGGCTGCCTACAAACAGAAGAACAAACCATGTAGCAGTCTCTTGACTGTTTAACAAGCTGGACAGATGGGAACAGCTTAGATCCACACTACCTGATCTAGTGAAACAGGATTAGAAATCTGATTCAGCATTGCCATCCTGAATTATTATAGTTATTTTGGAAGCGACACAGGAGCCTAAATTGAGTGACAGCTGAAATGCCCAAATTTGTCAGAGACAACCTCCCAGGGTTAACAGATAGGAACAGGGCCTGCAGCTGACCTGCAACCTCCTGCAGCAGTGGCTGGAGGCCAGGCACCATAAATGAGGCCATCCAGAAGGGAACTAGATGCCTGCATTAGGGCAACCGAATCACTCCCTGAGCAATGACGCTAAATGTTCTGGCAAGAGCATTTTTATAAATTCCTTCTGGATAGGTTATCCCTTTTCTGAGAGGGGAAAGTATAACTGAATCTCTTTCTAAAACTGTGTTGCGCTTTAAAAGCAGCATTTTATAAGTTTTCCTCCACCCGGGGAAGCCTTTCTATCCAATCTATTTTTTGAAACTTTACTGCCTCTGCTACCTACAGATTTCTCCTGTTTTCTGAAATATTCGATAGAAATTCAGAATTTGCATAGTATTTCAATACAAACAGTGTCACAGAAGAGAAATCAACAACACCACCAGGATCTACTAGAATAAGAGGCCATTAAATCATGAAGATGCCAGGAATACAGCAGCACAGACACCTTTGGGCATAGGATCCAGTTGTCCTTTCTCTGCTGTTCTATTACACAGGTCCTTCTACCAAGTGAGTTCTGCCCAGAGGTCAGAAGTGAAGGGAGCAACTTGCTCAGGTCTCCCTGTCTGTCTGCACAGCTATGCAGGGTTGAGGACAACCTCGCCTACTTCCCTTGTATACCGTCAATTATTATTTGCTAGAAAAAATAAAATAAGGAACTACAACCCACTGTCTGTGCACTTGTTGGATATCTACTCATTCACATTTGTGTCCAACGCATGGAGGTAAAATTCCCACGGAGCACCTGTGTTTGGCTCAAGACGGCAGGAAAAGGCTGCAAGCTCGGCGCCATCTCTCACCCAAAGGCTGCCTCAGAGCACCGGCTGGCGACGCGCTGTTCAGCTCAGCGAGCAGCTTGGGCAACAGCGGTCGACAGAAACACGTGGCCTCTCTTAAGGAGGCAAACTGTATAATTTTTACAACATTCTTAAAAACTGGGCAGTTTTTATTCTCCAGACTTTCCCAGGAAAGCACTCTTTATGCATGCTAAGAAAGTTTTTATGGTTAAGGCACATAAAACTCAGCAGATATATATATATATGAGGGAAATTCCAGCAAGTCATTAAGTAACTAGCAATCTTCAGAAGTTAGGGAATATAAATTTGAACTTCTTGCAACATAATGACTGCTCCAATTCTGTAAATTGAAAGTGTAGTTTTAAAACACCTGTTTCTAACAAGAGTTCTGACCTTTAACTATTTACCCCGAGGTAATTTAAAAATGAGTAATTATTACCATTTCTATCTTATTTTCGATCTAAGGGAAGGCAAACAATGGCATGCTTGCAAAAGAGGATTTTCCACAAGAAAACAAAATTGAATTACAGGGAGCTAAACTTTTCACTTTCCAGGCCCAGATCGTGTAGAGCAGATATTTCATATACTGTTCCTTTCTGTCTTTCTCTGAAAGGTAAATTAAATTAATAAAGTTTTACAATTATTCTTAACAAAGCAGAAGCAAAAAAAGAGCAAATGCTAATATCGATAAATGAGAATTTCTTAGTCGAGCACTAACCACCAACTTGATGAATACTCTGGGTAATATCAAATGGTATTAGCAGCAACTAATCACTCTGATTAATATCTACTATTAATAATGGCTACTTGTCAGTACTAGCACAGATATTTATAATTATTTTCTGCATTAATATTTATTGCCAAATATGGAAGAATAAGAATGAACTTTGGAAAGTAAAGACAGACATTATGGCTGAAGAAGAAAACAAAAAAACCCCCAAGACCCCCCATCTTCCAGCAGCCCCTGGAAGTTCAGAGCTTCAGCACTAGGGGCCACTGTAAGCCAAGCAACGTCGGGGAAAGCCTGCTCGCACCCGGAAACGTCCCACGAAATAAACCAGTGCAATTGCAAAACATTTCTTAATTTCAGCGATTTCTGCCGAAGAACAAAATTAAATGGTAAATGTGAAGGAGATCATGTTCTTACGGTCTTAAGCAAGTCTTCTGTATCATTTTTTTATTTTTCTTTGGCTTGTCTTTCCTTTTTAGCTCTACAGGAAAGTAATAGCTGTTTACACAAAGGCCAGACTTTTGTTTAAGTTAGAACAGGAAGGTAATGGAGGTGCATCACATGCCCCAGCAAAGTATTGCCATTACAAATACAATGAAAAGCTACTGCATCTTTCACAAACTAATGGCATGAATCTTAATAAATATCTCCTAGATTGTCTATGCCAATATCTTCTTTCTACAAGATTTTGTTGCAAAATCTTTTAATCATTTACCTATAAAATTGAGAAAGACACAAAGAGAAAGAGCGAGAAGGAGAAAGACGTGTCTACAAGATTAGAGAATACTTTCTGCAATCTCAGACTTCTCCTGCTGTTCTTCAGGTTTCATTACATTTAGTCGTAATGTTCTTATCTGTTAACTCCTCCCATTCCTATAAAAGAAATGCCTGAATATCTTCCACTAAAGAATAAAGGGGAAGTTATTAGTAAAGCACATCCTGATTTTCTGACCTGTAGAGTGCGTTGCTTGGAAGCCTTTTCTTTGAACTGATGCATCAGAAATAAAGCGGAGAAACATTTTGTTTCCAGTAGCAATAAGAGGATCTGGTATCTTATTGCCGCATAAGCGTCCCAGAATTGGTGATTTTTCACTTTCACCATCAAACACTTCCAAGTGGTCGTAAGCACATTCTTGATGTTGCTCTATCTCAAATTCATTGAAGGTCTGGGGGGGAAAAGCAAAATGACTCAATGTAGTACTGCATTTACTGTTCCTATACAGTAAGTATGTGCTGTTAGTATATTTCAGAACACAAGGTAGATGTAGTTGACAGATTTTAGCATTACTGCCCCTACAAGTCTGTAGCTTTGAATAACATACTGATGTTGAGAAAGTGGAATGATAATTAAGACAGTGAATTTTAAGAGGGCAACATCCTTCGCATAAAAAGGGATTAGAATCTTTATAGCCAATGAATATCCACAACAGAATATTGAATCTAGATTACTGTGACTTTTCTGTTGAATTTGTACCATTTGTAGGATAATTCCAGATTTCACAGAACATTCAAAACAGCAAAAAGCAGGAAATCTATTGGTTATTCAGACAGTTGAGGACTGACTGAAACATCTGCTGCCTCCCCCCCTTTTTATTTTTTTACCTCTCACCACAACTAAAGCCTTTGAGAAAGATCTTTCTGCATGAATAGTTATGCATGAAAGTTATATTTTCTAATCCATTATCTAGAGAGCTATTTTGTATTACCACAATATTAACGATATTTCAGGCTGCACCCTTCATGTTAATATCACATATTTGCTAGCGAAATCACTGTGAAAAATAGCAAAATTTTTTTGATTGTTTATTTAAAAAGTTCAGCAGACTCTTTTGCTGCCCCCAGCTCTCCTAAGGAGATTCAAATTGCTGCCATAGTTCGAACACAGTGATTGCAAACTTTTCTTCATTTAAAATCTGTGGTGTTTCTTCTACACTTCAAAACATTTATCTTGGTTTCTGAGCTCCTAGGGATTCGCAGTCTCTCTTAGTGTTCATGGCAGCTTGTAAGGACAAATTTGGGTCTATTAAAAATTGTAAATTGCAAACCCTTCAGAGCAACTTTTAAAAACTTCCAGAATTTAGATTTCTCAGAGTGTCCAGTCAAAGGCATTTCCCAAAGGCATATGCTATATCCTACAGAAACTGCTAAAATACACACAACTAATACCTGCCTTACACATATGGAATTTCAATGGGATAGCTAAGAGATTTCAGAAAAGACTTTTTGACCAGGGCCAAATTCCAACCAGAAACCTAAAGCTTAAAATCAGTAACTTCCTGTTATGTAAACACTGACGAGGCAATATACATACACATCTACCTGAATTTTCAGAAATAACCTACAATTAAAGGTGAAATTAAAAATCTGTTTTGTTCAACAAAATAGTATAAAAGCACGAAGTATAAATGCTCCCATGAGTAGTCACATAGCTGGCTGTTTATGAAAAAACCCAAACACTGAAGGATTAAGAAGCAATAATTAAAAGGAATAAAACTGAACTATCAAACACTGAGCAAATATCATAATTACACATTCTATCTGGTACACCAAAGCAAATCTGACCTACCAAATCCCTTGTGGAATCCAGCCAGTGTGAAATGTGATGGCAATTTGTATTAACAGCTGACCTAAAGGAAATATAAAGAGCTAACACAAAGCCTTTTGCCCAAAGAACCGGAATATTCAGAACAACACTTTGGTTTAGTGAAAAGTGAAGAGCTGCGTGATGCCATGGACGTTGGTTCATTTCATAGCAAAGTCTGGGGGTTTTATTAAGGGAATGAAACTGCAGAGGCAGTGAAAACAGCTGTACAGCAGTCCCTCCTGCTGCTCTTAAATTGTAGTCAGCCATCCTACTTTTAGGATGCCAAGTACGTGTTGTCATTTATACTCAAATAAAATCTGACAGATTAAAAAAACCCCACAAAGCTGAGAGATTAACTGTAAGGGAGTTACTTAAATATAGAATTGAGTCAAGCCAACTTGGAATGAACGGGAGCAGTAGATGTGATCCAAGAGCAGCCTGCAAAACTTCATTTTCTTTTAGAGGAAAATTCTCAGTTTTGTTCACTTCTCATCAGTACAAAAAGATCACTCTCTAGAAAGCACTTCTTATCACGAACTGTAAGACACACCTATTATTTTTAATATTTGAGTTATTATGGTATTCCTAAGCCTGCAGGGGGACAGTACATGTTATACTGAGTCCCACAAAGAAAAAAGAAATAAGAGAAAAGAAGTCCTGAATCTGTTGTGAGTCTAGCAATTGATTCTAGCAATTACAGAGAGAATAAAAGGAATTTGCTTTTTAAAGGAAAAGCAAATCTTAAGTCTTTTAAAAGCTCATAATGCCTAACATTTCAAAACACCCACAGACGATCACCATCTTTTTAAAAGTGGTCACTTCCCAGCAATGGACTAAGAGCAGGCTTGAAACAGAGGAACTGACACAAATTTTCCTTAAAGCTGAACATGACTGAATAGCTGCTGCTAATTTTCCCTCTGTTATTTAGTGCCAACAGAGTTCACAGACAATTTAATAAAAATATCAGTATAATTAAATCACACTCCGTCTTTTTAGGACAAATACTTTTGAATACCTACCCCACCATGCCTTTAGTCCCCATTTGATTGTCTCATTAGTAGGATGGTATTCAGAAATGTTACATATAGCTTCGGAACATCCAGCCCTTTCTATCTATAGCACTCAACTGAGTAGATACGTTGGTGGCACTTACGGATAGCTGCCTGAATGGGACACTTAAGTCTGTCTCTTATAAACATCCGGCTGATTAGCTTATGAAAATCTCTCTCTCTGTTACATACATTTTCAAAGCCATCGTTATCTACACATTTCATTTAAAAATTCTGAAGTGCATATCCATTTTTTCACAGGCTTCTTAATTATACCAAATGCTCAACTTTAGCCTTTTCAGGAAGATACTTCTCAATGATTATCAGAGTGAGAGCAATCACAGCAGAAGATTAGTTTCTGTACATATGCTCCTCATAAAAAATGAAGCACAGCCTCACAATTTATGCGGTTTGTTACCATGAAGAAGAAATCAGTTCTCTCCTTGTTAAATTTAGTAAACTGTGAATAGTAAACTTAAATACTGTGTGCAAGTCCAAGAGAAAATATTTATCGATAGTGGAAGTATGGTATTAATATTACTAATATTATTGATATGGCATCTTCCTGTACTAGAAAGACTTTAAAGATATTATACACACAGAATTTAGTAGACTGACCCTACTGGCTTGCACAGAAAAGTGGATTTCAGATTCTAAATCATGGACGCATTTTTGAAAATCCAATCTAGTGAAATTCTGTCTAATTTTTCCAATTTCCTTGGCAAAAGCCAATTTAAAATACTTTTAAAACAGACCATGTGATGTTTCACTGAAGAAATCCAAATGCTGGAATTTTGCCTGCTGAGGTTAAAAGTACCGAAAAAGCTTTCAGAGTAACATGCCCATGCCTGGCTGGCTCTGGTTTATTCAGCCAGGATGAAGAAGGCTTGCTCAGAAGCGGCAGCAGGAAGGCTGCCTGAATCAAAAGCCTGCTTTTCACCCTTTGAATGGACAGAGCATACACACCACTCTTTTTCTGCAGTCCCCACATCCCCCAGAATAGTTTTACCATTTTACTTCTGGTGAACAGCCATCAACACACGGTCCCACATCAGCACCAGTAACAGGGGTTATGGTGTTGGCTAAGGTCAGGAGTTATGAGATGACAATATCCTGTTCATCCCTGCATCCACATTGTCTATTGCTTCTACATCTCTGAAGCACATACATCGCTCTTCTGAAGTTTACTTGCTCCAAAACTCTTGTTAAATGAATTTATCAGATTTTAAAATATGTAAGGCCAGCTTTTGTTATGGCTGTCTCCTGAATACTCTGCGTGAGGGAACACTGGGGCTGATCTCAAAGCAGAAAAGCCTCTTGGGCAGGTCCGTGCCTTTGGCTTCATAGAGAGGCTGTGTAACCTCAGCAGGTCTGCAGAGCTCCCTAAGCTCTGCTCGGATGTCTTTAGCCACCAGCACTGTCCTCAGCCAGCTAGACATAAAGGTCATTTAACTCTACTTAGGTTGCTCTTCTACTTATGTTAAAATTTTGAGTCACTTTTAAATAAGAAATCCAGATTCTTGGTTTTTGCATCCTCTTTTCCTCCTCAAAAACTTCAGAACAGAAATGCAAAAGTTGTGTGGAGAGGACTGTTCATAACTTCTAATTTTCTTGTTCTGAATATTGGAGTTTGAGTAAATGGCCTCTGCCGTATTTGTCAAAACTTTGTGCACATTTTATGAATTGCAGCAATGATATCGTAAAGTCTGACAGCAGAAAAGTATTCCTCCTGCCCTTTGCTGTCCAGAGTATTTACAATCACCATAAACTTAAAATCACAGCTTTATGATATTGAGTAGCCCCAGTTGGCCAGGAATGGACAGGACTCAGCAGATTTTTAAAACAGTTTACCTGTGGACTGTAAACTGATAGTAAATTTTAGTAACTGTTTCATATAGTTGAGTAGCCATTTGAGAAGCAGGTTTGGTGGAAGAAAAGAGAAAAAAGAAAGGGTAGGCAGAAACTCACCAATTTGACTCTCTGCCCAGGGGTGGCACTGATTTCCCATGTGCACTCCTTTCTGCTGGGATACTTGTCGGGCCAGTTGGGACTCGTGATGATGCCGTTGGGACTGTGGATCTTCTGTTCACACTCAGCTGTGCCAACAGGGATAGCATCAGTTAGTCTGGGGGTCTGCATTCAGAGGTAGCCAGAAAAGCACTCTCTTTTGTCAGGGGACCCACTGAATGGAAAGGATCGTTAGGAAGACAGCTAAGTATGCTCTTCAGTGTGCACGAACATGTTCTTCCCCTTTGGCAAACAATTTATGGCAATTAAAGCAGCATGCTTAATTATTGATTGTTGTGAAACATACATTGTTGTTCACAATGGATGGCTTTTTTTGGAAAAAAAATATTATAAAGGTATATACATAAGTATTAAAATTTAATCAAATATTTTGCTATTCCCCCCAATCTATGTACTAATAATTACGAAAACCCATATGAGAAATCTTGCTACTCCAACCTCAAATGACATTTCTCGAACAATACTTTTCTCTCCTCTTGCTGATTTTCATACTGCAGCTACAGAGAAATCATTTTGATTTCTAAATCACAGTTTCTAGGGACATATATACAACTAGAGAAGAGCTGAGACTAAACTGTGAGTATATAACAAGAACAGCTTAGTCATTCACACTGTAACTGAATCAACAGCAGCACATTTCTGAATAAATACAAAGAACTAAAACTTAAAAGAAAGCAAGAATGAAACCAGTTTCATTTTTCTATTTAGTTTTTTAACAAATTGCTTTATAAACATCAGAGGATTATTCACCAGCAATCTTTCAGAGTAGGCAAGTATCATTCCAACACCAGTGATAACGCAAGTGATTCATGAAGGGCACATCTTCTTTACTCACAAGCTAAATCCACGCTAGAATACAGCCTTGAGAAATTACAGTAGCTCACATGATATTGCACACTTGAGGTTCATTTGCAGATAATCTAAATCCTACTTAAGCCCCAAAGCCTACTGTTTTCTTGGAGGTAGCCGCACCTTGAGACAGCGACTAGGAAAAAAGATGCATTAGGATTTGACTGGAATTTAGCTTGTCTGAATATGTCCCCTAAAATAAACCCAGCAAGGGCAGACACAGTTTCAACCTGACTGCAAGGAAACTAACTGCTACTGATAGGGGTAAATGACAACTTTACCAGGCTTCTCTCCAAAAACTCTATCCCTGTGTTTAATACAGCATTAGATAAATGCTCTATCACAGCTTTAAATGTTCTACACTTCACAGCACTATTAAAAGCGCTCCCTGCCAATGATCTCAAGTTTTCCAAACTGCATTCCTGTGGACCTCAAACTCAGCCACACACAAATGCTGGGGATGGAGGGGGCGAGCAAGGAGAGATGCGGGAGTGTTTAAGCCCGAATGTCTAAGCCCCTATTACCAAGATTTTTCTCTTTGCTTTCTTTTCCTTGGAAGGAGAGCTGCAGAGATCTTTCTGTAAGCCAGTTGTATAATCAACCATTTATATACATTACTACCTACCCTCCTTGCAGTCATGTTTGTTTTCGTGTAGCACAAATCCATTTCGGCACTGGCAAACGTAGCTTCCTACCGTGTTGATGCACTCGTGCTGGCAGCCACCATTGTCCTTCGAACACTCATCCTTGTCTAAGAAATTCACAATAAGGTCGGGTGAGCATCACAGCTAGCAGTAGCCCTCATTACCAAAAAGACAAAGGTTTAGCAGAGTGTTTGAGTCCAGAAAAGGATAAGCTAAGGCACAGTCACTCTTGTTGGTACAGCACTTTTGTGGTACCTTTGTTCTAGCCACTCATTGCTCAGCCTGCAACCTTGCACCATGGCACAAACAGTCTGTCTCATCCTTTTAGGAAATGACAGGTAGCTCCTAGGAGAGAGGACCCCTGGTAAAACAAACAAGCTAAATCAAAGGAGATGGGACAGTTACCAGCATTTACTCTTTCAAGTGGTCTCACTGGTAAAAATTTCATAAATATCTCATCCAAAGCTTTTTACTTCAGTAAATAATGGGAGTGTAATTTGTGGACAGCACATAAAGTATTCCAACTTTATGCAAATTCCACAATTTAATGGTGGTATGTAGAAAGGATCATGTAGGCCAAACAAGGTTTCAATCTCTGCACACTAAATGTGTAAGAAAAGAAGGATTTAACATAAACTTTAAAGTAAGTTGGGTTGTTTTTTTCCCCAGCAGAGTGACAGTGTGCTTTACTTTTAACAAATCTGGACACTACAGAACATCACGAAAAGAAAAACATTTCATTGAAAAATGTACAAAAGAAATTGACATTAGTTATTTCAAGGAGATCTACAATGTAGCATGCAGTTCTGTTTATTAACATACAATCCTTCAAAAGAGCTTTTAGTGTGTTAGAAGTAACACAGAGAGTAGGGGAGGAAATATGACCTGCATTAAATAGCTACAAATTCATTGCATGGACAAAAGCCAAACTAGATTAACAGGCTGTCATTCTAGCAAGAGGCCTCAGCTGCCACCCTTCTATGTCATTCAGCTGTTGTCATTTTAGGTGAGGCTGGTTCGTTTAAAAGAGGCAGACTGCTCCTGGCATATACATATATATACACATACATGTATATACGTATGCACACGTATATATACATGTAAAGACACATATATACAAATCCTGAGGTACAAAAATATATGACTATATAAATATATATACACATATAAACACACACATTAAAAAACAATATCTTACAAAATAAGTGGTTTCAACATGCAAAAGAGAGGAGGAAAAAGAGCAAAGAAATTGTGGTCATCCCGGAGATTCAGTTGTGCAGGGCTGGAATGCAGAGCATTCACTCCCTTCAGCCTCATGTTCCTTGCAAAAGCAGTGGTGAGCGTTATCGCCAAACAAGGTAACATGCAATGTTTCAGCCTTTAGTGAGCACAGTAAGAATTTCTATAGATTACAAGGCATTATGGATAATTTAAGTCTCTCTTCATTGTCTTACTCATGCATTTTTTTTCCCCTGCTTTTACTGATGCTCATACTCAGTAACAAAACAAAGGAAATTTGCATTATAATTGCATACACATTAGCTTTATCTGCCGAAATGTATGCAACACTTGACACGTTGACTTGCAGAGCTTCCTGTGAAAATCAGGTTCTACTTATAATACATGATGATAATGTACACTTATCGATAAATTCTGCAAGTCAAACCCAAGCATCCACTGTAAATCTCAAATCTGTTTACACCAAAAGTTTTTGGAAGCTTTCTGCAGATGTGAACAGGTTTGAAGGTTACGTAGCAGTCGAAAACATAGGTAGCTCCCAGAATCACACATCCAAAGGCTTATACTAGCTGTCATTTTGATAATGAAAGAAGCATAAAGGGTCCAGAATACACTGTTTATACACCTTGCAATGCAAGTCCCAAACTGAAGCAGTGAATCTATTTAATTTCAAACAAAAGATATAATCTTTCATCTTTGCAAAAGCAAGCATTATTGTAATTATTATAAATTAATTCCACATTGCAAGTGAAGAATAGTAACAAGCAAATGAGAAATTAGATATAATATGAACAAAACTCTTCAATATTTCCCTTACTAAGCATTCGTTTGTAGCTTTCTACCAAAATAACCAAATAAATGGAAGGCAAGCTCCAAATGCATTCAGGTTAGGCTTTCAAGTACAGACTAGGTACACAAAATATAAATAAAAGCCCTGGCCATTTTCATCTTCCACCAAACTGTGTGAAAATACTGCAAAGTATTTTAACATTACATAAGCTTATTTTCTGTAAAATAATCTCTTGAGAGACAAGTTCATAAGCAAACAGTCCCATGCTGGACCTCCTCAGAGGTAAAACAACGGACAGAAGGTAGAAAGAGGCAGCTTTGGAACACTTTGAACTACAATAGTTACTTGTACATGGTTAATCAAGGATGCAACTGTTGAACGAGCCTTCCTCACACTTTGTAATGCGGAACAGACTTTCTGTCAAATTGATTGCCCAGTTTCAAAATTTATGAAAAAACAATTAGTCTATTAGTTATAGGAACAAATGTTTTGCCATGTAAAAACAAAGCCATTTGTTATGCTGGCAGATGGAAATGAGTCTCCCAGTTTTGAATGGATACTTTCCTTCTTTTCTCATTTCAGTCCTCAGAACAGGGAAAGATCCATTCTCAACAACGTGTTAGATAGAATCATCCAGAGGACAAATGATCGTACCTCTGAGACCCTCAGAGGCCACCAGTCTGTGAATAATACGTACTCGGCCTGCAGGCACCTGTATCAAGTCCTTGCAAGATTCAAAAACAAAAATTTTCTCTTTGCAGGCAGCTTTCTTGTCTGTGGAAAAAAATGTACCAGGATGGCACCAGAGATGAGTTTGTGCTCCAAAACAAATTTGCTCAAGGCTAGAAACAGTCTAGCTTTCTCTTTTTTAACTGCTCAATGAAATATGACCCAAGGAAAAAAAGTCCCCACAAACCTCATTTCTGTATTCCATCAAAGACTACATATGTTTTGTATGATCATGCAAAGAGTCATGTTTATTTAAAACACTGAAGTAACTCTAAAACTTGTGATAAATGGAAGCAGTTGGGTGACATATTATCACAGGGTATTAATCACACCACTACACAAAGCCTGATTTAAAGAAATCATTACGCTATCTTCTCAGAATCATCACAGAATTTTACATATATGTATACATTATAGCTACCTTTTTTCCTCCCTAGAGTATATTCATGGAGTTATTTTACACTCCTCTAGTCTTATGGGCCCAGGAGACCGCAATAGATTACTGCCTTGTAACAAGAGCAGAAGAGAGTGAGAGGAGGGCAGGAGAGAGAGAGAGAGAGAGAGAGAAAGAATAAAAACCTAATTACTGAAAGCTTCTGGTTTAGAAGCCTAATATCCAACTCCAAAAAGTTTTAATAAGGGTTTTAAAAAATTACTATCTCATGACTCCCTAATTTCTTCTCTTTATCGAAGATACTTGATTATAAATACAGCAGAGTGTCTCTGGAGATTAGTTAGATCCCTGCAACTGCTCCCAACTGAGCTTTCTTCAGAACTGTCCCATCAAATGTAAATTTTACAGAATGTTGAAAAAAACGTTTTTCTCACTTTTCAGTAGCACCTGTCTGGCTGTTAACACTATTTTAGAGCCAAAAATGTAATTACATGTCGTCTTATATCAACACAAATACCTTCCTAATGCAGGTCATCTGTTGCCCTGTGTCACTGTTTGCTTTCACAGTTTATCACAGCAGGTTCCAACCACCCAAAAACTGCTTTCTGTCGTCTGAGCTGGAGCTGGGCCATGCTTTCTCAACCATAGCTGTGGCTGAAGAATTCACCAGCAAGAGAGTTGCAAAAATAAAGTTCTTTGGCTGTGCTTGAGAAACATATTACAGTTTCTACTCTTCAGACTAATCTGACTTCTCTACCTGTCTCTCTTGCTGAGCACTGTGTCTGCCCTTTACTGGTGAACAGACTGCAAGATGCAGTGTTTAACCCATTACTGATTTTTTTTATAACCATATGCTTACACATATTTCTATTGTGATTTAACAAATAAAACTGTTAAGTGCCTTTCAGCAAGTATCTTAGACACTAAGTATTTCTCCACAGACATAATTCTAAAAGTATGGGATTCTAAAGACAAGTATATAAATAGGCAAAAAAAGCCACTTCAACAGCTGAACAGTGGTCAGCTATCAACTCCCAAAAGTCAAAATAGTTGAAGTCTCAAGTCCGTTCTTCATTGACAGACCAATAGCATACTAAGTCCATATTAAGGAATTCAGGGGTAAGAATGTTAGTGTTTTCTGACAGCCACGAGAGTTTTTTCTGGTGAATTCTTCAGAGATGACAACCTCTTTTTAGATACTTTAAGTTCAGAGGTTTAATTTGTCTCAAGCATTACAATGCTTCTGTTTTAATCAGAAAATATTGTCAAAAAGTGAAAGCCAGATAATGGTAGAATCTGCTAGAAATGATAACAACTGGAAGAGAATTGAGAAAGAATAAAAACAAAATATGAATTATCCGAACTCAAATGAGAGAAGAGATTATGGCAGAAACGCATTATGAAGCACTCAGTAAATTTATATACTTACAGGCTCAAAGACTGTTTATATCGAACTATCTTTCTTTGAAGATATACTGTATCTAAGAGTCATCACACATTTTTATTCACTAAAAAACACATTAGTTCAGACTTATCCCTGGCTAACAAATTTATTCTAGTGATCAATGGCAACATTTAATGCTTATTTTTTTTAAATTACCAGGAAAAACCTGTTTTCACCGTGGGAGGAAAGGGAAGAACATTTCATTCAGAAGTGAAAAAAACAAGGTAAATAATGGTTCTGAAGGATTACAATCTGATGCTTTGAACTCCATGAATTATAGTCTAGTCTTTCCCCAGTGTATAGCATTGGCCTGATTTCTTCCTAGAACCCACTCATAATATTAATAGATCATTTAAACAATCAAGAAAAAAGATACAGCTGTGAAAATGAACTATCAGTTTAAAGAAAACCAAAATTTAACTGACTGCATATGTATAAATGTTCATCATATCCACAAAACACAACTTCTGAACTGCAGAGCTTACCCTATTTACAAAGCTATCATTGCCAATCTTATCTACCATAGCTATAGATCCTGAAAATATGTAACAAAATTAATTTGCAGGCCATTTTTAGAACTGGAGCATGTCAATACTTCTTCTTGTAAAAAGTCAAAATATGTGACAATTCCTGCCAGGTCTCCTAGGCCTGCATGAGATGACTAGTTGTGGAAGTGTTTCTAGGAGGAAGCTCTGGTGTGTGTATATATGCATTTACTACAAATAATGAGTAAATCTTGAAAGCTTCCTGCTAATGCAAAATGTAAAAGTAAAAAGTGTTCCTATATGTAAAGATGGATCTGAAAGACTATGACCAGAGAAATGTGATTACTAGAAAAAATAACACAGTTTAGAGGAGGTAAAACATTTGTTAATTTCTTTGTATGAGATGAAACACTTCTTTTCATCTTTCATAATTGCTTAAGAAAAACATCAAAGTAGTCATAATGGGAAAACATTGGAAGTCTAAACTGTTTGTCTTGACAATTATTTTCCTCACTTTCCAGGTCACATCACTTATATAATATGATGATTCTTACTACTTGGTCATAGTTATCAGTTATTAAAGCTAACCAATGAAATATAACCATTTTAATTTCAGCTTTTATAAAATAGTTTAGCAAACAACTGCTAATAACAGTGCCTGGTAATACATTTTTCTACATGCTAATCAGGATTCTCCCGATTCAGATTTTTAACAGCCACCAAAAAACTTCGGGCAAAATTGAAATCCCAAACGCTTCTGGATGACTTCCAGTTTGGGGAGGTGGGTGGATGGGACTGTTCTATTGTGTTGTTTTACACAAGATAATGTACCTATGCATATGTGTGTGTGTAAACACACAAGAAAAACACTAAGCAAATTCCACTACTAACACCAGGTCGTATCCTGCCACAGCCAGATGATTATAGCCTGATCATAATGGGTAACTGCAGAGACCACTGTTGTGCAAATATTTCCACACATCTTCAGCTTCACTCACTTCTAACTGTATTCAACAATACATGTCCTCAGATGATACAAAATTCCGTCGCTCTGATCTGCTTCAGTAAAATCACACTCAACTAAAAAGAGGCACATTTTTGCCAGAGCAAAGTCTTAAACTCTGTTCTTCTGTAAAACATTAAGTAGTGCAAAGTTTGGCCAGAAAGAACACATAATGTTAAACAAATGTTGTAGCACACAGTGGTAATTTCATAACTCAGGCATTATGTTAAGAGATCTGAGTGAAAAAAGTACAAATGTACACAGTATGTAATTTGTATTACATTACAACTGGAATTTGCAAAAACAGCAACAAAAGTTGTGATAAAAGAAATCTAATTGAAATTTTGGAACACTTAGTAAATTCACTTTTTTCCTCCATATCTCACAAAGTTTATTTGCCTCTGCTGTTATAAAAATACATCTATATGTTCCATGTATTTTCTACAGATATCACAATTCAGAACACTATTTTAAGACAGGAGAGAGGTTTATGCTTATATAAATAAAATAAAGTCAAAGCTAACAGGAAAACTGTAAGGGAAAAGGCCAGCCACTTTTATACCAAAATATAGTACTCACTCCACCTAGTCAGTGCTTGCTCAGAGGCACTCACAGGTACACAAGAGTGATTTTCTATACCTGAGAAGAAGTGTGCCTTGAAGCCTTTTTTTGACACAGTGTTGTCAGATCTGAACTCAATTCGCATGTTGTTGTACTGAGAGGTGATAACTTCAGGCACTTCTGTACCACAGAATTTACCGTGTAGTTTAGAATCAGAAGAAAGGCCACTGCGAATCTCCACATAATCGTATTTACAAACCTGAGAAAAGAAAGAAATTAATTTTTTTTTTGGCTGGCCAAAAGAAAAGCATGAAGTTATCTACAAATCCAAGAACACTGGTTGGTATATGCTGCTCTTTAATAGGGTAATAATGTCTTTTTTCACTTTTCCCTGACTCTGAAAACATTTGTAAATGCTTGCAAATGTTCACTGATTTTGTGTAAGAATATTTTAAGGTCACTAAGGCATAGCTATACTATGTATTACATTCAAAACTGTATTGTGATAGATACTAATGCATGTTTAGTATCTAAATTTCAAAATGCTTAGTACTGTTTCCATTTAATATAAAAAGTGAAAATTCCAGTGACATTAGACTAAAAATCTAGAAATATTCACCCTAAAAATGATACCTATCTTTTTGCTGGAAACCACATATCCAGAACCTACAAACCTTCTACTGCTTGCATCCCACAGATTTTAAAAAAAATAATAATTTTTACTTAGAAACTTACATGATAGGTTTTTACCATAATATATTTAAGACATTCTTTTATTTACAAATTTATAAATCTGTACTATTAAAACTGTACATCTTTCTTCAACAGTAGCATAGCTATAATTCGGAGGTCTGATAAATGTCATTTTCATTAAAAGGTTAAAAATAAAATAGAGTAAAATAATGTAATAAAAAAAGTCTTATGCAAGGCCTACTACTCATGATAATACCTTCAATGCATAATCCTTTGGTCAACCTAAAGCCTTCCACCCAAAAACTTCTAAGCTTCTTAGGCTCAACTATCAATCATTTAATCAAAAATGTCCCAGTTGTCTGCAATCAATAGCTTAAGAGAAAACAGTGGCCAGGAGGATTCATACAGAGCTTAGATTGTCCATTAAATCCAAGTTATATTTCATAAATCACAATTTCTAGTCAAAAAAGAAATGTCAGGGGAGCTGGAGGAGAACTATAAAAAAGGATGTTTTGGCCTTTTTTGCTCTTTCTCCGTATGAAATACTAAATGATTGTCAATATTTCCAATTTTTTTTTAAATAATACATTCTAGATGTAGATTAGATTTTCATTGTTACTGGAACAATTTTCATATATTACAAGTGGAAAGTGATTAATTCAGTTGAAACTACTTTTGCACAATATGAAGAAAACAAAGATTTATAAAACTTGAGTTACTGCCACATGCTGATTTATATTAATTCTAAGACAAATTCATATCAATGCATGCGATTTTCAAATATAATTCACAACATTAATAAATGCCAGCAATTTCAGCAACACATTAGTGGCGAGTTTTCATGGTTTCATGGCTTTACATTAGAAATTCAGTGTAATTCCAGATAGGTCCAACTTCCTTCATAAAACACTATTTTAAAAACAAATAATTACAAGTTAAATATAAAACTAAGACTGTAAATGGTAAATGTAAAATATTAAAATTGCAATATTGGAAAATACATATTAAACAAACATTAAAATTAGAGCATTTTCTAAATGTATATATTTTAAGCCTGCACTCAGACAACATATTACAGTGTTCCAAATACATTCCCCCCCTGCCCCCCCCCCGACTTTCACAGGTACCATTCTTAGTACTACTACTTAATAATATAAAGCTGCAGCTGATTTAGTAACACAGGAGAGGATCAAACCAAAGTTCTGAATGTTGAAAAACATTTGATTTGTAAGATTTTATTACACCTTTTGCCATTCTTGTAATGATAACAGGATGTGAATGTAACGTACTAGAAATCATTAAAAGTAAGCTGGAATTTCACAGACTTCAGAACCCACCCCAAATGATTTTAAAATATAAATTTCACTTTGTTGCCTCTGCAAACAATTTTGATTTATTTTGGAGAATCCATGGCTGAGTTGTTTCTTAGTTATAAATTCAACTCCAGCTTTTGCCACTTCACATCTCATGCCCAGAACACCCTACGTCTCCAAAACAACAACAACAGAAAGTTGCTGCAAATTTGGTTAGTCAGAAATAATGTGCTGGGATTTACGTTCTTAACACCATGTGAAGGATATTCAGATAAACTTGATGGCTACAGCACATCATGGCTACAGCGTAGCTGTGGAATTCTATGCTATGACAGAGCAGGACCTAGGAAGCAGAACAGAGGCCGAAAAGTTGAGGTTGAAACCCGTATTTTACTTATTCACACCCAAACAACACACCACGACCCATCACTTTGTTTAAAGTCACAGGGAGCAGCCCTTACCACTCGGAGGGCTCTGCCCTGCCCCTCTCCTCTACCTGGGGACAAGACACCCCACCTCCAAGGGCTGCCCAGCTCAAACACTGCTGCTGATCCGTTGTGCCTTATTTCTGGTACTGCTCTTTAAAATATTCCCACCATGAGATACTTTAAGTGATTTGAACAGTCCCTCACTCTGACCAGAGCTTAAGTGTATTCTTTGTAGTCATAGTCTGTAAAGATGATTTGGTTTCTCCAGATTTTCTGCTCTTGAATTCTTTCCAATATGCCTCAGCCATTTGCTCTGTTTTACTTTGTTGATAAAAAAAAAGTCAGCTGAGACTCAGCAGAGAACATATCTTTTAAATTTCTTGTAATACGTATACATTTAGATGATACGTAAAAGAGCTATGCTCTCCGTGTTTGTTTTGATTAACTCCAGAAACAGTCCCAAAATGAAAACAAGAGTATCTGTGGTTATTTTCAGCATATGAACAGTTAGCAAGGGTTTTAGAAGACAATATCTATTTTCGAACACTCACGAAGCCATTTAGCGTGTAACAGATTGTGCAGCTCTTTGTTCACAGTTACTTACTTCGTTCCCTTCTAACTCAAAAAACTCAAACTTCATTGAAATTCGGTATTGCGTCGGGGCAACCACCTGCCACACACAGTTTTTGTTTGGAGGATACTCTTTGGGCCACCCTGGTGTGGTTATAGTCCCATTCAGCTTTGTCAGGAGTCCTCCGCAAGCAGCTGTAAAATTAAAAGGGAGAGCATCATTTCTTGACTGAAGCCATATTTTACTATAAACAGAAGCAAGCTGAGAAGGTTCAGTCCTCTCATTACTTATACTGCTGTAATGCCCAGACAGACTAATCAGAATCTTGCTTTATCATGCTTGGTGCAAACAAAAAGAAAGAGACAGCCCCTATCTTGAACAGCTTGCAGGTTTGCGGGCAGAGATAAGTCTGAGGACTACACAAGGCGTTATCATATTCATTCTTTTTCCTTCTCTCCAGAGACTCTGGTTATTCTCTCACAGCCTTTCCCATGCAAGTCCTCTGACCTCACCGCCCTCCCCAGGACCTTGACCACCCCTCTTCTGGCAGACGGACTACTTAAGATGTGCTTCACATTTCCCCAGCTTCTCTTCCTGATTATTGATCTAGAATCAGCCCTACCTGTCTCAGCTCATGTAGCTCTATATGCCTCCCATCACCTACTAGATAGGGTCACTGCTTTGGGATAGCAGTCACGTACTACTCAGTCACAGTCACTTCTGCTGAAGTATGGATGTTCAAGTAACAGAGAACACACCTATTCAGCATATATTTGGAAACTGTCACCTCCACACAACAGAACAGTACTATACTATGTTAGTGAATGCAGTTCAGATAGCAAAGACCAAACACGTTAATCTTTTCCATCTGTGTAATTTTTTTTTGTTAAAAAAAAAAAGGAGAGTAATGGGATTTGCAGGGGTTCTCTGTCACACTCTGCTCCATTCATACCATTACAGCACTGTGACAGCACTGGAAATCGTCCACAAATCTCTTTCGAAAGAGCTGGTGGGGGGAAGATCCACGTTCTTCCAACTGCTCTGTGCTAATGCTGAATGCTTTAAAAAAGTGTCTATGCCTGTCTAGCTGATGGTCTCACACACTACATCTCCTTCAGTTAACACACCTAGGAGAACTCTCCAGTTTCCATGTCAGGGCACGCTTGGCCAACCCAGACACACACCATTCTCCCTCTTTGCACCTGGCTTTCCATGCAGCAGACTCCTTGGTATACACGAAGAGGTAATCTGACCGGAGTCAGGGGACTAAGACCCCAGGTCACACCTCAGTGTATCAAAAAAGACCAAGCACAGACTTAGAGACAATACTCAGATGACACAAGCTGTACCCCCACATGATCCAGTCTGGGTCAGGAAAACTGACCGCTAGTTTTCAGTTTCTGCTTTTCAATGTCACTCCGCTGTTCCTTGAGGCAATGGTGGGAAACATGGAAATACTGAAAAAAAAGTCTTAAAGCTTTCTAATATGCTGCCAGCAGAAGAGATTTGGATTAGACCAGCATGAAGCAATTTTCTGTGCATGTCAACACTGCAGTGAAGCACTGGGCAGAGGTTCTGAGTTAGAATCTTCTGCTCTAGTATCTTGTGTGAATTAACAGAGCTAGGTCACCCCTCAAATCCCAAACTACAACTAGGATGTAATGCTCACTGTGAGTATACGTTGATTTTAATTCAGTGGTCACAAGTGTTATGTGTTAGCTGAAGGAGATATAGTGTGTGAGACCATCAGCTAGACAGGAACAGACACTTTTTTATTGTACGGTGAGTGCTACGTCACGTGGAACAAATGCTCTTACAATTTTAGGGATAGCTCAGGTTTTTGCTCCACACTGCACTGCACTACTTTGAGTGACTTCTCATTTTGCCAGAGTTGGTTTTCCATTGGGGTGTACCAAGGAGATATTCCTTCTTTA
>Ga0181612_140513_pt1 | contig 37786 bp, 31 predicted proteins | sample HoacroProtozoa21_FD_119630 | JGI IMG/M metagenome (GOLD analysis project Ga0181612, IMG submission 119630) | Hoatzin crop microbial communities from Cojedes, Venezuel. Combined Assembly of Gp0051906, Gp0051904, Gp0051908
ACCAGATGACCCACAGAGGTCCCTGCCAACCCCTACCATTCTGTGATTCTGTGATCTGGAGATGGTTGAGAGCAAACCGGCCTGGTATTGCCAGAATTTGGCCTTGACATTCCCGGTGTGACAGGCAACAGATGTGTTCGTGTGTGGACTGCTCAGGGAGACCACAGGTGCCTGCTTTGTTTGCAGTTACTCGTTGTCCCATCACCTGCCTCTCATCCAAAGGCCGTTTCTGTGTAACTCAGTTGCTTAAGGGTTTTTTGGGTGGGAACAGTAAACCTCTTTTCACTCCTTTCACTGGAACCAGTCAGACAAAATATTGCAGACAGTGCAGCCACAGCATTTTTAGTGGAATAGCTTTTCAGAAAACAATTAAATTCTATGTATTCTCTGTTCTCGTAGCTCACAGCTGCTCTTGGTCTACGAAGGACTAGACAGTTCGTAGCTACAAGTGGCGTATTGCAAATTAAGAGAAAATTATGCGCCTTGGAAGAGCTGGCGTGATGCTGTGGAGCTTCGCTTCGCAATGGCTCACCAAAAGGCAGGTATTTTATCTATTTATTTTATGACAGTGGGAGGGGGGATGTGAGCGCGGGGAGGGAGAAAGAGGGTTAGTGGTGTGATTGCAGCCATGGACAGAATATACCTGGGTGGGGATGTCTGCACTTCCGCCGCGTGCCTTTTCGGCGGGACAGCCCTCAGCTGCCTTAGGAGCAGCTGAATTTCAGCGTGAAGGTTACACACGGACCACGCTTGCGGTTACCCAGCAATTTGTTACTTTAAGAGCAGGGTTTGTAGGCTTGCGCAGCGCCGTTCCTGTCTGTGTTATTGCACCTTGAGGGCTTGTCCGTGTGCGAAAGGGAGCACTTCCATCAGGCGAGTTGCCACGGCTCGAGGTGAGACTCACACATCTGGCTGCCTTCTGCCACGGCAGCCCCATGGGCTCCTGGTTTCCCAGCACAGCACTGCCGTGACTGGGTGGAAACTGGGGCTGCGCCGCTCCCGTTCTGGCTGCAGCCGCAGCGCGGGACTCAGGGCAGGGAGACACAGCCCAGCCCCCATGGACAGGAGGTTTCATGCTGATTTTCAGCCCATCCCTCCCAAAGAGAGAGACCACCCTAGAGTTTGCTTTTTACTTCTTCTCTGCTGGTAAAGGAGGCCAATCAAATGTCGTAATATGCCTATGAGCATTACAATGGCTGTCAGTGTTTTGCCTGTAAAGTAGCGATGGCGATGCCTCTATGTATTTCATGATATTGACAGCAGAAGAGAGAAGGAGGGAGGCCTGGGTCCTCCAGCAGGAGACAGGGAGAGGCACAGAGCCTGTACAGGTATGGCAGTTTTAACGCTAAGTCTTCGTGGTACTGGGAACTGCAGTAGGAGTGTGTGTGCCAGGACCACATCCATCATTCTTAGTGCAATGCTGCTCTTGATTTTGACCTGCCCTACAAGAGCTGTCTTGACTAATAAGGGTATTGGGAAGTGTCCACACATTGTAAAGCAAAAGGAGGTTATTTCCTTACATTGTGACAGGATATGTGATAAAGAGGTATGGACAGAGGAAAGCTGCCTTTCCAGCTGGCTGCTATTTTCATCTGGCTATGAATAACCTTGTGAGATCAGTGCTATCCCTTCCGGGTTTTGTTATGTTTTGGGTAGGGATGTTTTCGTATCTTTATTACATGGACCTACATGCAGCTCCAGGTCTCAAAGGGCGAGGTGGGTCTGGATGGTCCTATGCTGACCTAGGAGATGAAATTGTGCAGTTAAATACTGTCATCATTAGTAGGTCCTGACTACCAAATTGGGAGGTTCAAGTTCCTAAATTCATCCTCTTCCTTTGCTGGCCACACAGTGTCTAGTCCATGAAATCTGCCTGCCCATGGCGTACCTTACGAATCTGTGCACATCCCAGCGCTGAGGAAGACCTGCAGCCCTGGGAAGGAAAGGTGCACGCTGAGAAATCAGAACCAAGACTGGAGTGCCCTGCAGATGGTCTGTAGATAATTTGTAGGCAGATGACAGCGAGAGCACTGAGCTGGTACTGTGCATCTGAGCAGTTTATGCTCGGGTTGGTTATGAAGAGCACAGTTCTGTTTTGAGCTGGAGCTGAGTTAAACCTCCCAGAAATAAAATGAAACTGCAGCACAAAGAAGGTGGCAGCCCCTTCAGCATCTGCCTTTCCAAAAGGGGCTATGTTTCAAGCCTGCTGGGCTAAGCAAGCATTTCATTTTCACCCGATAAAACTATTTGAAAGACAGTTACTTAAAAAACCCAAACAGCTCCCAGAACACAACCCTTCTCCACTGTGATAACAAGAAAAAACTTGAAGCGAGAGGATATATAAATTCAGGCGAGAGGTCAGTAACATAACTTCTTTCATAAATAGCTCTTGCTGCTGCAGCAACCCTACATGGGATTAGTCAAACTATTTGTTTTGGAAAGCGCTCCAGAACTACACCTTCTCGAGCTTTTCCTTGCGGGCACAGCCGCGTGCCCATGACCTGCTCGGCCCGGAGGCTCCGAGGAGTGAGAGGAGGCAGGACCGTCGGCACAGGTACCTTGGTCGGTTTTGATCACATGTGTGGGGCCACGCTGCAGAGCGCCGAGGAACGAGGAAACGAGCATTGCGCAGGCTGCGGGCCGTCCGAACGCGCCTTCGCTCGGTGCGTCCCGATGCCCGGTACGCTCCCTGCCAGAGGACGTTGCGCTCTGCTGAAGAAAGGTTGGTGTTGATTTGCCCCTTCGCTTTTAGGGGTTGGATGTTGGGTTGGTGCTAGGGGAATGCATGTCACACCGCCGCTGGAGGCTTTGCTGAAGGGGGAAAGGGGCAGTTTTGGGCAGGTCAGATTGCCATGTCTCGGCTGGCATAAATGGGAGTCTGCCCGGATCCGTGCTCAGCGCCTGGCCGTTCCCTGGCTGCCGGCTCCGAAACACGTGGGACTGCTGTTCTCTGTGAGCGGCACTGCTGCTTGCCAGTGCACAGTCCAAGCAGCTGACCAAGGGAAGGTTTATTCCCTTTATTAGTGTCCTCCTTAGCTTTTCTGCGGGTGGTCAGAGCTCTCCTCTCTCTGAGGGGTTGGCAGAGCTGCTAGCAGTGCCCCCCGTGAAGGCTGGCGTTGCCTCTCTCCCTCCTGGCTGCAGAGCTGCAGCCGGGCACGGCTTGCACCGCGTCTCCTGGCACTGCAAAACCAGTCTTGCAGGTAAAGATCCCAGGGGCCGCGCTGCTGGGAAAAGCCTTTTTGTACCTACACGCTGCTAAGCAGTTCTGTAGTGAGCTGGGTGGGGGGCAGAGAAGGGTGTAAGGAGTGATCAAAGCTCCCTGAGTAACACCTGGAATGAGCAAACAACAAACTTCCCTCCTCTGGAGGAGAAACCAGGGCTCTGACACAGGTCTGCAAAGTGAGTAGGCGAACGCAGAGTAATCCTTGCTGGGTTTTCTAATAAAACGCTTGGGGGTATCAAATGAAGCACGCGGGTGGCAGGTCAAAACAAATCAAGGGCAGATACTTCTGCATTTAAAGCATCCTGAGACGGTGGGGCTCTGAGGATATTGCAAATGCTTATAATTAATGTGGGTTCAGAAAGTAATTAGAAAATCTGTGAAATGCAGCGATGTTACTCCTGTTTCGGGGAGCCCCTGCCCTGTACCTGGCAGGAGGCTGGAGCGCAGGGCGGCTCGCTGTACTCTCTCCGGTCGTGTGCTGCCAGCCCTTGTTGGAGATAAACTGGTGTGTCACAGGGATCTTCAGTCTCGCCGTGTGTGGCCTTTCCTGTATTATACTTGTCAATTGGTTTTTATTTTATGGCGCTTGCCGACCAAGGTAAACACATAGCATGCTCTCCCTCGTCGCTGCGTGCCTGCCTGGTTGATGGTAGGGCTCAAGCCCCTGCAGCGTCCAAGACACGGCAGCACGGTGCGCCCGGCAGAGGCTGCAGACGGGGCCATGGTGCATATCGAGAGGTTTCCCAGCCTGGTTTACTCCCGCAGGCCTGGTCGACAGCTTGGCAGCTCCAAGACCTCCAGCAAAACCTCCAGGTGCAGCGGTCTGCTGGACCGGCTCGCTTTCCCACAGCCAGTGCCTGAAGTGGTTTGATTTTTAACTATTTAAAACAAAAGAAGGAGTTGGCTGTTTGTTTTCTGTTAACCTTTTCCTGCTAATGTAACTAGTCCAGTGAGATGAAACATTCTCAGGAAAAAAAGGCTGTTTACAAAGTGGTAGCCTTTATTCTTTTTCTAATTGACTACCGTGCTGATGAAGAAATATGTGTCTTGGCTGAAAATGTTTTCTGAAGTACTTTCTCAGCCCACATGTCATGGGTTTGTTAAAAATAAAGTTCTAGAGAAGCAAATACTGTGAAAACCGTGTCCCTAGATACTTCTTTAAAAATAAAATCTGTCCCAGAAATTTCTGTAAATGTCTTTGTAGAAGTAGGATTGTGCCTGAGAGCCAGAGAGAGTAGATGGTTGGAACCAAGTGTGGAAGAGCTGTGCCAAGCTGGGTGAAATGTGGGTTTAAACAGCAGAGACTGATTGGGGCTTTTCATTGCTGTTTCTGTTTTAACTATTTAGAGTGGTAACAATAGTTTCTCAGATGATGAAGACTATAATTGTGGTGTGACAAGCGCAGCCATACTTGCCTTGAGGAAATATGAAATGTCGTTTCCTTCCCCTCAGAAATTGTTCTCAAATAATTACAGAGTTTTTGTGACGATGCCCATTCCTTTACCGAGCCTTTTCATGCGGTGTCCTGTGGTAATTCTTTGTAAGCTCTGAGGTCAGACACCTATTCTTTCTTCTAACATGTTGTTACACCATTATGAAAATGGCAAACATTTGGGAATGTACCATCCATAAAATAATGCAAATCTATGAAATTATGTCAAATGAGCAAGTTTCAGATGAAATACTTGGGCTAGGCTTTGGATGTGTGAGTTGAAGGCAGAGGCGCACCGTGTGCAGACAGTCCAGAGAAGAGTGGCAAAAGTGCTGAAGACCCCAGAACCTGAAGGAGCTGGGCTTGGGTAACGTGGAGGCTGAGCACAAAACCCTGTGAGGATGGCTGCAAAGGGAGCGTCCGCACGGCGGATGGGACGGGCCGGCGTCTGTCAGGGAGACCTGGGGTAGGCAATTGGAAGAAGTCCTCAAAGGAGCAGGTTAGACAGACAGAGAGTGGGGGTGATACAGGCCTTGAGGTTAGGGAATGGGCCTGGTGACCTGCAGATCACGTTTGCCATGGAAGCTGGGATTTATTCATTTTTAGTGACTCGACTCCCAAGGTTGTGGTGTTGGGAGAAGAAGCCAAGTGTGGTGAAACGCACAGTCGCCTGATGGGGTTGGAAACAATGGAAAAATCCCATCCAGTGAGCTAGAAACTGCCTGCATGGACGTGAGCAGAACTTCTGCTCCCTCGGAAGTCTGCCTTCTGGCCCTCAAGTTGGCCAGGAGAGAAGTAAAGGAATAAAATAGCAAAGCAACACATGATTTACTCTTCCTCCACGCCCTGCAGCCTCTGGCAGTTTTCGGTCTCTGTTGAAACACCCAGTGATCTGCACCCGTGCTGTCTGAATAGCAAATATCAGTGCAGCATAAAGCAAAGTGCACGCGGATTAGAGAATGAGCAGCCTCTGGTCTTTTATAGCAGAATGTGCAGCAAGAACACTTGCAGGTTGCTGTCCTTTTCCAATTGCTTCACAAAGGCTGGCTGCTTAGCATCGGTCTCATTTAGAGCACGAAGGAGTGTGGAAGAGAAGAATGGAGGTAAAAAGCAAGCAAGCAGTTTGGTAATTTATATGCATGTTTTGCTTGTAGCGTGCTGAGTCAACTGTTTACCTGTTAGCAGGAAAGTGGCTAAAATAAAACAATGTCTTGGTGAGGTTAATACCGCGTGAGGAGCTGTAGGATGGGGAGGAAAGTAGGGCAGCTTGTTTTGGAACTTGTGCTGGAGAGCAAATAAAAACCCCCAACGTACACATTCGGTTGCCATATGTCGTGCTTATCATGAAAGGCATCTCGGTGTTATTTCTTTGCAGGGACGCTTGAACTCCGCGGAGGCAGACTTCCCCGCTGAAGAAGGCGCATGCCAGAGGTGCCGGGGTTGCTGCTGGTGAGAGGAGCGTTGGTGCCTGCTGAGGCAGCCGAGGCGGGCGGCGAGCTCGCTCCTTCCAGTGCTCGCCTGTTTGATTGACGTTGGCTTCCCAATCGCTGCGACTGTGCCTGAAGAAAAGCAAAGGAGCGTAATTCCGCTGAGAGAATTTTCCTGGCAGGAGAAGGCGTGCAGTGCCGAGAAATGTGCCAGCGAAGAGCCTGGAAGTGCAAGTCCAGGTGCTAACGCAACTTCCACCCGAGCCACGCTGTTGTGAAGTCCTCCTTCTCCAGCCGCGTCTTGCTCAGCACGCCGGGGCCGGCTGCACGGGGGGCTGCCGATGGCATCGCGGCAGCCTGGGCTGGATTAGCTCCTGGTGTGTTGTCGCTTCAGCTGTCTGAAGAGCTGAAGAAGATCGCAGGGAAGATGTTGGACTTGAGCTTCCTGACCGAGGAGGAGTATGAGAAGCTGATGAAGGTTCTGCAGAGAGATGCAGAACTGAAGAAGAAGGATGGGGATCGCATCAGGTGAGAGCTTGCAATAGCAGCAGGATGTGAGCTTCCCCTGGCGGGATTTTTGTACTTCTTTTAGAGAGGAGTGTGTGTGTGTGTGTGTGTGTGTGTGTGTGTGAGTGCTCAACAAGGAGAGATGCAGGCTGCAGCAGTGCTGTCCCTTCTTGCTCAGATCCTGGCAGATCTTTTCATTGCCCCTCCAGCTTTCTCAGCCATCCCACTGTCACTGCTGTCCTCTATCTGCAGGATTACAGGGCTGGACTCTCCTTTCAAGTCAATCGGCCCCCCTCAGAGACGTCAAGGGAAATCATCCCTTTCCCGCTCTGGGGAGGAAGATGCTGATTTCTTAGTGTCAGAGGTCCGATCAGGGGAGCAGCTGCTACCTTGTTTTCCTCACTCGGTAGCACAGAAATCCCGTAGAGTGTTATAAAATGAGACTTTACATCCCCACCTCTGCTGTGTGCCCCTCTGGTGCTCTTTGAGGCGGGTGTGTATGCAGCATCCGTCGTGCGGGCAGCGAGGGGCTGCATGATCTGCCAGAGGTCTCCGGGGAGCCGTTTCAGAGCCTGGAATCGCTCTCAGTTCAGCTCCCTTGCCAACTGACCGTCCTGGAGCTCGGGTCTGGTGGCTCGGGATTGCTTGTTGCTGCTGTCGCTTTTGAAATGCCAGGCATTAGACCATCTGGGTTGACAGTAGGCACCAGGCTCAGGAAGCTGGCACCAGACTCTCCATGGCAAGAAGTGAGTGGTTCAGTGAGCGTGGATGGCGCTGTGCCAGCTTCGCCTTGTTAAGGATGTGAGTCTCCGACTTGCTGTTGAGCCAGAGAAGAGTAAGCCCCGTGTAGGAGGGATGCTCAGGGCTTGCGGGGGGAGCGGGTAGCTCTGCAGCAGGCTCCGGGGAGCCTCCCTGCCCTGGCCTCTGCTCGGGGGTGAGAGCTGGGGAAACAGAACTGGTGGCGGCACGCAAGAAGCTTGGGCTTGAGATGTGTGTGTCTGCATGCTCTTACGTCTCTGAATTGAAACAAGGTTTAAAAAAGGTTTAAAAAAGGTTTTATCTTTTTATTCTTGTTTTTTTTTACCTTTTCCTGGAGTGCGGTAAAATTTCTGCTCTGCAATGGAGGTTTGGGAAAAATTGCGTTTGGATTATTTCAGTTCTGTTTCCCTCCTCTTTGGAAACTGTTACACAAAAGGCTTTCATCTGGGAGTGAAGTGAGTTCGATCCTGACCGGGCCGGTGCCAAGTGCCCCTTGCTGTCATGATGGCTACGTGCAGTAAGACCTTTGGTGCAAGTGTGGACGTGTTTGGCTCCAACGCAACCTGCCTGCCAGGCGAAGTGAAGTCAATGGTGTTACACTGATCCGGTGTCAACAAGATTAAAATACGTTCCTACACCTCCTCTGGCCCAGCACCTCGCGACCCTCATGGGGGGCAGACGCAGCCCTGATCTAGGTGTGAGCTGTGCAGCTCCCTGGCTGGCAGTCCTGCCGGGCCCCCCAGCTCTGTATGCAGAGGCTTGAGCCCCGTTATCCCATACCTGCTCCCTTCTGGCCCTCAGGCAGCCAAATGTGACCCTGCAAGGCTCCGCGGTTTTCTGGGGTTTTGCCCCCTCTTGCTGCTGAGAATTGGACTGAGGTGGGAATTTCCTCTGGCTTCTCAGGTCTCGCAGGGACCCCGAATTGTGGTGACCTGTGGGTGGCAGCTAATTCAGCAAGCAGCGGTGTCGAAACAAAAAGCTGGAGGAGGCTTAAAAGCCCAGGCTAGCAAACAGAGTGCTGGCGGGTTGAGGTGCCAGAACCCAGCCCTGGGTGTGCCCGAGCGAGCTGCAGTTGGAGAAGCTGTGCTGGGGACGGAGAGCTGACTGACTGAGTGCCAAAACTGGCGTGGCAGGAGGAGCAGGGAGGGGAGCAGAGTCCGGGGAGAAGGCTGCAGGGACAGGCTGCTCCCCGAAATAACATGATGTATTTCCGTGGTTTGCATCGGGTTTGATCCATAAGGCTTTGCTGCTCGTGTTAGAGGTTAATAAATAAAACGGAAAAGTGCAAAACCTGCAAACGGCCCCACCACTCCCCAAACCCTCCGGGCTGCAAAGCAAATGGACAGATCTCCTGGCCAGGTGACTCTGGCGTGGATTTGTGACATTTGGAAGAGGTGAAGGCCTGTGTTTACAAGGGGCTGTTCCCATTTCAGATACAGAATATATCAGCTTTTGTTTTAATGCTGGTTTGGCCCTGGTGATAGCAGAGGATAATCTCAGGATCCTTCGTAGTATCAGGCGGGTGAACCGTATGGATAATTATTACAAAGGTAGCTCAGGGAAGTCGAAACCTTGGAGATCTTTCTGGTGTGTAATATTCTTGTTGGCTTTCAGGCGGATACAAGGCTCCATCAAGGATGAGAAGAAGAAGAAGTTTGTGACAGGTGAATGGTTTTCAGAAGTGAAGGCGAAACGGTTTCAGGAAGACTTAGAGGGGCCGGATCTACTTCGCGCATCGATTAGAAGGAAAAAGGGCAAACTAGAAAGTAAGTATGTAGTGTGCATCTTAAGAAAACAAACTGTTGGAGCAGAAAAAGGTGGTCAAGTATGAGGGTCTCACTGTACTGGGAGCCTGTTGGGGCTCAGCCTTTGTATTTTGATAAGGGGATTCTTATCTGAGCTTTCAGTACAGAAAAAAATACCTGTTTATCAAAATCAGGGCCCAAAGAAAAAATTACAGTGTGGCAGAGGACTAAGGCAAAAGCTGTTTACCAGCTACGTGCAGTAAATGCCTTTTTGACCACTGCAGCTTCTTTCTTCCAACATGTCTGTCTGTCAGAGGTCACTGCTATCATTTCTTGTCGTAGAAACAAGGAAAAAGGATGATACAGGGCAATTTCTGGCATCAAATTGACATGTGTGGGTCAAACACCCCCTCAGTTCGTAGGGTGGTCTGTCAGAAACAGCCAGCCGGTTGCTTTCGCAGGCCTCCGGGGTGGTGAAGAGAAGGGATCTGCCCTGTGTGAAACGAGCAGGACTGTGCTTGGAGTCCCAATGTAACCAGCCTGGAGCTGGCGCTTTGTGCTGAACATTTGTGCGAAGCGGAGCTGGGGATGATTCGCATCCAGCCCTCAGCACAAAGACAGGCCAGCCGACTCCGCAGCAGGACTGTGGGACTGCAGCCCAGTCTCACACAGCCTCCTTGGTTGTTTGTCAGGGTGGGTAATCACAGATACTCAGAGGTGGCTGGTGACTTACTGGCTGCTGCTGCTCTGGGGATGCCATGGCTCTGACAGACAGCCCTCAGCAAGGTCTGCCACGGTGCCTAATATAAGGCCCTGCTAACTGGGCTCTGTTCTTTTGCAGTAGAGGCTACTCATAGATAAAGGGTTGTCTTCCATCTGCCCGAAATTCAGATGTCATCCCCACCAGTTCAGCTCAGCCCTCTTTCCTGGGCCCAGCTGTGGGGTAGCAGCAATAGAGATCCCTCCTTTGTTTGGTGGGCCTCGTTGGCCAGGGTATCTCTGTAACGTTAATTGCCTGGGCTTAGTATGCCCCTCTTAGCTCCACATTACGTAGACACATTCTCAAAGCTAAATGCTCGCTAGGGACTTCACTAACTGAGAGACTCATTTGCTTTTTGCTTTTTACTTATCCTTGACAGCTCTCGTAACTTAGCATAGATTCATTGGAGCCTCTGATGCAGAACTGGCCCATCGTATTTCATATGAAGTTGCTTTTATCCTTGGTATTAAGGATTCATGATGTCATTAAATTTACTATTTTATCATCCCTCCAGATTGCTATAACATATAAAATCTTTTCCAGCTCGATAGAATTGCCTGGCCATTTCTGCAGAGCACGCTCTCTGCTTTTTGAGGATGTGCATTTGTGCTTGCACCCTCTTTGCATGAAGAGAGAGACGCTTCAGCAGCCCCTCTGCCGGGGCACGGGTCAGACAAGTGCTCTGTCTTCTGCAGCCCAGTCAGCAGCCAGCAAAGAGTGGGATTCACCTGCCTGCTGCCTTGCCAGGGTCATCGGCACCCTTAGCTTGCAGCTCATGTTAGGAAAGCATATTTTGAAGTGCTGTTGGTTTTGGATTTAACTTTTATGGCTGATGTGGTCTCAGGTTATCATCTGAAATAATCTCATTAATATAGCAGCAATATGCAAGTTATGTCTCTGCATGTGTGTTACTTGACTAAGTTTTAAGAAGGTAGAAGCAAATGGCGCTAAATTACTATGGTAATTGTGTTTAAGTTTAGCCCTCTTTATTTCTTTTTCAACCTTGTTTCTTCCCTTTCTTTTTTTGTTTTCTCAGACTTATTTTGGTGAAGCGCGGGTATAACATGACTTTATTCCTTCCTCGTACTTTTCCCACGGCCATTTGACAGCATTGGTTGAGGATCAAGATTCTGCAGCTAATATTTTCGCCTTGCTGTTGCCCGCTGCGTGCTCAGCTCCTGCAGTGGTTACTGCATGGATTGCCTCCCTTCACACGTGAGGCAAGCCCTGCTCTCACTGACTTGTCAGTGAGTGTTGCACGGGTGAGAGCAGCGCTTGGCCCATCAGGGAACAAGGCTGAGGCTCCCTTACAAACGGTTCGGCCGTGCAGCTCACGTTCAGTCTGCAGTAGATGAGCTAAGGGCCCTTGCTTGCCACCTTGACACTTGTTTTTCTCCTGAGAAGATGGGAGTCAGTCACCTTCTGTCAGCTTTCCAGGGGGTGAAGGGGCATGTGCTCATTTAGCCAAATCAGTGTAACGTGTTCATAACTCCAGGGCTGTTAATCCTGGTTTAAGCCTTTGATGACTGTTTTAGGGAGTGAAATGAGAAAATTCCTGCATGGAAAAGCCCCTCTGAGATAATTGCTGGCATTCCCTTTGCCTGGTAAATGGGCTGAGGAGGGGTGGAAATTCGTGCCTGCACAGGAGCGTGTCCAGTGGCCTTTTCTGGAGGAAGGTTTTAACCTGCAGAAGGGAGGGCTGCAAGGATCCCTAAGGGTCTTCAGAGTTGGTGTTGACTGTAATAGAAAACACTAGTAATCGGGAGTAATAGAAATCTATAAAATAGATAGATAACCTATATTTAAACTACAGTCTGCAGAGCAGCACAGATGGATGAATTTGGTGATAATTCCCCTTGAGCTTGTGTGCAATGGATGAGAGCTAAAAATCGTCCGGGAGAGAGACCGTTTAATCCACCTGCCCAGGCAAGTCAGCCCCGATGGCATGGTCAGCCATGCTTTCCTCAGGCACTGAGTGTCTTCGTTTTAGAGTGGTAGGAAACGAGTAAAGCAGCTGATGTGTTAGAGCAGGAGTGGCTCTATACATATGTGTATAAATATCTGTATTAACAAGTTAAATTGGTCAGGCCACTGCTAATTTCTGTTGGAATTTGCTTTTTATTCTGTCTCATCCTGAAGTTGGCAAGGGCATTTTGCTTGTCTTGATGGATTATAATGCACCGATAACCTATTTGTGTGTGGTTATAGAAGCCAGGTATAGCTGGGTCAGTGGCTGAGCCATTTTGAAGGGCAGTGATTTGGATGGGAGGAAGCAAACACCTCCCACTGCCTCTGCCAGCCGGGAGCGGGGAGCTCTATCTGAGGGGGAAGTGTCAGTGAAAACCAAATATAATGCAATGCCTGTGGAAGTGAGGTGAGAAACGAACGCGGTCGTTGGTTGTCTTTTCAACCATGACAGGCAGAGGGAAAACGTGGGAGCTCTGTGTTTGGTTCCTCTGCTTCCAGAGCAGCTGCGTGCTGGCCTCTCCGTCCCTTGGGTCTGGGCAGAAGAGCGGGACGTGGCTTGCTGTGTAAATAAACGCTCCTCAGCGTGCCTTCCCGTGCCTGTGCGTGACGTGGCCTGCACATGCCACCAGCCACGCCACAGCTTGTCTGTCCCGAAATGATGTTCGGTGATGCTTTTTGCACATCGACCTTTGCGTGGACAAAACCCAGTCCCTCTCTCAGAAATATATATAATAATATATTTAGAGAGCACTCTCCTGGTGCTCTCTAAAACCAGCTCATTCTTACACAGCCAGGCTCCTGTTTTCCAGCAGGAGCGACTCCCCGACTTCCCACGGCTGCAGAAGCCATGGGGCCATCCAGCTGCCATCACAGACATGTGCCAGATGTGTGGTCCTAACGCAGAGAGCCCCGAGCAACGCCTGCTGCGGTCCTTGCGCCGCACGGCCAGGTGCTGGGCGGGGAGGAGCAGTTGGGACCGCAGCCTTTTTCTCTGTGGGGATGCACAGGCAAGGGGGATGGAAGCTTCATCTTGGGATATCCTGGTTATCCGTGAGCTGACTGCTGATGCTGGATGGCACCACATGGGCAGCGCCAGGGCTGGTCTGCTCTTGGGCTTAGTGCAGTTTTCTAACCAGGTAACAAGCGAGGCTATATTATTTAATGTCACATTTGAATCCTTTGAGCCTCTGATTTTATTGAAATAGATAAAAATATAGATAAAAATATATATTATATAGATAAAAATATATATATTATACATGCATAAATATATATATATATATATATGAAGTATATGCTGAAGAGATCTGGCAGTTTTTGTAACAGGTAGATTTACTCTTTGAAATAGACCTAGCTCCATGCGAATAAATAGGTGCCGAGCTTGTGGACCAGACTAGTTTTTCATCGCTGTTTCAGAGTTTAATCCTTCTGGTTTTGCAGTAGCAAGAAAGCCTGTTTGCCAGCAAAATGTCTCATGCAGCTTTATAACCTGGCAGACTGCTGTAAAGGTTACCGTCTTCTGTTGTGTTTTCTTTAGGGTCTCTGAGAGCTTAGAAGACATAGCTGAGCCCTGTGCCAGTAAAAATAACAGGGACCTGCTCATTAACTGCGTTGGCCTCCTCCTTTGTTTGCCAAGATCGGATGACTTTGAGTCAAAACAGGAAATGGCTGGATTTAGATCCTGGTACGGATTAACGTTATTGACAGCCACGGCAGTGTCCTGCGGAGGTTTCCAGTGGCGCGACGGCTGCTGGCACGAGGCCGGTGTTAGGCAGCTTGCGTTGGCTTCCCAGATCCGTGGGACCTGGAGGTGCCTTCGCCGTGTAGGGAGCGTGGGTGATGCTGCCCCGGGACCTCCCTCATCCGAGGGGAGAGCGGGCAGAGCCCCCCATCAGCCATCTCGTGTGAAATCCCCGGGGTTTGTGCTGGTGGGACTTGTTCAACAAGCCTTTTGTTTCCCCAGACAAAACACACTGAGTGTTGCGAGTTTAAACAAATGTCATTTCTGGATTGTCTCTGTTGCATTACAGGTGAGGCCAACGAGCACATCCAGATGGGTCTGGAAGGCAGCGCTGCCCCGAGTCCTGCCTTCCCCGAGCACGCTGCTGGCGCGGGAGAGGAGAGGTAACGGCCGCTGCTCGTGCAGTGCTCTGGCTGCTGCTCTTACCTCGAATGAAAACTGATTGCTGCCCTTTAAATCCTGGTCTCTAACTGAGTTTCCAAGACTGCAGAAGAAATAGTTTATACAGGATATTTTTAAACTCCTCCTTCGAGGAGTTGCCAGAATATGAATCCTCCCCTAATAACCGAGTGCTAATGTGCCAAGCCCAGAAAGGTCTTTTCCTGCATGATTTGATAAAGGGCCAGTAAAATGGAAGCTGTCTCTAATGTCAGGATATTCTGGTTAGTTTTTTTAAAGTAATTATGGTTTTGTTTGTTTAATTTTTGCCATGGAGCAACGCTAACAGAAGGAACTGTTTGAGGAAACTGCTCATTTCCTGCTGGTGCCAACCACTGTGTCCAGTGCTCAGCACTCTCCATCAAGGCTTGGTAGGATTTCACGTTGTGCTGACTGAGCAGAAACGCCCACTAAAAGCACTCCAACAGGCAGATCCGTGACCTCACTTGATAGTCGTGGACTATGGAGAAGCCATTAAAATGTTCACATGTTCTTTTATTGTTGCTCGCATCTCATATGCATTTTTCTGTTAGCAGAATGAGGAATCATTCTTCACAGGTGGCAATTGCTCCAATTAAATATTAAATATGAGCCTTGACAACTCTTCCAAACCTCTTGCAGCTGATCATTGGGTGTTGCTTAATGAAGGATCCAAAGTAAACAAGCCCAAGAGGCTCCTGCTTTACCAGCACAGCAGTGGTCCTGATAGGTTTTTTTGGGGTTAATAAAATGCTGAAAAGCTTGCTTTGTTTTTCTTATTCAACCCTAAGCAAAAAGCATTGTCATTTGAAATCTCACCAGCTTGACTGCTGTTCTGCATCTAGAAAGCAGCCACTGCTAGACACTTGCAAAGACGTTAGACAGTCAAGTAAACTGCCTGTGATACGTGTTTCTTCCATTTATTTACCAGGCAGCTAGTATTTCTATTCCAAGCAGGAATATCTATATCCTGTACTAGTTTTGCCCTAACAATTGTTGTCATAATCATTCCTGTAGTTTCGAAGTCCTCCATCAATCTGGTTATGCCTTTGGCCTGAACTGGGAGGTGTGGCCTGTTGCTTCCTGGGCCTTGGAAATGGGTGGCCTCAGGCTCTTCTGAAACTGCTGCTCCATGTGTTTTTCCCTATGGTTTCCTCCCAGAAGGGGAAAATCTGAAATAAACCTAGACGTTGACACCATTGGTTTTACTGAGCAAGTTCTGTACTGACTGCAGTGGGAGACTCATCCTTACTCCAAGTTCAGGCCATTTAACGTGTTCCCCAGTCCTTCCAAGCAGTAACGGAGAAAATAAATGAAGGCATCAGCTCTGGGCAGCCTTATGTTGGGTTGGGTCAGTAGACGAAAGTGGCAAAGTCACTGAGCAGAGCTGATGATGTCAAAGACTGCCTGATCACCATACCAGGCACATCACTACCGCTGATCTCCTTGCTCAGGCTTTTGTCCTCTCCCACAGATCCAGCACACTTGCTCTTGATACCGCAGAGGAGCGCAAAATCTTGCCAAAACCAAAGCCGAGATTTACTGTCCCGCTGTCTGCGTCACACAAGGTAGTACAGGCACAGCCTCTGCACTTGTTTTCGTTACTCCGTGGACCTTCACACAGTCGGTACCTACTGGCAGGGGCTCCACAGGCTGCCTGCCCTGGTGTCTGTGCTCAAATAAAATACGTTTTTCCTATACACTGATAGGGTTTGTTTTCCATTTAGAGATCCAGTATACATGATGCCTCTTCCTCAGAGAGTGACAGTGGAACAAGTCCATTTGTGGCTGCAACAAACAGCTTGCATTTGCCTAGAAAAGGTAAGGTTTTTGTTCGGTGAGCCACTGGTGGTTTTGTTATTCAGCATGAAACAGCAAGAGACAAAATGCTTTTGTGTGTGTACAAATAAATAACAAAGTGTGTTTCTTACCTTGGCATGTAAGAATGGGCTGCCAACATTTGTATGAATTGTGCCCAAGGCAGCGGGGACCAAGAAAAAGAAATCTAATGACTAAAACTTCTCCTGGCTCTCAGTACGTTTTAAACTGAGTGCTTGGCTCACAACTCCTTAATCCACAGCTCCAAGTTACCTTCTCTTTCCTGCCTTGAATGTGTAATGTATTTTTGGTACAGAGCAAGTAGCCAGTAGGAAAGCTGTCAAACTGAAAGCGAAGCTGCAGCCAGATCCCCAACTCACAGCAGCGATTTAGAGCTCAGTGGATTTTTTCCATGTCCTGTTGCAGAGAGAAGGGCTGGGGTTTTCAGGGCTTTCTTTAGATGGAAGCAGGCTTGCTGGAGTCTTGAAATGGGAAAAAATTAGGAACATATTGATGGTTTCTGGAAGCTCCCACAGCTTGCCTTTGAGAAGCTGCAGCCCAGAAATACGATGTGATGCGGTGTGACAGGCTGTAAGCATTGTTGTCGTTGCAGGTCATGGAGCGTCTCCGTTGCCCACCAAGCTTTCAGAGGATGCTGTGTCTCAGCCCAGCAGCATGGCTGGAGGAGAAGCTATTGATGGGGCCACTGGCTCCACAGTGGGGCCAAAAACTCCACCCGAAGAAACTTACGCTCCCAGCAAGATACCGGTTAAGAGGAAACCAAGCAGAACTTTTCCCAGAGCCGAGCAGTTTGTGAATCACGTGGGGCCAGCAGAGAACAGCCTCACAAAGAAAGAGCTGCAGGCAAGCCCCAAACCACTGACCGCAGAGGGGGAGAGCAGCCAGGCTGTGAAGCAAGGCGTGAACTATACGATCTCATCAATGAGTAACAAAGAGGAGGACATCGGCCTCGATCGTGAACACTTCAAGAACCTGAAGAACTTCTGGGAGAAGGGAGCAGACTCTGTGACGGTGGGAAGCGTGGTGGAGGACCCAAGGTGGGTGGAGGCAGACGGTAGGCAGTTCAAGCTGTGCCGCTCGCTTTCCGTGCAGTCTGGGCAAGGCCAAAACGAAGAAAAACCTGGCGTCTTCCCCAAAGCAAGAACCCCCTACAAAAGGACAATAACCTTGTCTTCTAGCGAGGAAGAACCAAGCCATGTGGCCCCTGCAAGGAAGGGCTCAGTTGCCATCGTTCCAAGATCCACTTACGCTAAGAGCAAAGGCGGCCTGGTTACAAGGAACAGCTTGCTGAGTGAAAGCAATGGGAAGCCAACGGTGCCAGAGGAAGAGAAGGTGGCACAGCGCTGCTCCAAGAAATCCAGATTGCCTGTGCGAGCTCCTTCCCTCAAAACCGAGTCGCCTACCAAAGAAGTGTCTGGCAGCACGTTTGAGCCAGAGACGCCTACAGACAAGTTTATCGTGGCAGAAGAGCGCAAGCACACAGCGAATTCCTTGGCAAGCAGGGTGCAGATACGGATCGAGCCTGTGCTTACAGACGGTGAAAACGATGATGAGAAGGAGGAAGGATCTGATTTGGGCACTCATGACAACATGGAGATAAATGGAGAGCTACCTGAGGAAGGAACGTGTGAGTCTTCGGACAAGCCCCGACCCGGTGAACCAGCCGGAGAGAGAGAAGTCGTTCAGGGAACGGACTCAGCTGTTTACTCAGGTACTGAGGGCTGCAGCTGCACCCTGTGAAATCCCAATAGAGAGTCATCCCTAAGCCGGTTTCCTGCTCTGACCCTGCTGCGTTTTGCACATTTTCTGCATTTGCTCATTTTTGTGTTGCAGTTTGTGGTGTGTGTGCAATGTGTTTAGCAAGCAGCTCTGGAAACAAATCTTGGGTAGCACGGTGCAGGTGTAAAAGGGGGCAATGCCATGTTCCCTCGCCTTCCTCCCTGCTGCCAGCCCTCGTGCCTGGCCTGCAAGCACCTCGGCTCGGGCCAGCCCTCCATTTCTTTAGCACTACCTACAATAGGTCGCCGGACCTTACTTTGTTTCACTCGGTGGGAAGACTGTACTTTCTTCAACTGTGGGGATGGAGGAGTTCTTTGTGGTGGGAGGGATAAGTCTGACACAAATAGAAGAAATGAAATGTGAAGCAAAATGTTTAATAAATACATGGGCTGTTAGGCTATGTAACAGCGGTCTCTCAGTGTTTAAATGACGTTTTGGGTCTTTTGGGAATGCACAGGTGAATGCAACCAAAGTGGACAGAACAAGGAGTCTGATCTTTCTGGGGCCTGATACCACGTTCTCCACCATGATGGTGTCAATAGTACCAGCGCTTTATCAGCCTTTTCCTCTGGGTTTGAGGGGCTCTTGTAGTGACTGTTGCTGTGAGCAAAAGTTATTGTTAGTTACAGTTCGTTTTACACGTGGGTTCTGGTTGCCCACAGCTCTGCTGTCTGCCAAGGAAAGACCTAGGGAGCTTCTTACCTCCTTTTTCCAAATTTCCTGTCCTCATGTACCTGGGTAACACCTGATTGAGAGGGTTTGCCATAGACTCACCTGATTTTGATTTTTAACAGTGTCATTTCTTGGCTCATCTCCTACCTCATGTAACATTTCTATGAAAATCCTGAGTTGCACTGCAGGTAATCATAAATGTTTCCTTTCTATACCAGATCGGTCTTACTTTTCTCATTTTTTTTTCCTTATTATTGCTTTTGTTTCAGGATGATATTAGCAGATGGCTGTGTTGCACTGGAAGCTCTTCACAAGTGCTGGTCGGCTTTAGGGACTGGGTTAATCCAATGTTTACATTTCCCATCGTAGTGTGAAGAGTTATGCTCAGGGAGAGACATTAAAGTGCGCTGATGATTTGAAAACAGCCCTGTGCAATGTAACTGCAGTGTGCTCTAAGCAGAGTGAACAAGCCAGGGGAGACACAAGCGCATTCTTGTTGACACGCTGCCCATTTGTGCTGGTTTATTTACCGTGTTGATTTGGCTTTTCATGTATTCCAGAGGAAGATGGGGATCATGCTTCCGCCGCTCAGGCATTGGCCCGGGCAAATAGCATTAATCTTGCAAAGAGCATGGTGAACATTTACACAACCACAGAGAGTGAGTAACAGCTTTCTTTCTCCTTTTTGGTTTACATTCCCTGAAGGTAATACATGGTGTCTCCCTGGTGTTCTGTGCATGTACCAGGCAAGGAAAATTACATATTGTTTCATCGTCAAATTAGAGAGCTTGTAGTGCCTAAAATTAAATTCAGAGCCAGGAAATTGCAGCTAGATATGTGGTGTATTACTCAGTGCCTTCAGCAAAAAAACCAGGGCTTCAAAGGGTTGGCAAAAGCTGGTACCCCTCTCTCCTCTTCCCCCACGGAGTCCTGTGGGAGCTGCAGTGGGTGAATCAGAGGTGCCAGACCCTTTGTCCAGCGAGTGAGCATGTCCTACGTGCTCCTGCGTGCATCCTACTGTCGCTGGGCTGGCAGTGCCCAGCCTGGGACTCTCACCTTGCCCAGTGCAGACCCCGTTTGCTGGACTGATCTCCCCAGCTGCCAGCTGGGACATGCTTTGTGATGCCAGTTTCTCCCTGAGAAACCAAGAGAAGCTAAGGAGAAGGCAACCAGGAAAGCAGAAGCAAAACTGAAGAAGCTCGTGGCCGAGAAATCTGTCCGTGCCACCAAGAAGCCCAAGAAAGCTGCAGCCGAGGAAGGGGGCCTGAAGGAAGGCAGCAGCAGCCTCTGTGGGCAAGAAAGCTGATAAAAGTCCCCAAAGATGAAAACCGGTGGGCGCAAGACGACAGCTCAGAGCTCGTGTAAAAGCAGAGCAGTAAGGCCAAGGCTTCCAGGATGGAGTGAGAAGGCTGGGAAGGCAGTGCCCGAGGGAGGGTAAAGCTGCTTAGAGGAAGCCATCAAGCCCCTTTAAGTAAGCCTGACCCCTGGTTATGGGAGGGAGGAGAGTCCCTTTCTGGGCCGTGTCGAAGGCAGCCTGTGGTGGGGCGCCCTGTGACTGTGCCCACCCCGTCCGGCAGCCTCGTGCCAAGCGCGTGCCCCAACGTATGGTCCAGCAACGTATGTCACACGGCGTGGTGGCTCGAAGCTTGCCACACGCATTGCCATTCACTGGCGTGGCTTTCACATAGATGACCAAGATTTTAGCCTCCCCCTGTTGAAGCTTATGTAGAGCCACAGATTTCATCCTCAGAAACCCTCCTCTACAGAGTTACGCTTACTTGTTTGCAGTGTAACGAGTAGTCTGTGGAGAGGGCTAGATGTAACGCTTTGCTCATGTTTGGAAATAAAAATAGTAACTATCAAATGAATGGTAAATCATATAAACGATAAATCATGTAAAAGGAAAATGCCAAAGAAGGTCTTCGGCATTTTTAGCACTGAAGAGCGTATCGTCATGGCTAACAGGCTAAACAAGTGTGTATGTGTGCGTGCATGGTTGTGCACATAGACCTGCTGAAAACAAGCTCTTCTGGGATTGAGATAGTCATCTTCAAGGGAGTTATTGAGAGAAGATAATGATAGAACAAAACGGTTTTGTTTAGACATATAAGCAGTCCAGTAACCAACTTTCTAAGTGGAGATGAAGCTTTCTGAGTTTTTCTTTAGATGTGAGGCTCTCATCCACCTCTCTGTCTAGCAGAGTATTTGAGAGGTGTATGCAATGGTGAAATTGTAGGTGTAAACATTTTACAGCTCTTCTGTGCAGGGCACTGTGCTGCAAGGTGAGAACGTGAGCATATTTGGTTTCTTTGACAAGGAGGCAGATCTGTATGGCTTTAGACTAAATTAAATCTACATGGGGAAAGCGGTGCAGACAAGACAAGACATCCTGAGGCCAATAAGCAAATGCAATTAGCCACTAGGGGGGGTTTCACACCCCTGGACATCGAACGAAACCCTTGAAAATAGCTGTAAGATGTTAGTTAGTGGGTTTTGTCTTAGGGAGGGTCAGCTCCAATGGCAGATGACAGAGATAGGGCAAGTGGCTGGTACTCCCGTGCCTCCCGCAAGCCTTTCCTCCTTCCTTGTGCCCTTCAACAAAAATGTGACTTTCTTACATTTTCCTGACTCTGACAAGATGTCTTGATGCCTTTTTTTGTTTGTACCTACAGCATACAATAAACCTCATTTGATACCCCATCAGTTTCTTGAGCCTGAAAGAGTCAAAGAGCTGAGCAGATCCTCTCCTCTCCTGTTGTCTGAGGTAGGCTGGATGCCAGAAATGGCTGGAATAATGTTCACAGCATCCCCCGAACAGCAGTTGGTTTTGTGAGGATGTGTCTCCTGGACAGTACTGACAGTACTTGCTTTAGAGCATGCCTTGGTTATGTCAGAAATAAAGGAGAAAAGCCTTAAGAAAAAAGCCCCCAATAACCTAGACCAGCCCTTCTGTCCTGGAGGAGTTTTAGTGTTTCCCTCTGTCTCAAACCCCACTGTTCTGTGCCCTTCCCAAGAGCCCAGGCGGTTGCTTGCAGCTCTGTTTGGAGGCAGTTAATGATGACGTTCGCTGCCGGTCGGAGGGAATGCCTCTGGGGAGACTCCCTGCGCTCTCCTCCACTCTCCTAACCCGATCGCTGCTTAATGGGACTCTGCTGAGCTATTGGTTTTTCTCTGTGGTGTTGCAAAGTGCTCGTACAGCAGAGCTTAAAGATGCTTGTTATTTTCTGAGCAGACTGAATCAGACACAGCTTCGGAAATCAGCTTCCAGTTTAACAAGCACAAAAAGACGCCTAGCATTGGCAGCCACTCGTCCGACATGGCATCTGTCTCCTCGGTAGGTATTTAACGCGTGCATCTTGCTGGACAGGGTTTCTCAGTCGAATGCGGTGACACTGCGTTTAGGCTGATGCTGATGATGTGGCCTCCGGAGTATCCTGTTGGTTTCTGCGTGGTACATTATTAAAGGAATGGCAATGATTAATTAATTCCATTAAAGGAGTGTCTCCAGGTACCACCTCAAATTAGAGACCCACCGGGTCACCGTTGGACAAATTCACAGTAAGGGGTGGCCCCTGCGCCGCAGGGTGGATGCTCTGAAGCCTGGCAGCGTGTGGGGGGGCGTGGGGGGGGGGGGCTTTTTCTGGGTGGGGAAATGAGGCATACAGCTATTGCGTGACAGGTTTGTGGTCCAGCTCCGAGAGAGCTGGGACTGCAGACAGGTGCCCTCTGCAAGCTCACCCTTCGCTTTATCAGCGCGTCCGAGGGAATTCAGAGTTGGGCAGCAAAAGCGTGATTTAGAGCTTCCACTTCTAGGGAAAGCTGAAAAGAGCGGAGTGTGTTTAGTTGAGCATTATTAAAAGATTCCTTAGAGACAGTGTTTTGTGCAGGGCTGCTTAAAAGTGTTTGAATTTGCTGTATTACTGTTATGGGTATCTCCAAGGTGTGTATGTGAGATTTAAAGGATATATGTGAAGCAAAGGTGGTAGGGAGAGGTCCTGAATGTAGATGAATATGTTAAAAAAAACCCCAAACTTGAACTTTGGGGCACAAGTTCTTCTAGTCTGGAGAGTCTGGGAGCCATAAATGAGCCTCTTGTGTCCAAGACACAGAGGGGTTCTTGAAAAATCTCACTCAGAATTCTCTGCTGGGGCGAGTATCCTGATGGGATGGTAAAGGCAGCTCCAAGGACTGGGAGGAGATGTTTAGCAGGTTCTTGTAGGTTGTAATAGATTGACATTCAGAACCAAAGGAAGTAGCGGAAGACAGAGAAGAATTGGGTTAATTACTAGGTTTAAGTTTTTTGATAAATGGTCATGACTGTACTGCAGAAAAGTGCCAAGAGGGTCAATTATTTGCTTTATAAACGGCATTAGCTTTTATGTTATCCTGTCAGGAATGATGAGTGAGTGGTGCAATAGAAAATTCTCTCATCTTTCTGGAGCTGTGTTTTGTTTCTTCTTCATCACTTTCTACCAGTGAAGGACAAAGCCTTGAAAAAAGAACCCCAAGGCCTATGGGCAAATGTGGTTTGTTCTGGGAAAGCAAATGACTGTTGGGTGCCTAGCTCCCGGTTTGTACCTGTAGAAACCTCATTTTGCTGTCCCTTTGTTGCAAGTAGATGCACACAGGCTGTCTCGGGGGGGACAGTGGCTCTTCAGGGCAGGGGTTATATCTGTGTCTGTTCTGTACAGATCCATGCACATTGTGAGCCAGCAACAAGATAGCAGTTTTTCCTATATTTCTAGTCTGATATGGTTCTTGCTAGCCTATTTTAAAAACCGATTGACAATTGTGTGACTATACCTACCAGAAACAAGAAGTTCACGTACAGACAGTTCTCTCAATATATTTCTGTCTTATTGATGAGTCTGGGTCAGGATAGTAGCTGTTTGTACTGTAAGTGTGGGGAAAGGGAAGAGACGTGTGTACCCCAACCCCCAGTAATATTTGACTCAGTTTCCCAAAGTTTTGGGAGTTACGGGTGAAAAGTCCTCTGCATTTATTGAGCGTTCAGGTCAATGGTGCTTCTAAGTCCTGGTCTAGGACAGCACATCCCTCTGAGCCCCTTATTCAGGTTCCTCAACCCTTGCTTGTTTGAGCACAGCTGCAGATGTGTACCATTTCTGTGTCAAGGACACAACACTACACCAGGACAGAAACTGCAGGTTATTTCTCTGGGAATGTGCTTTTCAGACTATCATCTTTGTCCAGAAACCAAGTCAGGAGGGTGCCGATTTCATTGGCACTGACCTTGCCCTTCCGCCTGGCAGGTGAGTGGCAGCGTGCTCAGTGTCTACAGCGGCGATTTTGGGAGTGTGGATGCCCAAGGTACTGTGGAGTTTGCTCTAGACTATGACGAGAAGAACCGGGAGTTCCAGGTTCATGTGTCCCAGTGCAAGGACTTGGCTGTCGTGGATGAGAAGAAAGGCAGATCTGACCCGTGAGTGACGCTTTGGTGCCTTGTGACTTCTGCATTGTTGAATTTGGTGTTCTGGAGGATTTTTTTTTTCTTGTGTTTTCTCTTTTTAAATGTCATGGTTTCTTCCTTCCTGCAGACTTCTGGTGCATGCTTACTGCTGGGGCTTTCCTAGCTGATGGTTCTGGAGCCATTGGCATCAGTAAATATGTTGCCACAGACTTTAATTTGAACAGATTGAGAAAGCTTTGATCACTACAAAGACAGTTCCTGTTATGATTGGAATATGTTCTCTGTGCGTCCATGTGAACCTTGATCTCCCCATGGTGAACACGCTTTGGTAATAACTCCGGCGATGCAGACACATAGCTATATGAAAAGAAAGTCCGTAAAGAAGTGCTGTTAGGGGCACAGTGGTAGTTGTGCAGAGGTTACTGATCTCTGGTTTGAAAGATGATGAAAAGGAGCTTGGATCTGAACCCTGAGAGGGAGACTTAAAGACATTCCACCTCTTTCCTCCTCTATAATTTCACCCAGATTTTGAGTGCACAGAGATGCTGTAAATATGGACATTTCAGAAAACGGGTCTGTGGCCTTGCTGGCTTCTCGTATTGCCTGGACAGCTGCCTGTTCTGAATGTTGGTGGCATCCACCCATCTCCAGTGAGATTTATAACTTCTCATGCAAACCAGGTTAATATCCTAGCAGGTCTGCTAATTAGTTTTGCCTTCAGAGAGTCAACTCCAGGTCTTTTGTTCCCATGTCACCGTTCAGAAATGTTTCCCGCTTATTAGAGCTTGGCAATACGGAACATTATCCAGCTGGAGTTTGGTTTCTTTTCCAGGTACGTTAAAACTTATCTGCTCCCAGACAAAGCTAGAATGGGTAAGAGGAAAACTTCAGTGAAGAAGAGGACAGTGAATCCCATTTACAATGAGGTGTTACGGGTAAGAACAAATATGTGCTCTGAGAACCTGTGTTATTGCAGGCACTCGTAGCAGGTCAGGTCTGGAAAGATCCTGCCTTTGTGGCCAGGCTTCTTCACCTGCCTCCCACCAGCGTTGCACTGCTCTTCCCTCAGGTTTGTGAGGGCAGAGATGTTCAAGGCTGGTGTGCACCCACCTGTGTGGCACCCAAGATTTCTCTGTCAAAACCGCGTAGTGATCTTTGGATGAGATAGGGACCTGCAGCCTGTCCTGTCTGCAGCCAGAGCAAGGGGTGTTCTTCTTTCCTTCCCTGGTACACAGTCACGAGGTGTGGGACTGATAGGAAAGGTCTTCGTTATGAGATCTTACTCATCAAAACCTAGAGTATTACTTAACAGTGTCCAAGACTGAGTTAATAATTCTTGAAAGAATATTTCTTTTGCCCTCTGGTGAACAGAGAGCTAAGTTTCCCTGTGCTCAGCAGAAAAACTTTGTCAGGGTAGTAGTATTGCTGCAGGACAAAAAAAGAGATGTTCAAAGCGGGGCTGGTCCATTAGCGCATCTGTGGACCGCGTTTGAGCATCTGTCTCAGAGCTTATTCAAGCTTTTGAGTAGTTATGTCTGATTGTGAAAGAAACAGAAGAAGAATTTGAATGACCTGACTTCTCTTTCTTCTTCTAGTATAAAATAGAGAAAATGGTATTGCTGATCCAAAAATTAAATCTCTCTGTTTGGCACAATGACCCACTGGGACGTAACAGTTTCTTGGGAGAGATCGAAATAGACTTGGCCAGCTGGGACTGGAGCAACAGGAAACTCAACTGGTACCCACTGAAGCCCCGAGTAAGTGCGTCTCAGCTGCGATGCCGCTTCCTAGCCCAACCCTGCAGCCTGTAGGGGTGGCAGAAGTCCTTCCTGACTCCTCGGAGGTCTTTGGGTGGTGTGGTGGAGCAGAACAGCCTGAGTTGTGCCTAGGGAAGCACAGTAAACCACCCACAAGGCCTGGACACATTAGTGGAGTGTTCAGTGCTCTGAACACAGGCCTTCTCGGGTCGGATTTGGTGACTGATCTGTAGAGACACTTTCCTAAACATGATCTGACACTGATCAACAGAAACTCTGACATGACTTTGCCTCTCTCTCTACTCACATAAAGACTCATCTCTTAAAAATAGACAGCAGAGTACTAGGTGACGCAGTTGAACATGCCTTGAGAGGTAAATATTTAGGTGCCACTTTTTCAAAGCCTGTACAGCTTCCTGCATGGATCTACATCCAGAGGTCCGATCTGAGATCACTTTTCAGAAACTAAGGCCATTTGTCTTTTGGAACTAAGATGCTTAATTCATCATGTCTGGAAGGGCAGCCTTGCTCTAAATCCTGAGGCTGTTGGTTCTGAGGGACTGAGTTTGGGAACAAAGCCACAAAGAAAGGAGCTGCCCTGAGAACGGGCTGCCCCAGCCATGCAAAATCAGAGTTTGTCCTTCTGTGTGCCTCCACTGAACTCAAAAGCTGTTTGCCTTGCAATGTTTACAACAATCCCTGATTTAGTCAGTCATGACTCCTTCTGTTTCAGAGCCTTTCTGCTGTTAACGGTGTGGACCATCGAGGAGTGATGAATTTATCTATTAAGTACGTCCCTCCAGGAAGCCTAGGTAATGTGTGTTTCATGCATGAAGAAGTATTGCCTGTACTCATGCATGCAACTTTCAGTGCCTCATCTGCCTAAGAGCTGGTTAAAGAGTAATCTCGTTAGAGTGGGACCTTAGATATCAGCAGAAAGGCACAACCAGCAGTGCTTGATAGCCCTGTCTGCAGCCTACATCTGATTTTCACATCTGAATTTATTGGGGAAGTGTTGGGCAGAGAGGAAGGGCTCAACAACCTCAAACTCATCGGCTGTTGCGGGCGCTGTGGGGTGCTGTGACCTGGTAGCAGCAACACACAGCCCCTCTCCCTGTGGGGCAGGCACGAGGTGGGGCTTGCACAGCAGTGCCTTCTCCTTTCCTGTTTCAAGGCAGCACCGGCACGTTGTGTCCGGAGCACTTGGCAGCTGCAAGTGTGATGGGGCTGGTACTAGTGCTGGGGCACCCAGGCAGAACGGTGCAGAGGGGTGTGCAGCTCCCAAGGGAGTGAGTGCACGGAGGAGTCACGCTGCTGCTCCCTCGGGTCACTGGGGAGGAAGCCTGTCATTTTGCTAGCTGTTGTAAGGATCAGCACGACAGTTCTTCTCTTCTGAATGGCAGGTCCCAAGAATCCTCCCTCTGGCGAGGTTCACATCTGGGTCAAAGACGTCAAGGACCTGCTGCAGTTGCGTCCTTCTGGAGTTGACTCCTTTGTGAAATGGTAGGTGCAGGAGCGTGGCCTTGGCTTTGATCCTGGGTCTGTGCCTCCGCAAAGCGGTGTGTTTTACTTCTCTTCTCTCAGGCTCACCTAGCTGTGCCTCCATACTCTAAAGTCTTCGTGCTGCTTTGGGCTCTGTAGGAGAGAATTGCCCTTGTTATTCGCTTGTGGCCAAATTAGGAAAATCCTTGCTGTGATAAAGCTCTTAGAATCATAGAATGGTTTGGGTTGGAAGGGACCTTAAAGATCATCTGGTTCCAACCCCCCTGCCATGAGCAGGGACATCTTCCACCAGACCAGGTTGCTCAGAGCTCCATCCTTGGTCAATCGCTGTCTGCGACTCACTTGGTGGTTTGCCTCAAGAACATCTGGGTGAAAGGAATACGTGGGCCCTGCACCTCGGCCCAGTGCGTTCACGTGAAGTTGTGAATTTTGCCTTGATACAGGCTTGCGTGCAGAGTTTGGGAGTTCGTTAGGGACTTGCCAGAACTGACATTCAGACAGTTGGATCCTGCTTTGATCTTATCCAGAGTTTAGTATGTGCATGTTTTCTGCAGTCTGTAGCATCAGCTCTGCATGTTATATGGGAGAAGGGGCTGCAAGTAGCCCAGAAAAGTAAAAATCTTTTAAGGGGATTTTAAGATTTTTTTTTCAGCACTTTGAAGCACTCACCATGTTTTTTATATATTTTAAATCCTTACAGGGTTCTGCAGAAAGGTTAGCTGCTCAAGAAGCCTAACTGACCATTTTGAAATGCCCTCTTAGGCATCTAAGTGATGAAAATTTATGAAAGTAGAAATATGTGAAAGTAATACCCATTTTTTAATGTAAAATGTCAAAATTGCAAAAAAAAAAATTACCAAAAGCAGGAAATTTTAAGCAAGTACCCTCCTTTCTGAAAATGTTTGCTTTTAAAATGGATTTTATTGGCAAAAAAAATTTAGTCTGGAAATTATGAACATTTCCCATTAAATCTACAGAGACCCAATTCCTCCTTGCTTCAGATCTGAGGCTTGTTTAGCCCAAGGAACTTTCTAGGAAGAATTCAAATCTCAGGCGAATTCTACACTACATGCTCTTTTTTTTCTCCTCTCAAAGCTATGTGCTTCCAGACACCAGTAAGAAGAGTTACCAAAAGACCCGAGTCATAAAAAGAGACACAAACCCCGTTTTCAATCACACTATTGTGTATGATGGCTTTCATACGGAGGATCTAAAGGATGCTTGTGTTGAACTGACGGTGTGGGATCACGAAAAACTTACCAACCATTTCCTTGGAGGAATCAGGCTGGGCCTCGGGACAGGTGAGTGATTTCCTTTACATGAAGTGAGTACGGTTGCCGTATTGCTGAGCCACAAGGTGGAACGGGAAGTTGTAGAGCATTTTGCTGTTGGGGAGAAATCAAGGATGGGGAGTCTTGGGGAATGGTGAGAGTCTTGGTACTTGCACCGGGTCTGGGATGGAGGGGGCCCTGGTACCATGGTAGCAACCCTCTATTCTCCCATTTTCTCCCAACATCAGCTACAGGGTTTGGCAAAACTCAGGGTTCTCCTTGGGTCCATCAGAGAGTTTTCCTGCTGTTACAGGAAAACAGGCTGCATTACAAATCAAGGTTACATTGCTGCTCCTCCCAGGGAAGAGCGCTCAGAGGTGAAGACGACTTGAATGCCATGTGGGACAGCACCACCTGGTGACTCTGTCCACATCACCTCCTCCTTTGAAATGCCTTAGTAGCAGGAGTCACTAATATTCAAAAAACAGGGCGCGCTGCTGTGGTACTTGATCTGGCAGGTGATTGGTACTGAGCATACGTCAGCTGGAATTAAATCATGAATTGGAAGAATGGAGTCGTCTGGGTGTAGACTAAGGCATTGTTGTTGTGATTTTGTTTGACTTTTATTTAGACGATACAATGCTGAAAGACCTCAGCAGAGGTGCCATTTGCTCCACTGGGAGACAGTCACTGTCTCTGGAGGTTGTTGCTCCACTGGGAGACAGTCACTGTCTCTGGGGGTTGGTGGCATGAGGCTGCAGTTCAGAGAAAGGCTTAGACCTGTGCTTAGCTGGAAGTGTTTGACTTTCAATGGGATTACTCATCCTTGAAGTCAGGCAAATTCCAATATTTTTGGAAGCCAAAGCTGTAAAGAGCAGATGAGACCATTTCCCATTGTCCAGCTGTCCATCATGGAGGTTTGTCCCTCTCTAAACATCCTAGCCTAGCTTGCAGCATACCCTGTACCTAGGCTTTAACAGGTAAGAGTGTTCATCTTTGTATTTTTGTAAGTGGGATATCTGAGGTTTTCTAAACTATCTACTGTTAAGCGAGAGCGCTCTCTGAGAGAAGAAAGATGGACAGAAGATTTCAGGATGTTGCAATAAAGGAGAACTGTTCCTTGAGGGTGTCAGGAAAAGGCTCGTAATAGCTGGAAGGTCTGCCTTGCAGGTGCTCCTGTGTTTGCTGGATTTGCTTGTGCCTTCTGTTTTCAGTCTCTAACGTGTCACCAGGAGGGTGGTGAACCAGTCAGTGGGAAGTGGCAACAAGAGTAGTCTCATAAGCAAGATGTAAAAACACCAGCCCCAAGATAAGCTGGGATCCAAGTGTAGACCTTTATCTCACTGACAACTAGTTGGCACATGAAAATTTGGTTTAATAATCAACTTGGAATTAATGTACACACTTTTCCGCTATCATGTTTGATTCCTCTACAAGTGAAGTATAGAGCAAGAGAATTTTGACAAATACCCCACCCTGTCCACAAGAAAATCTGTTAAGGGGAAAACCAAGCTTTTTAGACCTTCTTTACCATTCTGAAAGATGCAGAAAGGGCTTGAGCCCAATGTTATTTTCCTTGGCAGGTTTTGTCTGGGGTTCTTGCATTTTGTGGCTTTTACATTGACTTCATTCTGGACTCTGGTGTGAAAAAGAGGTCGTTAGCAGAAGAACAGGAGGGGTTTAAGGTGCGACTTGCTGTCGGCAAGTCAGCACCTTTTATGTTAATACACTGCCTGCAACAGTTACATCCTGTTGGGTATTTTTGCATGGAGTAGAAACTCCTTGTGTAGCTCCCAACGTTGCAGTTTTCTTGTTCTTTACAGGTTCGAGCTACGGCATCTCTGTGGACTGGATGGACTCCACGCAAGAGGAGGTGGCCTTCTGGCAGGAGATGATGTCGGCTGCCGATGAATGGGTTGAGGGATTGCTGCCTCTGCGCTCACTGGCAGGGAGGAAAAAACGGAAATAACCTACCATTTGTGCCGTAAAAATGCTGAACGTGTTCGTTAGAATTAGGAAACTTCCTGCACCGGGGTGACAGAGACCATCCGCGGGGCTGGCAAGTGTCAGGTTAATCCGGCAATTGATGGACAGCACGTTGGAGGTGTTAAATCTTAAGGACTAGTTAATTCCCTGAAAGAGGATGTGGAAGATGCCAAACTGATGCTATACTTGATTTCGACCAAGAAGAAACTTCATTTACCTTTTTATTTAATCATTTATCTTTGAGTTCCAGAAAGCTCTGGGAACATTGGCAGAAGGAAAAGGAGATATAGATATTTTTATTTTTTTACTGTTTCTTGTGCCGGTTTGTTTTCTGTGCAGAGATGTAGTTGTACTAAAGCAGCAGCATGGTATTATTCATATTCCTCTGCAAGTGGTACACTTTGTACTCAATGTAGAATTGCTCCAAGTCACCGGCAGCACAGTCTGAGGATGGGAGCTTTGCATTTGTTGCTGGTGATAACACGTCTCTAACATGAGGAAAATTGAGACCCAAGGTGAATCTCAAGAAAGAGAGGACTATTTGAAGCAGAAAACAAGGCAGCCTGGGGAGGATAATAATGAGGAATTCCATATATTAATTTCTTTCTGCTTTAATAGGAAAGAGAGATGCCATGGTCCTGCATCTCATGGGAACTTGCAGCCAGGGGCTGTTCTCTTAGCTTTCCCGCAGGCTTCCTCAGTGACTGCAGGCGCGTTTCTCTGCGAAAGGACAGGTCCAGTGCAATATAAACTAAAGCGCTTGCCCAAATGTAAAATATGGGTACATTGCTAACGGGCCTAATCGCACCTTTGAAATGCCTTCTGTGCAAAACATTTCAGTATGGAATAACGTTGTAGGAAGCGGTCTGGTGTTAGCCTGGCGCAGCGGGTCGGGAAGGAAAGGTCAAAACCACCACGGAAGGCAGGAGACGTTGAGAGCCGGCGGGAGAGGTAAGTGGGGAGGGGACGAAGGTGAAGGGTAGCTGCAGAGCTACGGTCGCCTGGGGCGGTCTCCTGCTCTGCGTACCCCGCTGCCCTTCTGCTCTGCCTTTCCCCTGACGCCCGGCAGCGAGTTGTCCGTGCCCGGAATTTCCCTTTTGCCTTCAGCTTGCGAGAACTTTGCGTCTGGCCCGTTGACCGTGGCAGAGTGGCGTTGCAAACGCCTTTTGAAATGCAGCTTTGTAATTTCTGTTTCGGATGTACATACTGTGATTAAATGGAATGTTTTTCTTTAGTCGTCAGCTGGTCTCCTTGTATCTATTTTTAGCGTGGTCTGAGGAACGAAAAAGCAAGCAAAGGAGGTGTTAAGTTTGATCATGTCAGAATGAACCATTTTTGCCCAAGGGCAAGTGTAACATCATGGAGAAATATTTTCTGTAGCTATCCTACCCTAGATTTTGGCTCTGTGAATATTCTGATATTCTTTAGTGTATTAATTTTATTTAACTCAAGCTCTGCATAAATTTTCAGCTTAGCAAAGATGGTTGTAAGTAAATGAAGGGGAAAACATACACTTAAAACAACAAGACTTTTTCATGAAATGAAGACATTTGGGAGATAATCAGCAGCTTTCATGGGAAAAAAAATAAAGAAAGAAGATGGTTCTGCAATTGGAAAAAGATAAGACTCGGAAATGTGCCAGTCATAGTACTGAAAGCACTAAGAAAGAGTCCATGGAGCAGCAGAGTTAAATAACGACTAGCTAATGAGGGACCTGATTATAGATATATAGCATGTCAGCCCAAAGGTACTTTGTATGGGCTCCAGCCTGCCAGCTTTTATTCACCAAGATTTGGTCATTTATTACCTTTGTGGTATAAAATAACAATACTGGGCCTAAGGTGAGAGTTTTTAAATTACTGTCTTTAGCTGTTTAGGTGCTGAACATGTACCTGTTTATGCATACATGTGACTTACCTACCACGAGGAGCCCTGCCCGTGGGAGCGATGGCTCGTTGCGGTGAGGTTCCCCGCAGGACTGCTGCTCTCGCCCCCAGCGCTTCCTCGTTCCGCAGGGATAGGAAGGGGAATTTCTGCTGCGGCTGCGAATGCGGTTGGTGACGCCGGGGGCTTCGGCTCGGGCAGGCCGGGGACTCTTCCTGGAGGGTTCAGCTGACTTCCCTCCATCGCAAAAATGGAGTCATCCCGCCGCCTCCTCCTCACGGGCACTGTAGCACGGGCGGTTGTGACGACGTTGCCAAAACTGCTGTTTGCATCAATGGAGCTGGAAACGCTTCTGTTGGTGTTTCAGAAAATTAACATCTCTTTCTCTGGTGGTGCCAGTACAGGGAGAAAAAGGGTGTCGGGGGGCTGGTTTCGTCCCAGCGCAGTCACTTATGTGAACTTGGCCCAGGACTTTGTGAACAGTCTATTTTTGCATTCAGATTCCGTGGAGGATTTTTGTTAATCTTTTGGTGGCTTGTTTGTTTAAATTAAGCCCTGATTAAGTTAAGAGGCTTTCTTCAGCATTTAATAGTTTATCAGAGTGAAAGATTACACTGCCAAGCCACACGCACGTTTGTAACGCAGCTGTATCTGAGGCAGTGACATTTGGCATGCCGTAGCTGTGTCACTGCGCAGAAAGCGCTTTGTCAGAAGAAGATTGAAGGCACTTCTATTGTCAGTGTCATACGGAGGAGTGGAGGAGTTTGTGAGTTAGAAGGTTAGCGGCCTGTTTGTGTGTGGCATATGGTGTTGGCGTTCGTTGTCTGGGAATGCTACAGGTCGCCGAGACTCAGGCCCATGTGCTGATGACAACAGGAGTTGGGCAGTAACTGGTAAAAAAAGGAAAAAACAGATGGAAAGTTTTATGACTGTATTTACTAGTTCACTGTAGAATGGGTTAAGTGAAGTTCCATGAGAAGGTAAGACTCCAGGAGTATAGTAAATGTGTTTTGTGGTTCTCATTTCCCTGAATGTGACCGTGCTGGTACCAGTGGCGCAGTGGGAGCTGGCTGCAGGCACTGAGCGCTTGCTGGAGACAGAAGTGACCCCAGGGACTGAGCAGGCCCATGAAATGCTAGGTTACAGCCTGGGACCCTTGGGCACTGTCCTCTTAACATAAAATACAAACCTGAGTATCTGCAGTAGAGAGCTGCTTTCTGTGCACGTTCTGCATCTGAGAGTGAATGGGCTTCCTTTGAATTGATGCCTTTTTCAAAAAACTTTTCCCCAGGAACCTTACAGGCAAAAAAAAAAAAAAAAAAAAAAAGAGAAAAAGGCAGAGTATTGAAATTATATCTTCCCCATCAGGCAAATATAATCTGTGGCCATTCAAAACTGTTCGTATTACAGATATCAGAAACTATCAAAAATAGTTGAGAAGATAACGAAAGAAGAGAAAGAAAGAATTGCTGCATCTTGAACAACAACCAGTGAATGAGTGTCTCACAGGAGATGGAAAAGAAGTGGTTGAATTAATTATCCATTACTAAATATTTGCTCAGCTTTATCCCTCACCAAGGCAGTAAAAAAAAAAAGTACTATGGAGACCGGGGAGAAAATAATGCTGGCTAAATAAACCCATGTGATAACAGGATCTACTGAAATAAGCAATGCTGTATTTTTGCAGGCTTGTTAAATGAAGTCAAAAAATGTATCAGCTGGACCAGTGTATCAAAAACTGAATAAACACACTTCAGTTCCTGATAACTAATCTGAGCGTGTTCAGCACCAGGTTTGGTTGGTTGTTTCAGCTGGCTGATTTGTACTTTAGTATCTTTCATGGCTTAATCCTTTTTCTTTTCCACCTGCCTGCTTGCCACCCCTCAGGTGTCCCAGTCATCTGCTGTTACTGCTAAAACGGGTGCCAGGGAGGAGATGTCCCTCTGAGCGCTGACACAAAGGCTGTCGGAAGACATGGCGAAGCTCACTGTAAAGCCCCACGCAAAAGCAGGTTTGCGAAGACGCGGTGAGGTAGGTGGTGCTGGAGCCGTGCTGCTCCCAGCAGCATCGCTGCTGCACGGGATCCCACTCACCTGGGGGAAGCTCCTGGAACAGAAATCCCTTCCCATGGAGTCAGCTGGGAGCAGTCGCTTTTTCCCAGGAGCTGCTCATTTTGGGAGGCTCCTTGTACTGGTGGCTCTGCCACAAGGAGCAGCGATCCCAGCGAGGGTCGGGGTGAAGTTCGGGGGGCCACGGGAGGATGCTGAGTTTTGGTACCTCCTGGGCTGTCGTGAGCAGGCTGATTTGTAGCAATGAGGTTTGAGCAAGAGAGGGCAACTCTGGCATGGCCGTTCCCACTTTTGGGGCGTTTGGCAGCTTCTCCCACCCCTCTGAACATGTTGGTTGGTTGGCGGGTGCTGGTTCAGCTCACAGCAGCACAAAAACGGAGCATCAGCCTCCAGGAAGCCCATGGAGAAGTTACTATTCATGAGTTGTATGAGATCTCTTTCTTCTGCGGGAGGGGTGGGCGTGGTGGAGAGCTGGGAGTGTCTCCTCCAGGAGCCCTACGGAAGTTCAGCAGCGCTAGACCAAGCTCCTTTCGGTTTTGCGTGAATTTCCCATTCACTCAGCTGAAACGCCCTGTGCCAGATAGTAAAATCTGAACGAAGCTGGGTGAAGATGTCAGCAGGCAGCAGCATCCTAGAAGGAGTGGAAAAACACAAACAGGACCAGGGGCTGAGCTCGCCAGGTTTGCCGGTCACACCAGGTTCCTGCCGGAGGGCTCCAGTTAGTGTTCCTGCTGGAGGGGGGCTGGTGGTGGTACAGCCATTTCCCTGCGCTCTTAAGCAGGCAGATATTTGCTTTTTAAAATGCTGTAAAATCATATTACAGCTGAACTGGTCTCTGGGCTGTGGCAATCCAGCCTCTGCTGTAGACCCAAACTAGCTAAACCAGCCCTGCTTTAACAGATCGTTTTAGGAGGAAAGGAAGGAGTCCTGACTGTGAAGGCATTTCTGCTGGTCAGTTTTTCTTTTTTTTCCAGGACTGCAGCCAGGGTTTAACGAATTACTTGGCCTCCTGCATTTTACAATCAGTCCCACCCCCTGCAGCACCTTAAAGACCCTTACAACTAGTCCTCAACAGCCATTGCAGCTTCTGATAAAAAGGCGCGTGCTGAGCGGTGTTGAACAGAGCAAACGCAAGTAAATTTTGCCTTTTCTCACTCTGCAGAGCTGCCTGTGCTGCTGCTGAACTGGAGACACTACCAGTAGGAGCAGAAATCAGATTTCACGCATCTAACAACCCGTAATGCCATCCTGCTAGTTATTAACAATCCAAAGTAGCTCTTGAGCTGTAAGCAAGCAGTCTGAGCTCTGGGCTTGGAGGGGAAGCTCGGGAGCTGTTCTCTGGCAATGTCAGTAGCTCAGACACCCACTCCGTAGCAAGAAAAATAATAACCTCTTTTCCTCTCCTCCTCTCTCTCCCACTCACCATTGCTAATTTATCCTGATTGTAATGGCTGCTGTTTGCTCTAAGCAGATCCTGTTCCCTTCCTGGGAAGACTTGAACAGCTACAAGGACATCATATTCCCAGCGGAGGATCTGTTCTTGGATTCGGGCAGACACAGGCAGATAGAATGATCTTTTGATTTGAGCCCCCCTTTTTCAACTGGCCAACCCATGACCATTTTAATGTGATCATCACTTGAAATAAGACACCGGGAGCTGCATCTGGAGTAAGCCATCCCATGGTAATGAGCTGACGTTTAATTTATTGTCACAGGGAAACATTTTGGAAATGTTTTACATCTCTTCAAATACCCAGTTGACTTGCTCGCGTGTGCCAGCCGTTGGGCTGGAGGCTACATCACCTTGGGTGCTCTGTGGCACCAGAGCGTGGCCCTGCCACTTGCCGGGATGCAGGGACAAGCTTATCCTCTGTGCACGTCCGCCCATGTGGATCACACTGTACGAGAGTTTAATCTTCCCTGTCCGTTCAGGCTGCAAAGCAAATGCTAACGCTGCCCTGAAGCACTGTTATTGACTCAGAAGGCCTCTCTGGTTATTTCTGAAGTTCCTCTGCATTTGTGTCTCTTCCACATTCTCCCATCGGCAGGGATCCTGCCTGGCTTTGCAGCCCCGTCTCAGTGGCGTTGTTTGGCTCCTTGGGGGGGAGGCAGATCCTCCTGCGCAGGGGATGGGGCAGTTCAGGCTGTCTGAGGTCGGGCAGCTGCTCCGTGCTGGGCGCCTGGATCCTCTGCGGCCAAGGGAGAGAGCAGCAGTGGTGGGGGATGGTTCATCCCACCAAGCTGAGTGGGTCGAAGAGCTCCCAGGATGTCCCTGCCTCTCTGTGTTGGTCACAGAAGGAGCCTGAACACCTAGTGCAGGAGAGACATTTAGGCAGTGTGTTCCTATATTAATGTGGGACCATTAATAGCCATATGACCATAGCCATGACTATATTTATCAAGCCTGTGTCTGCTCTACTGCTTTTGATCTGATCCCGGTGTGACACTGGGGGAGCAGTGGTACCGCTGCAGGATGCCACTGCTGCAGGATGCCACCCCTGGAACCCCAGCCAGGAGCTGCCGTGGCATGCAGTGCTCCGTCGCTCACTAGAAGCATTTTGCCGGCAGGTTGGTGACAGGGGAGGGAGGTTAGACAAGTTTCCCGGGGACAGAGGCTGCCAGCCTGCTGCAGAAGTCCACCGCTACAAAAGGCACCTGAGCCCAGCCAAAAGCCAAGGTGGGACAGAATCTTCACCGTGTGCCTCCTGGCATTCAGCCCTGCCTGTGCTTCCCTCCTGCTGCTGCTGTTGGATGCTCTAAGGCTGTCACCTCGTCACAAAGTCCTAAATTACGCTCCCAGTGCCTGCTGTCAGCTGGGCTGTCAGTTCCTGAGCGCTGCGTGGTGCCCTTGGCTTCACGCTTGTCTGCATCACCCTGACTGACTGTGGGCATCACATAAAGAATAAACTTTAATTCGCTTAATACCTTCCCTCTGTCCTGGGTTTTACGGTGGCACACATCAGCTGAGAGGTTATGGGCACACTCCCGTCCCTGTCAACAGTGCGATCTGTCCCGTGTCGTATCTCCCAGGCAGGCCTAATTTAACAAGGATGTTTTTTGAAACTAGCTCATAAATTGTTTGCTCCGTGTGGTTAGCCAGCCCTGTTCTCATCACCCCCGTCACCCCGCTGTGTGTCCTGTAACCGCTTTCAGTGAGCAGCCGGTCTCTGGCCTGCTTGGTAGCGCTGACTCGCAGGGCTCTGCTCGGGTGCAGTTTATCTCTGCGGCGATGAGCAGCTCCATTGCGTATAAAAGATATAAAACCCGCAAGGGCCGGGGACGGCAGCCCGCGGGTTCGGGTGCTCTGGTTCCCCAGCGCGTTGCGATCGCTGCGCCTTCCCAGGCACGGGCCATCTCGGGCAGCTCCCGCACAGCCGGCCCCGCAGCCGGGGATTGTGTCTGATCGATTGGGTTTTGTAGCCTTGGAAACTGAAAGGGCATTAAAATTGCATGGTGCGTGCGGTGCTGATGCACTCTGCTCCTCGCAGAGCTGCCACGGGCTTAGGGGTGGCTTCACCCACGGGGCGTGAAGGGCACTGGCTGGTTTTGGAGAAAAACTAAACTACAACTGAGCGGCAAACTATGTAGAGGGAAATACCTCTGTGGGTCGCAGTGCTGG
>Ga0181612_119706_pt1 | contig 37778 bp, 30 predicted proteins | sample HoacroProtozoa21_FD_119630 | JGI IMG/M metagenome (GOLD analysis project Ga0181612, IMG submission 119630) | Hoatzin crop microbial communities from Cojedes, Venezuel. Combined Assembly of Gp0051906, Gp0051904, Gp0051908
CAGCAAGATGACATGAAAAAAAATAATAACTCACCCAAAGCTACAGCAAGTCAGTGGCAGAAATGGAAACAAAATCCCAAGGACCTGATTCCAGCCCCCTCCTTTAACTATTAGCCTGCATGTTTCTTCATTATAGAAAATGTTTGGTTAAGTGTTCTGAATCGCCTGCAAGTTAAAGCCTAGGAAATCTATGGTTTTCATATTTGATGGAGTGAAATGCACTGAGGGATAATCAAAGCTTTATGTACCAGCCTTAGAGAAAAGCATTTCACAATGCTAAAAAAACTTATTACTTTCATAAGGGGGGAAACGACTAATGACACACATATGCTGACTCCCTTCCTGCAGCTAAAGCTGTGGACAAAAGTGCATGGAGGGTGATTCAGAGGTGCAGATATAGCCAGAGGGGATTTGCAGCACTATTAATTGTCGTGATACATATCTAAGCTTAGGCAAGCAAACGTAGCCACAAACTTTCAAAACAATCTCTTTTTTTTAAGAAACTGATGCCAAACTACCTGTTGACAGTGCAAGCAACCGGCAGAAAGGCTCCTTTTTGCAGGTGGATGGTCCTTGAGCTACGATTGAAATGAGAGTGAGGAAAATCCAAAAACTGGGTGAGAATAAAGGCCACTCTTCACTACGAAAAGGGGGAGGTTGATGTGGGTGGAGAGTGTTGTTTCCCTCTGCCTAAAACACCATGACCCATGCTGCATCCCATTCCTCCTAGGAATAAACAGCGATACCTATAGCAGACTGGCCTTAAAGTTAAGGGAATATTAATCTGAGAAAAAGCAAGCTTAAGGTTAAGCCTTTCGAATTGTCTCTCAATGACGAGGGTATATTTTTTATTTACTAGTATTAATCTAACAGGAAAATATCCTTAGAAAGAGATAATGGGGTGAAAAGCTTTATAATCCAGTGACTGGAGCAGGACGTAAAAACCCCCATGTTTCCCATGGTTTGCAGCTTATACCCAGTAATGTAAGGGGTGGGAACACTGCCTGAATAACGCTCAGAAGCAGAGATTCTCCCACATTGACAACAACCTGGAGAGAAAGGGCTTTGCGGATCTCACATGAATGAATCCTAATTAAGTGTTCACATTCCAACAAATCCACCACTTACAAGAAGAGCCGTATTTTGCATGCACAGACGTGATACTGTGCCAACATGACCTGTGTTGGGGTAGGTGGCGTTCCTGGTGACTGATATACACACGTCCATTGTGAAAGTGCACTGCTACAGCTGAAAAGAGTCATGGTTTCTTTCTGCCCCTCATGTTCTCTCAGCTACCCACATGGCTGCACAATCTGACCAAGAAGGTCAACTATCTGGTTCCTGCGCGCTGCTACTGGCTTGACCTCAAAGATCCTCTGTTCTCTTCTCACATGCATAAGCTAAAAAAAAAAAAAAAAAAAATTAGAAATAAAAACCTCACCTTCCCTTTCTAGGATGAGTGGAAGATCATGACACCATTAAAAACCAGCTCTTCAAGGCTGTTGGGTGTTTTTTCTTGCTAAATGTTACTGTTTATCCAAATGGCATTTCTATCAACCACACATTAATTCCAAGGCAATTTGGTGATTAGAGTTTTGGAGAGTGGCTTGGTGACAAGAAGCTGTTCCAAACCACTTCCTGGGGCCATTGGCCATTTCTTTGCATGGTCCATGGAGTTTCTGAGGTAGGAAACTCTCTTTGTTGCTGTGCAATAGGTAAACAGAAAGTGCTTTTATTTGTACATCTTAGATAACAGTCAGACTGTAATGGCTTGAAAATTTCCTCCCTTTGGGTTTCCCTTTATTAGGTTAATGATTGTTTGGATTCGCTTCTAAAAAGCCCTTTCACACTATGGCTGCTTCTCCTCAAAAGCCTCTGTCAACTCTTAATGCAGTAAAGGGGGAGGGGAGGGAATTTAATAAAGTTCCTTAAATCTCAGGAAATGAAGCTTTGCCTCTTTAAGTTCCTTTTAAGAATGAATGTTCCACTGTGGCCAGCTGAAAGTGTGCTGAGGTTTTGCATGTGGCTCCTCTGGATACCCGAATTTATTGATAACGTGTTCCTCCTCCCAGCGAGTTCCCAGTGAGAGCCCGAAACTGCTGAGCTTGCAGTCAGCTCCTGCATCGGTATTCTGGGGTGCGCCCCACGCTTTGTAAAGTTCACAGCAATCACGTAACAGAGCGACGACTTTGTCAGCCCTGTTCCTCACCATGGCGGTCACCGGTAACGCTAACCAGCTGGGCAGCCACGACAGCTCAGAGAGAGCCCCGGGTCCGGGTCAGCCGTGGTCACCTACGCCCTGAAGTCCCAAATTCCTCCCTCTGAGCTTAACCCCAGCTTTGAAAAGTGGGGAGGGAAAGATAAGCACAAAAGCAAATTCCGTATAACTGCCTTTAAAGAAAGCATAGGCTGAAAAGGTTTCTTTTTTCCTTTTGCCCCTTTTTTTCTGCTTTTTTTTTTAAACTACTGCCATTTGTTACCTTGTAAAAACAGAGGGTGGAACCTTTCAAGCCTCACAGCCCTCCAGTGGGAATATCACCGTTTGAGTAAAAAGTTCAAGGATTGCTCCCACAGTATTTAAGAAAAAGCGGGGAAAAACGGTTACTTCTGTCAACACGTAGGAAATAACAGTTATTCAGCAGCATTTTCAGTTCCTCTTGCTTTCAGAATACGGCAGAGATAACTGCTGCGAGGTTTCCCTCCTGTAGGCTTTCCTTGGACTGCAGTAAAGACGTTAACTCACTGGTACGTTTGTGCTCTGTGTAACATTCGTGGGGGTGTTCCCCCGTAAGAGGCTTTCATGGACTAGGAGATAAAAATGTCTTGTTTCTGTGCCACCCTTTCATGGAGCTGTGGCAGTAATGGGATTCCTGGAAGTGTAAAATTATGAGCTCTGACATCTGGTTATATGATGAGAGTTCTCTCCTCAGCATTCCTTCGCCACAAGGAAAAAACCTTGGAGCTTGTCTCTGACACAGAGAACCAAACACCTGATGGCAGCACATATAAAGAATCTTAAGTGCATTTGTAATATCTCCACACTTGAAAAGAAGTTCTTGCAATGACCACAGGGACTGTTTCATTTCAAGATTTTTTTAATGCTTGAAATGTGAAATTTTGAATCACCAAACAGTTACTTGGTCTTGGGTTGCTGAAATGCTGGTTTCCAATTCTTACTTTTCTGGTCCTTTTACAATAGAATCCAAGACGTTGTGTATTTGTGGTTCCATTTAAGGAGAAAAACTCCTCTTGCCCTTGGTGTCTCCTGGATGATACTTTGAGAAAGGAGATGGACAAGCAGGAAAGAATTAGGAAATAATCTGAAGCAGCAAAAGTACAGGATCTCAGTCTGAAGTAGATAAACCGAATTGTAGCCCTTCAGTTCATGCCATTGGTTGACTGTGTGATATTAAGGTTACTCTCACTCTGAATCCAGACAGTTTTATAATTTAGACAATTGGGTTAGGTAACATGGCAGATAGCCTGCTGGGTTGTGAGCCCATTTACAGTAAATGTTTGCATTTCTAATTACAAACCCTTTATATTATAATTTTGGCTCCTGCCCTCATTAATAACCCGTTGTGTTATGCATCAGCCAGATGAAGAGCATTCTCCTGCAGCATGCCACCAGCACCCAAAGCCTTTGTGATACACAAGGAAGGTCACTGTGTATGTCTGTTATCTCCATACCAGTGAGGAAACAACACCTTTAGTGCTTCAACTAATGCATCTTCTAAGAAAATTCAGAATAACTTCACATTTGTACTGGTTTTGGCTGGGATAGAGTGGATGTGTCACTTGGTGGTTTGGAGCCGGAGAAGGTGGAGGGGACAGGGAGGGCACTGCTCCTTTGGGAGTCTAGGACAGTTTCGGGGCAAAGATATGAAGAATGGGGGCAAAACAATCAACTAAAAAGCCTTGGGTTTGGGCAGGTAAAATGATTCTAATCCACAGACCTGGGAAATCTCTTAACTGAACAGCATGTAGAGCCTGGAGAAAATAACTCCTTGTCCTAACGAGGGCTTTACTGTATGGCCTTGCAGCAAAGTGTTGGGCTAGAGATTGCTGTATCCTACCACTCCTGATGACGTCCTTCTAGGACTAAAATGAGGCCGATTTTATTTGGAACATGTGTCACGAAAGCTTGCATGTGGTGCGGTTTGGGAAGGCAAAACCCAGCCATGCATCCAGGGTGTTATTAGTGACGTTTATCAAACCAGCATGGGTAACTACTGTATGCTCATTCCCTCCAACTATTGACGGGGCTCTGGGGGTGGGAGGCAGGGTAAAGATTTCCGTCTCTCATACACGAGTTTGTGCTATGAAATGTGCTCCAATGGCAGCCAGATAGCTGGTGTAGGCAATTCAAAGTGAAAATACAGAGTGCCTCTATCGGTCTCTCTCTTACTGCTACTGGAAAGGGTAGTTATCACTAAATCCCAGAAATTTTGCTCGATAGCGGCTGGGTTGGAGACTGTTATTTCAAAAGCTGAAATAGAGGAAAGGTTTCAATAATGTTTCTGGTATCCCCTAATGCCTCTGAGTACATAGATTTGCATACTCGTGGTCAATGATACATGTTTTCTTTTTCCCCAGCCCTTGGACTCTAGTCACTGGGAGCCAAGATAAGGGGTTAGTAGACCCGCTGTCCAGTCAAGTTCATAGCAACAATAAAGTTTTCAGCACTGAGCTATCATTACAGGCGAAAAATGTCTCCTACTGCCAAAGAGATATTTGCACTCCTTCCTTCTTACTCAGCACTCCGCACCAAGCAGTTCCACATCTAACTTCTCTTCTTTCTTCAAACCTCTAACCCAAAAGCTCGAGGGCATCTGGACTGTACCTAAGATTTCCTTGCAAAGTACACGAGAAAAATGAGGATTTTCGTGGGTTCATATTCACCAAAGCTCTGCAGGTCCACTGGACAGATAGGTTGAAAATTACTGCCTCAGAGTAGACCATCCTAAGCTCAGATCTCCCTTGAAGGTCAAGTTCTTCAAACCTTCCTCAGTTCTATTGTCATGGTCCATTTTGACTTCAGATCTCCACAGCTTTCGTTATGTCCACAGTTACGTGTGTTGCCCACGTAACGCTGCAGCCAGTGGGTAGAGAAGAAAAATGACTTTATGTGCAGCTTTTCTGTTTATTTATATAGTGTGAGCTTTACTTTTTTGGGCTCTGCAAGTCATTACTAAGGCACTGCTGTGAAACAACTGACTGCTTAAGGACTCGGTGCTCTGTGACTATATCCACCTAATCCAGCTGGCCATGGAATTCAAATGGAGGCAGAATTAAATCCTTTTTGAGCAGACAGGCTTGAAAAGTTCATTCCCATTTCAGAGATTTCTAATACCAGAGAGTCCCTAAATGTAAGGTTTTTCACAGACTTTAGTGGACTTTGAATCAAGCTGAAAATGGGATATTTTGCTGGAGGCAGTGGGACAAATGTCAATGCCATGGGATTACAGGGCTCAAAAATATTTTGTTGATGTTGGATTTTGGAGTCAAGCAAGGGAGCAGCCCCAAGAACCCTCACGCACAGGCAAATTCAGTGGTTGCACCTCACTGAGACTGAATTTGCTGTTGAAGAGGCAGAAACGTCGTGGCTGTTGGCAGGGCTATGTGAGCCAAACGAAGCTCGCTGCCATGTGGATGGTCTGCTGAGGCCAGGTCAAGCCAGGCTAGAGGGAGGTGAGGAAGGCAAAGAAGGGCAGAGCTCACATGAAGGATGGGTGGAAAGTCCTAGAAATGAATTTTGCATTGGATTAAATTGTCCCCAGAGCATTTTAAGCACTGTGGGACATAACATCTGGCTACCAGCTGTTACTCCAGAAGACCACCGGTTGCCAATAGTTTCTGTGCTGCATCTACAAGTCCGATGCGGGTGCCCCAGGTATAGATGTGCCGTTAGGAATGGATATATGGGCAAGCCAGCACCAGAGGGTCAGGTTGGGTTGGGAAGTCCCAGAAAGAGATCTGCCGAATAAACCCAGCTCAGCCCAGAAAGAAGGTAGATATGGCAACTGAAACAACAAGATCTGGTCTCTAAAATGAGCCAAGGGTTGCTAGGGAGGCTCAGAAAACAGCAGTAGTGGCTCTGTGCCAACTTCCATCAGTATCAGTGAATTTGTTTCAAAGAGCCGTTGTGCATCACCGGACACTTAAATAGGCCTGATGTGGTGGGTGTCCATCACCATCTCATCCCTTCTGGGTTCCCAGAGGGAGGAACCGCTGGTGCTCTGGACCCTGCAAGACCTTTGGGGAGACAAATGAATCCTCCCATGGGTGAAGGCAGGAGACCAATGTACTGGACAAGGCTTCAGGGTGAAGCAGGAGCCGTGGGTAACGCTGTCACTGTAAAAATCGATGGTCCCAGTGAAGCCACAGCAACGCTTGTGGTATTTTGCCCCCCTGTGCTGAAGGACAGTCACAGTTTAGCAAAAAAAATCCTGGATGTGAGAGTAAGTATTTTCTATATCACAATACATGCTGCTTTCTAAACCTCAAAAAAGAAGATCTAGGTTAGGTTTTATTCTGTTTCCTAGTGTCTTCCCTAGAAATCCTTTAGGGTGTTTTATTTTCTGCTTTCGTGGGAAGGTGGAGGTAGGAAACACTGTGTTACGATAGGGCACATTTCGTGTGGAACTATCCTCTAGTGTCCAAGGCAAATCCTTTCTCACCCTGGACCTTAAAACTAAGGCACTGAGCAACCTTGCATATCTGTATGGTGCCGAGCCCCCCTCTGCCAAGGGGCTTTCTCTCTCTGCCAAGTGGCTGAGCTGCTATACAACACCTTCACAATCTTCATGGCTCTCACAAAACCGCAGCTCTGCACGTATTAATGCCAAGAAAGTCACAATTTGTATATTCCTACTGTGTAGCGACGGCCCTTCTGGGGCATTCCCTCACAGAATTTAAAAAAGAAACAGCCTGTGTAGTGACTTGATGATGCAATTCCTAGAAAATATCTAGAAAGAATAAATGCTCAGAAAAAAAAAAACAGCTGACGTGTTCAGAGGCCTTGGGACTTTAAACTGGACATATTTTCTTTATCTATGGTCTAAACAACAACAGCAGCTGATAATTTACTCAAGATCTTCTTGCCAAAACATAAATGCTTTTCATCTTATAAATTTAAGTTGATCAAAATACTTATTCTCAAACTTTAGTGGGTAGCCCAACAAGCATGAATTTGAAAGTGGCCATGGAGGAAATGAAAAAAGAGACACAATAAAAATATAAATATTCATCCATTGTAACAAAGTAAGCGCTCTGATGTTTAAATGTTTGTTCAGACTTGATGGATAACTGTCTAGATATTCATGACAACGGAAGAACAGCCAGATGACGTCAATTACACTAGAGCAGACCTAGAGGAACTCGACTTGGCTGAGTGGACTTTGGATTTTACAGCAGAAACTTCCCCTCTGAATTTAAAGGCAGTCCACTTGATAACTAGCTTGCAAATCTCCCGTTTGCCTCAAGACTAGTTAGATGAGGGCCAGCACAGCCAACTCCTTCTGCAGCTTTTGCTGGAAGTGTGTGTATGGATACAGATCCGGAAGCTGGCTGTGTGCAAGGTGAACTACCCATGCTGGTATCCATACACGAGCGAGTGTGGGCGAAGCTCTGCAAACACGCTTTCAGATCTTGCTGTGGAGCAGATTTGCACAGTGCAAAGTTTGCAGGCAGCAGTGGGTTGCCTCCCCTCTCGCAGCAGAAGGATTTGCTCTCCGTGAGCTCCAAACTCATTGAGAAAGTCGCATACCTCATTAGGGTGGTGATGCTCTGACACATTAACACAATTTCCAGAACAGGTTTGCAACAGGTTGGAGCAAGGAAACCTGGTTAAGGGCAGTTGACTAACAGGATGAGAAACTAGATGAAACCTTCTTTCAGCTTGAAAGGGAAAAAGAAACGTGATTATCTTTTTTTTTTTTTTTTTTTTAGCAATTATTTCTTGTTTCCAAATTCCCGTCTATTTCCTGGTTCCAGCGCAGACATGCCATGGGAAAGCCAGCTCTCACAGCGTTTTCACAAACAGGAAGCATGTGAATTTTCAAAAGAGACCCTATTTTTATGAGTGCTCCCACTGAGTTTTGCTGACTCAAGAGACCTTGGCCAGAATTTAAATAAGCAACTTCGTAGTAACTGAACCAAACCTTTGCGTTTCCAGACTGCTTATCTGCCATTCTTTTTGCAAAACCAAGCAAACAGCCTGACACGAAACGAAACCCTCTCCCCACAACACTGACTCTCTAAAAGACTGGTACAGAGTAATACTTTCCCGGTAGGAAGGAAAAGATCTAGGACTCTGAGAAGATGTGAAGAATTCCATTTGACTTTGCTGGAAAATTGCTAGAGAATCCCTATTACTTTCCACCCAAGGGAAGGGGATCTGGCCAGCCATCATGCAGAGCTGTCAGAAAGCATCACTTCCCTCCATCCTGATGCTGCACAGACCCAGGGATGTCAAAAGCCGTCAGTCCTGAAGGGGATGTTTACTTCTGCTGATGGCGAGGTAGAGATTTGTTATCCTCTTGGCATCCCCTCTGAGCAGCACGAGAGCATGCCATTCCCTCCGACTGCTTTTCGGCTCGGCTGGGTCTGCTCAGCCTTTCCGAGGGGTGGGCTCTGACGCCCTCCCCCCAGCAGGTGCCATTCAGACACGCGGAAATGAGTCGGATTCCACCGAAACCTGCCCAAGCACTGCTCTGGGGGCTGAGGGCTGCGATTTTTATTCCCAGATGAAGAATGAGGCTTTCAGGCGGGTTGGAAGGGGTAGGTGCTCTGGAAAACAACTGGCTTTTTGAAGAATAAGGTGAAAGGACCATTCTGTGGCTTGAATTCTTTACGCTAATTTTAACAACTATTCCAACCCCTAGAAAATTGCCACTCCAAGAAAATAAACAGGGCCCATATTCAGCCACTGAACTGGCACACAGGGTTTTCTCAGCCGTGACTGGGAATGCCTAACAGTAGCCAGCCTTATTCCTGTGTGCAAAAGCAAGGGGAGAGAGAGGGAGAAGGAGAGAAAGAAAGAGAGTGAGGGCTACTCCAGGCTAATTGGCCCGCCATTGGATCGGGCTGCTGACATTGGGCTGGTTTTAAGTTACATGTAAGCAAGTGAAACGGTAAGTAAATAATAGCAGGGGGAGAGCTACAGTGGAAAAGCTAGCCAGTGTCTGTCTGACTTGATGTTCTGGTATTCATCAAGTCGTAGTGTGGTTTGTGTCATTCGAGGCGCGCTCGCCGGGAGCCAGCGAGCTGCCCTTGGAGAGCACCCACCAGCCTGCCGACACGATGTGCTGGGGATGGATCTGCCACCCCAAGTGGCATCACTAACTCAGGACAATCCCCAGACAAGGGGAAACAAGCCCCCAGTGAAACTGATTTCTGATGGGATCATCATCATCATCGGTTCCCAAGATCAGGTCAAGGTGGCCAATGGATATAGTTTGGGATTTTTGTTGGGCGGGTGTGGCTTTGCTTCAGGAACAACTTTCAGAAAGGCTGCGATGTAAGTGAGCACCTCTACAGACCTAGTGACCCAGCAAAGAGATCTTCACATCCTTCTGCTTTTTCCCAGAGACCCTCAAGAGCACAGCAGTCTTTGAAGTCTGAATAGCAAGCCCTGATGGATCAGCTACAGGTACTCCTGCAGCTCAGAAGCTGACCACCTCTCAGCCTTTGGGTCTGGCTGAAAGACTCACGTAGTCCCTCAGACTACCTTCCTTTAATAAACAGTCTTTCCTATAGTTTTAGTCCATGTTATTTTTTTGTCACCAATGATTCAGCTCTTTCTTTTCTTTCCTTTTTTTAAAATACTATCTATTTTCCAAGCACAGGCAACCTGCAGTGTGTATTAGGAAACTAAAAACTCTGGTACCCCTCCTACATACACAAAGATACACCCCGGCGAGGGCAATACCCTACATCCTACACCTCTCATCCTACATTCCGTATATAGCCACCGTTCCATCTCCTATTTCCTCCCTAGCTTTGTTTTGGGTTTTTTTTCCCCTGTAATCTCCTTAGTTGGATTTGGGTGTTTTTTTCTTTCTGCTACACTTCCTCTTCATTCCTCCACCATTTCCTGGCTGTATTCTCTCTGCCATTCTTCTTGCTACCTCTGCTGACAGGAGATATCCCGCCACTTCTCACAAGTCACACTTGCAAACCATTTAAATTAATTGAGGTCGTTTTGTTTGTTTGTCATGACACAGAAGACATGTTGAAAACCCTTTATTTATTAGCTTTTCTTTTGTATTCTATTTATAACTGGGATCCAAGAAAGAATCTGCTTTTCTGGTTATTTCCACTAGCACATCAACTTCTTCTCTTCCATTATGGATTTTCTGCAAGGGACTCCAGAGAGTGACTTTATCAATTTCTTGGTAAATCAGAAGCAAAAATATGAATTCAGCAAAGGATTAGAAGGGGAAACACCCCCAAACCAGGGTAATCCTGAGAGCATGGCACAGGGCGAGTCATAAGGAATGGTCCCCATGAATCAAAACCATGCATCTCTACAGCCTTGCCATGCTTCAATGTCTCTGAGCAGGTAATGAAACAGGACCTTCAAGGCAGAAAGGAATAAGGTGTAAAGGAATCCTGAGCTATTTCTGTGCTAAAAATCATCTCCCAACCCAGCCAGCCCAGCTGCACAGGGTGGCTACAGGGCAATGACTGTGCGTCAGGCAGAGGGTGCTTCTCTGAGCAATCATTTTTTTTCCCTATATATTTGTTCCCCACCTACCTGGCCCTCTGCATGCAACACAGGGTAAACTTCATTTGTTTTCTGACTGGAGTGCTAGGAGAACTTTAAACATCAGTCTGGGATAAATCCTAAAAGCTAAATTGAAGAAAAAAGCCATATCACACAAGATGATCGTAAACTTAAGTTCGGCTTAAGGTTTTACTACTGCAGAGTGTTCTTTTATGTTAGAAACTCTCCAATTATTACCCACTGGCCGCAATACGAGGAGGAGACCAAAAGGAATCCTTATAGGATTGTTGAGCCAATAGTTATTTGTCATAAATCAAATCTGAGCCTGGCTGGTCCTGAGCCAAACGTTGCAGGTTTGTCCCAGCATACATGGTGTTGCATCGCAAGCACAACTGTGTCACGTAGTGATGCAGAGCTGCCAGCTAGGAAGTCGGAGACTGCATCTCAGGGGCATGGGATGCGGGGGACAACCGGACGTTTTGCCGCTGATGACCAAGCGCAGTCCAAGTGCTGAAAGGTGCTACCAACACGCAGGTGATGGGTGGAAAATAGAGGGAAGTAAATAGCAAGTGAGGAACAAATAGCAGTGGAATGTGTCTCCAGAGTTATACTGCAAGAGACAATCTGGAAGAGCTCTGAGCTCCCAATGTCCATCACACAGAAAAAGGCACAGACTTGAGACGTCCTGGTGGAGAAAACCTCAAGACTCAACTGAGAACAGGGGAGCAAGTGCTATGGTATGGTGGGTGAATAGTCCATTTTTGGTCTTTTTTTCCATTTCATTCACTGCTGCTGTATGTATGCCCACAGTGACCTGAAATATTCTCGGTGTTGGATGATGCTGCGTGCCTTGACCTTGAGCCCAGCAAAGCAACTGGGGATAACCTCAACCTGACTTTAAACTTTATTTTTCTAACCTGAGCTCTTACTGGAAACAATAACGAATCAGAAATCCCTGTGGATCAGCCCAAAAAAAGAGACAGATCAGTGCTTACAGAGCAGGCTAGATTTCATGAAAAAGCACAAATGACCACACAGGTCAGTGTTTGCCCATGCGGCCACATTTCGTTGTGTGAGCAGGCATGTTCTGAGAGCGCACACCAGTGTGCCTAAAACTCACATCTAAAGAGTCCAGGCTGCAAAAAGAGAAAAAGAAAAAGGGGGGGCAAAAAACGAAAACAAATATTTGGGCAACTGGAAGGAATTATTCTTTCTTCCATACCCTGGGCTCTATCATAAATCATCCATAATTTTTTAGAAGTCTAGAACAAAGTTACCATTTGATGAAATAAAATATCGAACCTATGTGACATCATCTTTTATCCTAAGACTTCAGCACTCTTGGTCGTGTTCCTGAGCCACATTTGTTCTGCAGATATTTAGAACAAACCTGACATTTTTTAGACTTCCTTCTGCTTGTGCATGTGTTAGAGACAGTTGTTTGGATTAGCACGATCAAAAAATTTAACACAGTCTTTCAAGATCCCATTTTCATCTGGATTTGCACAACACATAAGAGAGTATTATGCCAAAAATATGTTTTTTGAAAACACATGCACTTTGTTGTGACTGTTTGTAACTGGTAAAATCCTAGGATGCCCTGATTACCATGACCTGTGTGCTTTCATACAAGCCTAAGATATAGAAGTACTGTATACAAATGAAAACCGTTAGCTTTCATACCACATGTGTTGTACTTATGCCAGTGGGAAATGACAGAGAATGTACAAGGTCATGGTTTACTAAAAATATAAAAGTTTAACATGTGGTGTTAATAGAACACACAACAGGGGTCACTGGTACAATGGAAAATAATTCATTTCCAATGTCAGGCCAAGTAATTCACTAGGAAAGAACATTTGAAAATGTGTTACTTATATCTTTCTCTTTCTGTTCTTTATGAAGAGTTTTTGAAGAAAAAGTAAAATTACTACTAACACATATCCATAAATAATAAGCTTGATTTAGATTTCAACTGTGCCCGTATAAACCAGGCACACAAGCCCTACCGGAGCTGGCAAAATTACATCAGTCTGTGCAGCATCAGCATCGTACCCTCTCCTTCCTCCCAAATGTTTAACTAGTAGTAAGGGCTAAATCCCCACCAGGATGTGTTTCAACTGTGATCATTGCTGCTCCAGCTATTGAGGTGCCTCAGCCCAAAGGTGAGTACCACAAAACCCCTGCCCCATCTCTGCCTGATCCAGGCAGCACGTCATCCCAGCAGGCATCTGTGCTTCCAGCCGTACACAGCACAAGTGCAGGGATTCGTCTGCACAGACCTGGCACCGAGACCCCACCAGCAATCACAAAGTTGGGGTCACCCTCCACATCTCAGCTCACTTGTTGGTGCTCCCCAGAGCCATGTGTCACTCTGAGCCTTGCACAAGCGGTAGCTGCAGTGGGAGGTGGCAATGTGCCCTCCTTTTGCCCACGACATCCATCCAGAGAGTGCTCAAAAACCCTTCTCGCGGGGGGCTGCCACCCACCCTCCACACATCTCCTGGGGCCACTGCAGCCGCCAGCACATGCGTGTGCTGCTGTCCGTCCTCCCCGCCCCACCGCCTGGGCCAGACCTGGCACTTCAGCATGGATCCCACGCTTCTCAGGCATCCCTAATTATCTGAGAGGAAATAAAGTCAAAAACAGATGTTGCAGAGTTGCTTGTTGTAACTGATAGAGAAGTCTGTGAAACGCAGCTATGCTGGGCGCTGCAGTTGATGCTGCTGACACGACACTGCCTCTAACGAGCGTGCCCCGTGCGCCGGAGTCGAACAGCTATTGCATTAGTGCCCAGAGAGCTGATGCAATGCCTTGTCTGCCCAGAAGCATCCCGAACAAACCAGCTGCGCAGCACCCATTCCAGCTTTGCCTTTACCTGCCCCTTCCAACGTGCCGCACGCTGCTGTCAGCAGCTTTCACCTAAGGAGAGCAGCAGGTGAAATTGTTTTACTTTCCTTCGCTCCCTTGCCGAAAGTGTTTTCGTTTCTGGGTTGGCTCTGACCATTTATGTAACATGCATCTCCCCAGCTGAATAGTCAAGCTGATTGAAAACATATTTTCACTGGCTCTCCTTCCCCTCCTGTCTCCTGGTGTTTCTGCTTCAGTCTCCGGTGCACGCTCCTCAGAGCTGCCTGGCACCAGCACCTGGCAGCGATATTTTACGTTTTTCAAGCAGGAATGGCCATGGTCAAGCTAGAAAAGCTGTTGGAAACCATCTGTCAGCTGCACCATGAAGACCTATCTGTGGTGCTTCGTCGATGCCTGCTTTTGCAGGACTTCTCAGCTGAAGAGGCTGCCAAGTTTTGTAGGTCAAATCTTGAAACTGTTTGCCTTCCCCGGGGAGCCCGGGAAGAGTTGCAAGCAAGGCTGCAGGCTGATTTGTGCCCATCTACATCACCCACAGTGTCACTAAAGTTTATGGGATTCTTCCAGTCTGACTCAGTCAGAGGATCATTAAAATAATACAGTGAGAAACATAGTATAAAACCCACGATGGAGCAATTAAACTGAGCAGACAGCTGGAAAGATGGATCAGAAGGAAATGTATTCTGGGCATTCAAAAATACAACATGGGGGTTGTGCATGTCTTTTCCTGAAAACAACTGTAAGGCTTTATGTCACCTCCTGACTGGAAAAGGCTTCATTATAAATGTTTGTTATCTCCTGAAGCCCTTTGTATGTGCTAAAGCCAGCTTTGCTGATGGCATTGGATAATGACACGCGTTCTCCCTCCCTTTGAGTGGCAAACATCAGTGTGAAATTAATCTTTCATATACAAACGTGCATTCAACACATCCTAGTTGCTACAATTAACAACCTGATATAAAAAAATATTACAGGACATAGTACACTTGTAATAAATTCCTAAGAGATTATATTAGCTGGCTGTTGGAAAGTCAGCCATGTTATGACACACTAAGCTCACCATAAAGGATGCTATTTAGTCAGATTCCATTCAAATACTATGGATGATATGATATACCATGCATTTTTAAAAAAATGAATTTTCCACTTCTCTGACACTGTCTACAAGAGTTTGAAAGTACTTTTTAAAGTTGTACTGTATGTGATACATAGCAGCATCTTCGATGGCATTAGGGATTGCTGAGAAGCCTGCTGAAGTTAGAGGAGTCATTCCACTGGACCCAGTGAAATGTTGATGCATCCATAGAAGCACTGAGGAAAAATAAGAGTAAATAATTGTAGGAACCAGAAAAGTGAAATTGCTCAGAATATAATTTTACAAGCTTCTTTCCTACTCTTGAGCTGACCCGAGTTGTGTCAAACTACTTTCTTGGCAGTCATGTCTACACTGGCCTGTGGGTTATTATGGCTCTGCTGATGGCTGGTAACCTGCTAAGCCCCTCCACAACTCCTGGCAATCAGATAAACCCACCCAAATGTCATACCAAATAAATTCGAAAGGGAGGAGATACCTTTTTTTGTGGTTCTGTATACATTTACAATGGTTTCTCATCTCCTAAAAAAAAGAAAATCTTCCTCATTTTTCATAGCAGCAAAAGCAGTATTTGCTGCTGATGCATTGGGTTAATCAATTTATTTTAAAATAAAGCACTAAAGCAACTCTTGCAGATATGCTGTTGTGTTTGCTCAGAGAGACAGATACCCTGGCAACTATCAACGGGACAATTTTAGAACCTGTCTTATTTATCTGGCCCAGTGTTTTGTTATGACATGTAGCTAAGAGTAGAGAGAGATGCGGTTTCTTTGTCCTCTGCCAAATCCTCCAGTTCTCACTGTTTGCTTTGTTAATGTAAAAACGTAGTAACAAACGTGGTAAACAACAAAGCAAGAAGTTGCCCATATGATCAAATAGAACTGATAGTTGTGTCCTCCGCTGACACGGGCTTTTGATATGGATACAGGGGAACCAGATGTGTGTGGGGCTGTAGGGAAGGAGAGGAGGGAAGGAGCAGAGGAGAGGATGCACGAGGCGCTGAGCTGAAAGAGATTCCTTTTGCCATTCTCCCTCTCCACTGCCCTATTACTTTTATATCACTAATCACAGTTAAATAAATGCTTTCGTGCAAATGCCAACTCAATAATTTTGGCCATGTGCCTTCTACTTCGTATCTGTCACGATGTCCCTAGAAATGGGGGAATATGAGGAACACGAAATGTCAAAAAAAATCCAAAAGCTAACCAGTCAGGTGAGTATTAGTACTTTCAGAAGTTTTCTTACTGTTAAATTAATTTCTATATAAACTGCGTGCAGATATATTTCAGTGTAAATCGCTCTTTACATCCATCTTAGGGGAAAACCAAAGAAAAAAAGGCCTTGTATAAAACCTCTATTGAAGAAAGCACACATAATGTTATTAGATTATTATCAAAAGCTATTTTCTCCCCAGATCATCCCCAGACAAGCAGTTAATGTGGCAGAGCTGCAGGGAGGGAAACACCAGCATGAAAGCAGTGCTGCCCAGGTCCTTGCTCCTACATCATTTTTCAAAGACATCCACTCCTGTACACAAGTGATTCAGCTGTCACTCCTTCCCCCTGCCCCATGCTCTTTGGAAAAATGGAATCAAAATAGTTCTGCAACTGCTCATGACACGAAAAGGGAACAGGATTAACAAGCTCCTGACCTCTGCCATCAGTGAGTGACTCCTTTTCCTGCTCCTCGCAGACAAATCTCTGCCAGGCGAAGCTCCCTTTGCAGAGCTGGCACCAGTCCCACCTGCACCAGCGCAAGCAAATTTGGTGTTTTCTCAGAGCAGAGAGATTGGTTTCTTCAGCAGGGGGGGGATTTACCAATGCACACGCAGGGCTGGGGCACAGGGAAATGCTGAGGTCAATGGAGAACTTTTAAGCAATGCTAACCAGAGCCATAAAAAGCCCAGAAAGAGTCGGGCCCCCAGGAGGGTCGTAGGCTGTGCCTACATGAGCCAGCAATGCAGCCCAGGACAAGCATGTTTAGGGGGAGCTTGTGTGGCACTGAGGACTTCTCTGCCAGTGATGACACAATGCCTCTGTCTCCCTGGAAAGCCCTTAAAATGCAGCGGGTCAAACTGAGATACTCGGTGTGTCCCCATTTAATTGGGATCAGGGCTATAATCAAGGCTAAAAAGAATTTGTTTGCTTCTTACTGGGCTATTACAGGATTTATTTGCATCTGACACCCCCTTGAAGATCTCTGTTAGGTAGGATAAATCTGTAGAGGCAGAGAGTGGCATGAACTCATCTACAGCCCTCAGAAATAAAACACATCCAGGCCCGAGTAAGAAGGCAGATTTGTCAAGTAAATGACAGAAAATTAATAAATTGCATCTGATAGGGAAGAAAGAGTCTGTGAAATACAGCTCCAACCAAGCGGCTCATTGCAGCTGGGGAAGGCGGTGGTACAGGTTCAACACCAGGTTACTTTCCCACACATCATGTTCCCTGTTTGCGCAGACAAATCCGTCTGTCTGCATCTATATTTAACTAGTCCAGAAACAAAGCGAGATAACCAGGTTAAGGTTAGCGTTCAGGGTACATGTGTGCCTGTGTCAAATAGGGTATCCTGATTACATAATTAAATGCTTTCCTGTTGGAGCAATTGGGAGAGACATGCTGAGATTTATAGATGTCTAATCATTGCAGATTTTCTCAGCTCCCTATCTGAGGGACTGAGCCTCTGGTTTTTGCTAGACTCTCATTTCCACCACATTTTTACAGTTGCAAAATTAGATTAAAAAAATGAGACAAATGCTAAAGCTTCTAGCGAATGAGAGTGAGCTGGTTGCTGGTGTTTTTATTTCCCACTTACTTGCATGGACTTTGTTTATGTATTGCTCCACTTTAAACAAACTCCCTTTTTGTCTTTTCCCCGACAAGAGCTGTCTAGATGGAAACAGAGATCCAGCCAGCCCTGCGCTCACTGGGTGCCGTTGTACCTCTCTGGGGAAGGATGAAGCAACACAGACCACTTTTATCCCATTAGTAAATGTGAAAAAGACGAAGGCTGTCCTTGACACTAATTAAGCCGCGCAAACCAGAAAGCTGGTTGGCCGGAGCCGATGTGGCAACTGCGCAAAAGCCTTGGAAGATGTGAAGATTTAAGGCTCTGACTCACAGACGGAGCAGATTAAACTCAGGCTTCCCACAGCTTCCTGCCCTGCCCCGTTTCAATGTCTCCCTCCTCCACAGCTCGGACACTTCAGTCACTGTGGCACAAATCCTTGTCAGGCACCGTGAGCAAAGCCCAGACATTTAGCAAGGGCATTTGCATGGCACCTGTCCCTCAGTGATTTCTATTTCTTGTCCCATTTTTGCAGATGTGGAAACTGAGATACGGAGAAGCTTTGCCCAAAAGTGTTAGTACTGGGTGCTCAAAGCTGCATTTCTAAATCGGTGTATAGACATCTACTAAAGACCTGTAAGGAATTTCAGGTGACTCATGGAAGTACATCAGTAAGGAGCTAGAAATCAGGTTTTAGGCACTGGTTCCTTCAACCCCTTCCTCCCATGACTTGCCTCTCACCCTATGATAGAGGGTGGAGGTCAGACGACATGTGAGTGCCTATGTGGATAAATCTTTACTAGCAGGATAAGAAAAGCGTTTTCTCTCCATTTTCTTAGCCCAGCCGAACACAAGATAATGAGAAGTCTGGGTCCAACCTCGCTCCCATCACCAGCAATGTGGTCTAAGCCCAAACTCTATGACAATGATTAGCAATCACATCTAGATTTAGCTATCGCAGCTGAAGATCTCAGGGACTGTGAATTGCAGCCCCAGTTCACAGCCAAAAGCATCAACACAAGTTAAAATTCATGGTGGTCAGCATTAATATGGGACCGTGCTTCCAATGGGAGCCATGGAGTGGCAAGGGCAGGTGTAAACTCAACCCGTGCATGAATATATGCGGTCGTGAGGGTTTTCCCTTTGGAGATTGCTTTCAGAAATCCCTGGAGCAGTAGTGTTTCTTTCTGGGGTTCTTCCTCCTGATCACAATTTAACCTCTGCCAAGCTATTGAAATGTGATTGAATTTCTTGTCTATGTGATCTGGACATTAGTATTCTGCTTCAGTGCTGAAAAGTTCAGAGTAAGCCAAGAGGTTCCTGGAACCCAACAGTTAATAAGGAAAAGTTGTCTTGGCAAGATAACTGGTCTCATAGGCTGGTTCGAATATATTAAAGGTGAAATGTTTTGCAGTGGGGAGGATGCTCTTTCCAGCCCGAGCTTTTAAGGTTGAGTTTCCTGATTTGCATTCTTTTGAAAGCGTAGATAAAAGCTTGGAGTAATTTCTGCTTCCTTTGCTATTTTGAAAAGTCCAGAGGATAGCGTGTAGATGCTTGGGGATGTGCTTGGCACACACACAAAAAAAAAAAATATTGAGGGAAAAAAAAAAGGCAGGAAGATATTAAGAGTTTGGGCATATGACAACAGGAGATACTGTTCCTCTGATTTGAAGGCTAGTGACTTGCCACCAAGGTGAACAAGCTCTCCTGACCTGCACCTCTGTAATGGCATCAGCCGCAACACTTCAGCAGAGAAAAAAGAAGCAAATATTCTGTTCAGACCTACTGATGTCGGTGGAAGAAAGCACCCCGGGGAGCTCCTTCCCATCTTGAATATCTCTTGGCCACCTCCCTTGCTGCATTTCATCTTTTCTCATGGGACTAGTGCAGAGCAGAGCAGTCTGCCCATGCCTTGGCAAAGCGGGGCATCCCGTTGTCTTTGGGAGGCTGCTCTGGTTTTTGAAGGAGATTTACTAGTAGGGCAATCACTGCTGGAGGAAAACCATCTCTTTAAAGCATTGTCATTTACCTTGCAGCATGAGAGTCCCTCCTGCCCATTTTCACACATTCATGGTGGAATACGATAAGTCATAATCAAGCTTTCAAGCCTGCCTGTTTGGCTCCCTCTCTCTGGAGTGCTCGCTTCGCCGTCACTCGCCTTTGAAGTGTATCTAAGCTCCTAGTAGCTATAAGATGACACTTAAGTTACACCTCTCCTGCATTCTTATCTCTGTCAGCGGTCTTTGAATCGCTGACACATTGGCAGCCCCATGGCCCTTCTGGTGAGCGGGTTGTCCCCTGTGTGACCTTTGGGTTTCTGAAGAAGACACCTGAAACCCCAAATGGAAGGGATCAGAGGAAGGGGGAATCCCACCTCTTCTTCATCAGCTGCCAAAGAACCATCTCCCCTTCCACAGGAAACAGCATCTGTCTTATCTCTTTATTTGTCTCCCTTTTTTAAGCTTTTCTTTTAGACATAGGACCTTTTGAAATCACTTCTTGTTTTTCCTTCCTTCTCAATGCATCTTTGAATCCATCCTCTCCTCCAAGTAAATATCATTACAAAAAGGAGGGTTGCTAGAGGGAAGGAGGTTGTGTTGCTGTTAGTCGTGCAGAATAAAGATGAAGCCTCAGAAAATATCTGAGTTTTTGGTCAGCTGCAAGAATACGGGGTACAAACCAAGCAGCACTGCTACAGCAGAAGGCAGGTTTCCCTTCTTGTTTCATAGTTCCTTTCATATTGGTGTGAATATCACTGAAAAGGACCAGCATGCTAATACTTTTATATAATGATTAAAAGATTTCTTTTTAAAAATCTCCCCTTTACTTTGGATAATGTTGTTGAACATCAAAGAGCATCTGCCTTTCCCCATCTAACACTTCATCTTCACTTGTTTCTCATTCCTCTAATGTTACACTGATAATAAATCTGGACTTTCTGAGCATGTAAGTTAGTTATTTTATAGAGTGCTCCAATATGAATGGAGCAATCCCAGAAACAGCATCAAGCCTGGTACCTCCTGCCAGAGAAGTGCACTGCAGTTACTCGTAGTGAACAGAAATGGAAGTGTTGGTGTGATGGTACCTGCAGGGTTTCACTCCTCACATCCCAGACTTGGATTTGCTGGGTACTGATGACAGAAGGTCCCCAGAGCAGTGAGGGGCACCATGGAGCTCCTGTACGTGTCAGATGGTCTTGGGCAGCACCATGCAAACCCCCTGCTCAGGACTTTTCTTAGCTTTCTTACCTGGGCAGAAAAACAGAGAAGCCTTCATTTCTGTGCAGATGACCAACTCTGTTGAAAATCTGCTGCCGTCCTCATTCCTTCTTCTCAGCTCCCCGTTTCTACCTTCTGTGCTACAGATCCACAGCCCTATTTGCATTTGTACTTTTCAGCCATGTAACTAAGACCAGAAGGGCTGCTGTGATGGACAGAACTAGTTCAGCTCTTGCTGGATTTTGATGAAAGGCAATTTGATTTCCACAGCCAAGTTATTTAATGAGCCTCTAAACTTACAGCCACAAATTATACACATACAAAACTATGCATTTGTGCACTGAAGAGGCAAGATTTCCAAAACAGGAAGCCGTTGGTCTGCATTAAAAGAAAAACCCTGCCTGCATAGCTGTTTCCCCATGTCAACGCATGTAATTATTCAGTCTGCCCAGCTAACACAGTGGATTGAATGCACAATGGCTCTGTAGGTGCCTACCTAGCCATTTTCACATTATAGATGTCTCCTGCTGTGTTTATACACACATTTGCAACCATGCACACAAATTTATGTCTGGAACAAGGAAGGACACAGCTCCCATCAAGCAAGAAGCGTGTGCACCATTTGCTGATGCTGAGTAGGGGGATAACGTTACTTTAACCTGACTCCCTCCTCTTTCCACCCTCAAGGATTCAACGCCTGCTTAACCAGTTCTTTGCAAGATGACTGATGTGTCCATATGTCTGCAAAGAGCACCAGCTGCCTTTGCAGCCCACACAACTGTATAGGAAGAAAATGCATGCATAAGCCATGCACTTATTCATTTTTTAATTTACTTACATGGTTCCAGCACTGATCACAATGCATTGCCTTCTCCGCCTGCAAGCATTCTCCATGTCCCTGGTTTGAGGCTGGTCATGGTTTGTCGAGATGAGATGAGATGACAGAGAGATGGGGACCTCCATTGCAGTCCACAAGTCAAGTTGTAGAAACAGAAGAAGAGGTGCATGTCCTCCAGATGAAATTACTTTCAATCAATAAATCCATCTTTTATTCTTCCTCAGCAGTTAACTGAAGTCTGTCATCAAGGAAGGATTTAATTGCTTCTTGTCTTATCTCTTCCTCTCCTCACTTAATTTTTCTTCAACTCCAGAGGTTTGATTGGCCCTTAATTACAAGATATCCTTTTTCTCCTCTCAGTTTAAGTGATTTAGAGTCTTATTCTTTTTTGTATTCTTTTTTTTTCCTTCTGAGATTATCACAGAAGCCCACTGAACACTGACCTGTCATTTTAAACCTTTTGGGAACCTCATATCAGATTATTTTCCATCCTATGATGTGACCTTCCCTTGCTTCATCCTTCACATTTCCTAACAGAGCCCATGAGAGCAGCAAGATTTCACCAAACCAAAGGTAAGACTCTTGCATGTTTTTTCAAATCTCCATTATCCTTCCCTGCTTTCTTAAACCTACTCTCAAAAAGTGGTGTTGGAATAGCTGTCAGACACGTTTTATTCTAATTCCACAAAGTTCAAGAAACTCTCTAGGAATAGTGGGAAAACTGATCAGTTTTCTCTTCTCAAAGTGATTTTTACAGCAGAGGAGGTGTTCAACTGAGAGGCCTACAGATGACAGCTGTCTTCTCCAGAGACCAGAGAAAGCACGCTGAGTACTACAGAGCAGCACATATTATCCTTCTACAGTGCTGTCCCCAGCACACTTTCTCCAGTTCAGTTTCCAGAGACTCCAGAGCTCTGAGCCACAAGTTTCTTTTTTAACTCCTGCAAAACCCTCCACAGCTCTGTGGACACTGTGAGCTGCTGAAAGATTATTGATCTGCCTTTTGGCGAGGGGGGGGGGTCTGTTTCTTTCTTTCTTGAAGCAATATCGTTTTAGCCAATTCCTCTTGAAATGAGCACAACATCAGCATTTGCTTTTAAGGATTCACACAGTTGCCATCAGTGTGCAATAGCCAACAGCATTAAAGCAATCTCAATGCACAGTCGTCCGTGGCATGAATTTATTTTTATTTCCTTTTGAGACAAAATGCATGTCTTTTTGTTTTCCATCATGTATTCTCTAATCCAAATTAAGCTGCTATTTAAGCACAGGGTTTTTTTATCTTGAATAGGTTCTTTGAACAACCTGACCATTCACCTAGCTGTTATAGAACCAAAACTACCCAGAATATAGTGACAAGTCCCAAAACTGGAGCTCCTGGGAGTGCAAAAGAGCTTCAGAAATAAGAACAGCTTCCTGTGCAGCAGGAAATGCCAACACGCACCTCCTTGGGCAGAGCACTATTGGCTGACCGAGCTGAGGAGGAAGCAGCAGCAAGGCTAGAAAGGCTGATCATGGCATTTCCTAAACTTACCAGCGTAAAAAAATCAGAAAGGGGCAGCTCCAGAATAAAGCCCAGACTTTTCAACGCAGCTTTAATCTCAGTGGTTGATATATGACTGTGAGAGCTGGCAAGCCACTGAAAGGCTGGAGGGAAACTAGATGTTTTCCAAAAAAAAAAAAAAAAGGAAAAGACTTGAAGGGGGGCAGGGCCGAGGATGGAAAGATTTCACCACTAGCAAAAAGATTCAAGAATTCATCCTCTTCCAGCTCTTCTCAGGATATCTAAATATTCTGGGGGCAAGCACACTGGATGACACAGGATTCCCACTGCAAACACTGAAAACCCACTGGTAAAGCCTGGGTGAGCTGCCAGATAAATGGCAAATGCTCTCATGCTGCAGGAAGAGAAAGTAGAACTCTACCCCAGGAGGGGGACTTGAGCAGCACGCCAGTGCTGGGGGGCAAGTGTTGGCCAAAAGGTGCATGGTCAGCAAGGCTCCAGCAGGAGAGCTGGGAGGGAGACGATCTTTATGGAGGCAATTTTAACAGCCAGCTCAGGAACTAGCTGTGACTGCAACACTCGACTTCTGCCAAGCTGGACACAACAGTCCACTTCTGAGACTTGGAAATGTGCAGCAGAGCATCTCCAGCAGATATCTTTTAAAAAACCCTAGCAAAGGAAGCAGTAGAGTTGGTTTCACGAGTGTGGAGCTGATGGAAATTGCCATAAAGGATGGAGAGAAGTGGAAAGGACAAGTTTCCACCCTATGTGCCAGTGTTGGCCCAGGGAACATGTAACATACTGTAAAAATAATTTGCTATTAAACATAATGGACTAGTTGACCCAAATGAGTCAAAGGAAGAAAATAAAACTTTAATGTTTCTATGGCATTAATTAAAATTATTTGCCATTATTAAAAAGAAGTGGGAAAGCCAAAATTCTAAATCTCACCTTTTTGGAAGTTGTAAATTTTCCTGAATTACTGCATTTCACGTGTAATTTAGACAACACTCCAGCATGGGTGGAAAATTGCTCCATCAAACACTGTTGGCCAGCTGCATCCAAAAGTTGTTGATATGACAACGACTATCATTGATTTAAAATGGACTAAAAGTCAGCATCTTACAGACCAAGAATGCACACGTCCTACTTTGTTCTATTAATTCCAGCAATAACATCCTTTCAAATATTGCTTGCTTGCCAGTGTCAGTTCATATTTTAAACCAATTTCAAAGCTATGCTTGAATCCTCCAGTCCTTCAATGTCTTACTGTGCACCTGTAGGGAGAGGAAAAGGACACTTTGTGCAAGTATTCTGAAAGAAAGAGGTTCAGCAGAACGTGTATGCCATGTGGGATGGTTAGGACTGCAATGGGAAAAAAAAAAGATAATGAAGGTACTAGTTAGTAAGTGTCAAATATTTACCTCTACATGATAAGAATGGAAGCAGATTTTATTCTGAAGGCTGTCAAAGCCATACTGAATGTTTCTCTAAATACAGAGAGCTCAGAGGCTCAAGTCCTTCAGGAAGTACAAAATGTGGATTTTCCTCTCATAGATGTGCCCTTTATAACATGTGTTTATGGCTGTAGCGTACAGTGTGCGCTTAGTATGAGAAAGGAAGAAAGTTTCACTTATTTCCAGGAAACTTGCCAGTTCCCAATAACCTTATATTTCTTTTAACACTGAGCTGGGAAACAATAGCCTCCAATTAACAACAGCACAAAGCAGCTGAAGTTTCAAAGAAGTTGATCCTAAAGAGGAATGAAAGATCAGACTTCCCTGTGTTTAGTTCACAGCCATGCAAAGGGTGCTTTAACCCCCATTTTCAGCTGCTTCCCAGAGACACTTATTAGCATCTCTGTTGCAAATTGCATCTCTAGACCACTTGGCACACACCACCTGGGTTAACCCTGAAAACAGCCAAACGTGGTTTGTGCTGGAAATACTGAGGTCTCCACTGAAACCAAATCAAGGCCATCACCAGCAGGTCACAAAAAGGTCCCTTTTGCCTTTCCTGGAAACTCAAGTGAGAAGAAGGTCGGGAGAAAGGAGATCATCCCTGCGCATCTCCTAGCAAGAAAAAACATGCTGTGGTGCCTTCCTGCTCCCACAAGAATGTTTCCATCCACATTTGATTGCTGGGGTGATAACTGTTCTTGTTTTATTCTCCTTTGATTTCTAATCCCGCTTTCACTGAACTCCCATCACCAGCTTCCCTCTCTCATGTGTCCAAAAGGAATAATTGTGGATGTGTCTCTGAGCATTGCCTTGCAAGGCAGCTTTTTCAAAGGCAATTTTTATACTGTTCCGAATGCAGCAATCCCAGTTATTGCAGCCCCTGTGATGGAAGAGAAGAAGGGTCTGTCACATTTCAGTTGTGTTGGGTTTTTTCTTCAAATTCCCCAGCCAAGAAGCAAAAGGGGTGAAAAAAATGATGTGGGATTTTGGTAGATATAAAACTTCTGAAACCAACATTTTTTTAACATCTTGATCGCAAATAAAGAAAGAGGTGATTTGAGATTTTCATCTTTGCTTGCGTCTTTGAGGATGTTTTCAGTCTTTCATGCCATTTTGAAGGCGTGTCACCTAATTATGACTCTTTCATCCCTCTATTCCCTAGTTAGAACATGCCAATCCCTTTTACGGCAATTGATTATGACTTGGAGGTTTCCACATTCCAGCCAGTTCAGAGAGCTGGGATATTTGTGAATACCTGAATAAACTCCTTTAATCCAAAAACAAACTCCACCTGAAAGCGGCGGTATGAAAAGGCCATTCATACAGTGTTTTCAAACTTACTGGTTCATGGTTTCTTTGGATTTGACCCGACTTCCTGTACTAATGGTCTCTGAATGCTTTCCCAATTGTGGCTTATTGGTCTATAAGGTACCCAGCATTTACAGGGAAGAGGAAAAGGAGTTACACAACAACTGCTTACACATAAAACTCTGCCTGAAAGAGCAAAAAATGGCCCTGAAGTTAAAAGGACACACAAGGTGTACAAATGGCCGTCCCCTTCTGCTAAAATTTTTTAAACAAATATTCTCTTGACATTGCTACTTTAAAAAGATCTTGGCTTCTTGCAAACGAAAAATATCTTTAAAATTACCACTACAATTGTCATTCCCAAGTGTGAGAATTGACACTTTGCTGATTAAATTCGGACCGTGTTTAAGTAATCTAGTAACATAAGTGTAAATGTGTCGATGATCTCACAGAGCAGGGAGAGGCCGTAGCGGGAGATCTCTGGTCTCGATAGCTGGGAGACACAGCAAGCTCGTTGAAATCACAGGGATCTCAACTACTGCCAAGATCAGACCGATAAAAGGAGATTAAAGTTCACAAACACACATGATCACCTAGAAGTGATATTTTTGGAGGCTGTGAGAGGATTTAGAGAAGTAGGATTACACTTTTGCACTATTGTACATTTTCTTATCCATCCTCTATGGACCACTGCTAGAATCAGGAGTCTGACCTAGATGCTTTGTTCAGACCTGGTATGATCAGATGGTTTAATCTGGGGTCAAATGCTTCATCAACTGGTGAATACGAGTCCACCTAAACAAACCTGCTGAGTCTCATGGGTTCCTACAAAAGTCAGTTAATCTAGTCAAGGGTGCTCACCTTTTTGGAGATCAGGCTATTCCAGTTAGAATGCTGCAGATGGGTTTTGGTGGCTAAACATTGGGTCCTCCCTTTAACAAGTTGGGCCCTGAATTATAGAAACATGTTAGAATTATAGAAACATTATAGAAACAGAGCTCAAGCTCCCATGGGTGAGATGGGATAAGCTTTCCTTTCGCAGCAGTCCTGGTGTCCCCATACAAAGCTTTTCCAGATATTAAGACCTTAACTCTGAGGCTCAGCAAACCACACTCATGATCATAAACTTGCACCCTAGAGCCCTTTTAAAAAGTTAGTTGGTGCTTTTTTAAAACTTTTTCTTAATTATTGCACTTACAGCCTTGTGAAGTTTTACCGGAGAATGTGAAAACATAAGACCCACATACAGACACTTGTGTTGAATTTCCATTATTTGGTGGTCTGAACTGCTTTATCTGTCCACAAACACACAGGGCCTTGATTTCATATCCTGTGAAATGCAGGGTCTAATGAGGCAGAGAAAAGAAGTGACAGATTTTGGCTTCCTGCAGCCCATCCTCGGAGGTGGAAACTCCCGGTGTTGACTGACCAGCTTGACTGAGTGATAAGCCAAAACGGGTTTGGGCACCGGGCCAAGACGGGGACAATTTCTCCTTCAGGATGAGATTAACAAGTTTCAGGAGCGGGACACAGATTCAGGATTCATCTTACATCTGATTTCCCCTCTTGCAGCAGTGACATTTGTCTCGCTGGCACGGGGTCTTTGTGTTGCTCACTTGGTTGTCATCTGACGCTGGATTGTTCAAGACACGCCAAAAAAGCTGGTTCCCTGGAAAACAGACATTCCAGGCTGGAGAATTTGGCAGTTCTCCTTCACATACAATATCCTTGGTAAAGGAGATTTTCTGGAACCTATAGCTAACGCTGCTTGCTGGTAGTGGCTGTTTGCCTACAAAATAAACAGGACCAGAATATGCCTCATTACAGTCACACAGTGGGTTTTATTTTTCTCTGACATTTCAGGAGGTGGTGCAGAAAACGAGACTCTCTCCAGAGTGATTCACGTGGTGGCCAAAGAGGTCTCTGTGGCTGACAGCAAACTGTGTGACCTACCCATTTCCCAGTAAGGATCCAGAACCCGGCGCCAGCACAGGACAACAGGGAAAGGAGTGGGGAGGCGATGCTCTTGGAGAGAGATGTGGTTTGGAAACATCCCTGGGTGAATTTTGAATGCAAAAAAACAAAAAAAAAGGAAATTAAGGCAAAGTTTAAATAACGCCAAAACAACTAAAACTCCTCAAACTGAAGCCAATCTTTGATTCCTTCTCTGAAATGACATCATCACATACCCAGAGTAGCCACAAAGCATGACAGCCGTCATGGGCCTGCCTTGGGAAGGATATATCACTTCCCTTTGAGAAATATGGAAGGTATTGTCTGTAATCGCAGCCTGCCCCAGGCCGGGCGGGGGGGCTGGTTTTTGCAATGAGATCCTTCTGCAGCCTTTTTTGTTTTTCCCTTGGTCTTTCACACAAATTAGACGACTCCCAGAGGCTGGAACACTCTCCGCAGTGGCTGGGTGCATCCACAGGCATTAAGCAAGGAGTTCAGAAAGGGATGGAGTTGGACGAAGAAGCCTGATTCATGCGGATGTGGCTGCTTCCAGCCCTGAAGTGACGGCTGCAATGTCCCCTGGTGCCATCTGTTGCTGGTGGCATTCACTGCTGAATGCCTTCCTGCTTAACCCCATGTCTGCCGAGCTGTGACTACCTTCTGTTCTCCTTCCTTTCCTCAGTGATGAACTAGGAGAAGCACAAAGGGTCTTGATCTGCAGAAGATGTGGATATGGGACAAGCCAGCAGTGCTTCATTAGATGCAAGTAGATACATAGGGATTGTATTTCCAGGAATCATGTTGTCTTGGTGTCAAAGAAGATCATCACAGAGAATGGAGAAACTAAACCTTCAGGACCAGAAAATTACTTTGGTCCGGTTTTTGATGTGATGCATATCATGGGCAGAGGGACTTCTACTGTCTGTGACTGAAAGGAGAGAAAAGGAGATTGGGATTCCCCAGAGACTTGCTTTTGGATGGTCAAATGGCCTGCAAGAGCATGCATGCATCTGCCTTTGAATAGTCAAAGCTGGGTCAGGAGGAGTTCATTCCCAAGGGAGAGCAAGCAGGCCCCTGCTCCATTCCACAAGCTGCAGTCTGGCAAAAAGATGGAAAAATGCCATACGAATCTGAAAGATGTATTATTAGGGTATGTGTAGCTCACATTTCATTCTTTCAAATGTCTAGCTACATTAATGAAACCCATGTTTCATTGTTTCAGAGAATAAAGGCCAAAGGGACCATTAGATCATCTGGTTTGACCTGGGTAACAAGGACCAGCAAATTTCATCCAGAGAGACAAATAATGTGTGTTTGATTAAGTTCAGTTAACACAATGTATTACCAAAACAATAGAAATGGATGCATTTTCATAATCCATATTTTTATGAAAGATCTTATGGTTTACGTTTTCCCTTCGGGAACAGGAGCTCAGCCTTTATTGTTCTTTTAAATGGCAATGCTGCCCACACTAGTGGGCTGGCCACACTCCCACCAAGGGGGAGGTTGGGGAACGGAAGCCACAGCCACATCACAGGGGGCTGCACACCGTCGTATGCCCTGCCAGTGGGACTGGAGCTCGCTGAGCCCCCACAGTGTCAAGTCCTTGGGGCTGGTGGGGTCTGCCGGCAACGTGCCTTGACCCGCAGAGCGAATCTGACTAGGGACATCCTCTCTCCCACTCCCAAAACCAGCTCAAATGAGCAGTGCTTAAACTGAACACAAGCTGAGGACACTTCTGCAATTTGCCTTTTTTTTATTGTTATTATTAGCAGAAACACAGTGGAAGATATTCAGATGTTCTGGCCATGAGCGAAGAAAGAAGCTTTGAAAGAAAAGATCATTATTATGGCTGCATATTTCATCTGGCACCAGATGAAGACTGTTGCAATGAGCACTGCACAAGGAATTGCTGGAAGACACCATGAACAAATGGCAGAAGACTGACTAGTGGCAAGAAAACCAAAATATCTTTAGAACCACTGGAAATTATTGAAGTTTTGACAACATTCTTCGTGGCATCCCTCTCCTCTTTCATCAGCTGTGGAAGTGATCAGCATTGTTTCTCATTCAAATTTTGGCAAAAAGCTGTCTTTTGCGTCCCACAGAAGAACATCCAGTGATCCTTTTCCCAAATTATCAAGTGATAAACGGAAGCACAAGAAACCTTTCCCAAGGTCACACAGGAAGCTTAAGGAAGGGGCCAGGAATCAAAACCTGAATTTCTGGGTCTGAGTCCATCATTACAATCAGTAGAGAAAATTGTGATAAAGCCTTTTATTTGCTATAGGATATACAATGCACATTCCTCAGTCTAAATAATGTACATTTCAGACAGAGGAGAATTATGAAGTTAGGAAGAGCTGCAGCTAGCTATGGAAGTTTCCCAACTACTTCCAGTGCTTGTACAGCACTTTAAACTGTTTGAATGAGAAGGGAGTCTTGTCACAGACTGCAATCACTGCCACTTTGCATTTTTGTGATGAAACACATGCAAATGTTTATGAACCTGGAAGAGAGGTATCTGTGGACATCATTTTTCACAATGCTTTCCACATCCACACTGGTACACCTTATTTGAACAGGGCCTTTTGGTAACAAAGTTGTTCAAGCTGTTCATAGCACATAGTGGAAAACACTAAGTCTACTGTCTTTTCTCCTTTCTTTTTTAAGACTACTTTTTTTTTCTTCTTGCGGTCCACATTACTCATGGACTGTAAATGATTCCCAAGAAAGCCACAATCAGTGGATTCTCCCTCTGTCTGTAAAAACAAGACTGGATCCGACCTGCCGTGAGGTCATCGTTAGCATCGTTTCTGGCTGGAACCAAGCCGTGAAGCCGATTCACACGCGCACGGCCACCCCTCAGAGGTTTGCATTGCAGAGGACTAGCAATGCTCCCACGGTCACTGCCCACGGCTCAAGCAGCCAGTCCTGGTCAATGAAGCAAGACTTCTCTGACCACCCTGCTGTCTGCCACGCTGGCAGGGATAGACGGGAATTATACTTTGTAAAATAGCATGGGGTATAAAATACTGAGAGCGCAATAGAGAACTAATTAGTGGCAGGCAGTGGGGTGCCATAGCAGCATCAAGGGCGCTCAGCACCTCTTGTGGTGCTGAGCTGCTCAGACGTGGCAGAGACAGGGCGACGGAAAAGGCTCCTCAGACAAGCGTGGGCAAAGTGCCATTGCAGCCCAGGATTATCTGGTTTCCAGTCTGAAACGCTGTGACCTCAGCTCCATTCCCTGCAGACTTAACCCAGCAATGCTAAATTAGCACCAGCATCCTGGTTGGCAAAGTCAGCAGGGAGGCCACAAACTAAAGCTCTCCTCCTCCCACCGGTCCTTACCAGTGGGGATCTGAGTCACGCGGAGAGCTGGGAGACGGGAGGAGGAGACAGGGAAAGGTGTCACTGGAGACAATCATCGTTTGTGCTGCCTGCCTCTGGATACAGTAGGACTTTGTTCTTCCACCAGCTTGCACCAACAGGGGAGTCCCTCCTCCACGAAGTGCAAGGAGCATCCCCTTTGCCAAAGAGCAGAATGACGAAATTAGCCCTTACCAGCAGAAACGGCTTGAAAGGTGGAAGGCTTTAGCTGTTCATAATCACATTAGAAAGGGGAATTAATTTTAAGTTATCACAAAAGGTGACAGAGTTGTCTTGCTTATGAACTGCTGCTGATTCTGTGTGTACTGATCTGTCGAGGAGAGAAGAGCCAGAAGCCTTTATTGGCTTCGCTGTGCCTAGCGAAAATGTCTGCCCTCTTCCAGAAGATAAGTTCAGCCTTGTTTATTTTCATTTTAGCTATTCAGAAAGCTCCGTTATGTGCTGTACCAGACAATATCACTGTGCCTTTAAAAAGGAAAGGAAGTGTGGTCCTGGCAAACATAACCGGAGCAATAAAATATAAATCTTTGTAATTGTTGTGGAGACAGAAAGCAAAACAAACTGTACTTAAGTACATTGTAAGAAAATGTCAGAGATTTGAGGGAATGGTCATTAGCATACGAAATCATTTATCTCCCATGAGTAAGTGAGTTGGACAGAGACCAACCCATTTAATTTTCAGTATTTTTCCTTTTGGGATTTCTTGGAACGTCAAAACTACTATTTTTTCCTCCAGAAAAGAAGATTGACTTCAAGGCTGATGTTCAGAGACCACAGAAACAAGTTGAACACAGTGTCAGCTCCCCCAGCCATCCCCTGCACACATGCAGAGCCGAGTGCCCAGCTATGGGTGCAAATGCCCAAGTACCCAAACTTCTCGTGCAGATGCCCCATCTGCAGTGATAGACCCCATGCAATGTTCATGGGTGCTGTCTGACATTGCCATCCAGCTCCCAAGAGGGCTCGCAGACTGCCTCCTGCATCACCACCCCCACCCATGAGGGTTTCCCCAGGCTGTTAAACTTGCTCAGATAAAAACTACAGATTCCTATAGGCTGCAACCCCCATGCCTGCTGCATAAAACCATCCCACGAGCAGCAGGATCCTTTCAGCGTCACCTCAAACCACTCACTGTCCAACTGGTCCAGCAGGTCCCTTCCCTGCTGGGAAGCTTGCCTGAAAGCCACTTTCACAGACGACCACTTCGCCGTGCCTGATTCAGTGTCACCCCAACACCATCACGTCTCCTTTCTTTATTTATTTAAAAGCTAAATTACGGAGGGAGAAAGCTATCCAGAAAAATGTAACGTGAAATATATCCACCCAGCTGGCATCAGGTGATGGGTGAGGTGTCCCAGTACCCTTCAGGTCCCCACAGACAGTCCCTTTCTCAGGAAAACCAGGGGACAGGGATGGGTTGAACCTGATGGGGAGCCCTACATCACCGCTCTTGGTTACACAGCTGCCGAGCTGAAATACATGAAGTTATTTGAGACAGTTATGGAAACATTTGGGTACCCTGAACTTCTCCCTGCTGGATTCTTGTCCCAGATGGGAAGAAAATGAAGTTCAGATCTTCTGGGATTAATATAATAAGAGAATCTGAAAGGAAAACTCATGAGCCTTTTTCCTCCTTTCTTTCATGATGGGGGTGTCTCCAAGGTTAATGAACTGCATCCCTCACAGTAGGCAAAATGATATCACACGTGTTTCAGAGCAAAGCAAGCTTGGAGGTACCATGCAAAAGGTTTATTCCTTTAATTATAGAAGAGGAAAATCATGTTTCAGCTCCCTAGTCAGACTGTTTCTAGCAAGAAAGTACTGAACAGTACCTAATGCAAATATCTTGCCTTATTTTTTCCAATAAGGTGGTCAAAAGGTCTAAGTGGAAGCAGGGATTTTGGAAGTATGCACAAAGTCAACAGTGCAGTTAGCAATGGGATAGTAAGATTTCACAGCTCCGCTTTGATCAGTATTTCAGAAAAGTGAAGCCATAGTACAGAACGTCCTCTGAACTGAAACCAAGGCAGGCTTGTCTTTTATCTCAAATATCAGCTAAGAAAATTAGAATGATATGAAAATGCTGAACTCATTACATTTTATTCGCGGTTTTACAAAACCACTCCAGTAAGGCATCTGGTTTCTTAATGAAGGTAAAAATTTCTGGGACACTCTAAATGCTTTGTAGAGTCTGTGTATGAGCCAAAGAAGTCATCATCTCCCCAAAATGCTTTACAATTTGAAGCTGCAGTCACTTATTAACTGCCCTTGATTTTTGGAGCATGCTGGTGGTTTCACTTCCTTTTCAGCAGAAAATTTGAGAGTTCTAGCTACTAAAAAGTCACGTAGGAAGAGAATGATTGATTTTCCTTTTCAGCCTAATAAATTATTTTCTCCTTCCTCTCACTTTATTTAGTCCTTCTTCATTATTTTTCTTCAGCACAGAAGTCCTTACAATGTTTACAATGTTTGTTTGAACTAACATGCAACCAAAAGAGAAATGCCCATCCATAATTTGAAGCAGATGCAGCTTCAATATCCAAAGTTCGAATTGTAGGTGGAGGTTGTGTTATGGACGTCTCTTCAGAAAATAGTTACAGATGGATTTGGTGACATCTGTGGCTTTGGTGACTTCAGAGGATTTGGATCAGGCCTATAGCTGTATAACAGACATCTGTTTTCTTCCTGAACATCAAAATGATGTCCACCACCTGCATTTTCACAGCTAAGTGGAGAAAGCCCTAGGTGAAAGAGAATCCAAGCAGGCCAGCCAAGCATGATGTCAAGAGCTTATGTTAACTATTTGCTGACTATTATCTTTTTTCTAAAGCACTTTCTTCCTCTAGAAAAAGTAATTATTAAGAAGTAATTAATTAGATCTCAGAAATATTCTTTACTTTCCCCTTATTCTTGTCAACTTGTGCTTTCAGACAACAAAAACCCCTACCAAGCCTATTCTTACCAAAATACCTGCAGAACTACAAGTGGTACACAGTCAAGCAACAAACCCCATCCTCATCTTATACAAGAGGACTTCAGCCTGTGCCACGGCTCTGGTCTTGATCCAGACCTCTCAGATGTAACGCGAGACTGGACAGAGCTGGAGGTCGGGCCTAATTGTGTAATTATCCCCTGTCTGTTATTCTCAGCAAAACCACAAGACCTCACTAGAGCAGCCTCACCCAGGATGCTTCTAGCCCACTGGGGTAACACAGCAGAGCAAAAATTTGCAATAATTCTTGTTTTCTTTAAAGCAAGTAGAGTCTCTAAAATATTTTCCAAATTTCAGGCTCAGCATCATGGGGCTTTTTTACCCAAAGGGATCTGCAAACAATGAGTGACAAAACCGAAACCATCCTGCAGGTAAAAGTTCAGCCTGTCTGTGGGGAGGGGGTGCAGGTGGTGAGGAAGATCAGAGCCATCTCCAGCAACAGCTCAGACAGAGTCAGGGAAAGCACATGCTCCTTGGCACAATTTGGTTTCTAATCTTTAAATTTTATCAATGCCTCTGCACATCAGTACTAGACTTAAGAATTACCAAGCACGCTATGGAAAATAAGGAATGAGGTAGAGGCAAACCAATTTTTGCTGTCCTGAGGATGAGGAGCTTTTCTTCCACATGACGGTGAAGAAATAAGGGAAACAGTGGAGGGAGCTGGGTGGGATGATGATGGCAGAGACCTGGGGCAGGTCTGGAGCAGAAGCAAATCTTTGTGCATCCCAAACCCTTCCTTGACAGTGATGCCACCATTACCCCCATCACTCTCTGTTGCCAGGGCTGCTCCACTGCCACAAGCAACCGCTTTGCTTTGGACTTGACCAGAGCAAATGTCCACAGGATGAAGATTTCTACATTACATCCGCACATTTTCAGGGAAATAAAATCCTGTGCTTTTAAGTGCAACTATGCACACCAGAAATGCCCCACATTCATCCAGTTGAGGAACATAAACAGCTCCTCTGCACTTATCCGTCTGCAATCAGGACGCTCAGCAAAATACCTGAAGAAGAATTTCACAAATTAGTTTGCTCTGATGCACTTTAAGACCATAGTAATTGGCCTGGCAATATTCCTGAACAGAAAAAGAGGTGAACGTTCTCCTCTAAACAGAGCTGTTGGCAGCTGTTCTCTGGTCTCGTGCTAAGACACATCCCCACAGAGAGGAGCAGAAGGAGGAAGGGCAGTACAGGACAGGGCAGCAGCAATTTAAGCAGCTGCTGTGCCCAGTGCTTGCCAGCGCTGTTCTCAGATACAACCTCATGTCCCAGTCTCCCCTTCCACAGCACCTTAACCAGCTCTCCCAGTTGAAGCGAGCTGTGGTTGTTCTCAAAAATTGCCCATGTCTTTCTTAGCATGGATTTTTCCAAGAGTTTCTAATTGACTTAAAGTCTTACTTCTCACTCCAAAGCTAATCCTGGGGGGTTCCAGAGAGGTTGTTCCATCTTGTCCCTCTGTATAGGGTACGACCAACAAACCAAGGAACAAAAAACACCTAAGTGTTTATTTTGGGATGCTCCTGTTTCTGGTGACTAACCTCGCTAAGTCTTTGGCTCCGGGATGCGGTTTGGCTTGGTTTTGCTTTTTGCAAGTTGGCAGGTGATGCCAGGCCACCACAATCCTCTTTCCCACTCCAGGAGCTTTTTGTGCTGAGACACACCACCATCGCAGAGGCTGGATGCTTGGTCAGCATGGAAATCCAGAGGTTCCCAGCCCTCAGCACAGCCTTGGTGGCTCCATGTCCTGCCAAGGCACCAGCTCCACACTGCACATTTCAAGATGCACCTCAAGACATGAGGCTTCAGGGACATCTTTGCCTGTGCTTCTTATTTATGAGATTCCTGCTGTAGTTAAGGATTATTTCTCCTCTTCACCTTCCTGATGTAATATAGGGGTATCACCAGCTCAAATGAGGCTTTACAGAGCAAGACGTCTGACCACAGATGAAAGCTTTATGAAGATTTCCTCTTTTTTTTTTGTAAACAAACTCACTGGTTACGGACCCACAAAATTACTTTCTTCTTCCTCCTCCTTCCCACAGCCTCCTCCAGTTTCTGTCTGGGGGATGCCACAGGGACAACAGCTCTACTACCCATGAACCCACTCCAGTTTTCACCCCTGAAGACAAAGGCATCCAGTAGCCCCAAGCCGACCCTTGCAAGAAACTTCCCTTGTCATAGAGGTGCTAGAGACTGAGGCAACCTGAAGCCTTTACAAACATCTGTATGTGGGGAGAAATAAGGAATTTTACTGGTTTAAAAATGCTTTATTTGTGGGTGGCGGTGGGAACTAAAGCAAGGCTGCTGGAAGGTCACCCATAAAAGTGGTTCTCTTTTCATCTGGGAACAACTGGAACCTTCCTCTGTGTTGGAGGATTTTTATGATAATGAACAATGCTCTAATGTATTTGAACAATTTTCACTTTTTTCTTTTTAATTGTGTGGGATTTATAAGCACCTCCCCGTATTCAGACAATTCACTTTAAACCTTGTTGCCCATACATTTTACATGGCAGATGTTCTGAGATGACAGAACTTTTTCATCAATGGCTTCTCCACAATGGAAAATTTATGAATACTAATTAACTGTGCACCAAATTGTGATCCAGTGCTTGGATCCAGCTCACCCTAACCTTCGTTTTCCAATTCTGTTGTAAAAAAATACTCTGTGTGTCTCCAGTGGCACAGAAGTGCTGACTTAGTGACGTCTGTAAGCACAAGTAAAACTTTAACTATAAGGTGAAATCTTTCTAATTTCAATGAAGCTACACCCAGGCTTACACATAAGCATATGCTTAGTCTTTACTGCACCATTGCCTACATACAGAAAATAAAGCAAATAAAAGGCTTTTTTTCCTTTGGCTTCTGTGGTCTTTGTGTGATCACAATGAGGTAACAGTCCATTTTTTCCTCTGTAGCATCATGGTGGTATGTAATTGTCAAAAAAGAGCTCTGTATCAGGAGGCATGTGCCTTACTGCAGAAACTGAAATGGTGGTAATCAGATTATACTAAATGGAGTCCTTCTGTTATCCATCCCCTTGGAGACATGGAGAGCTTGTTGGCCAAGGGAAAATCAAGCTCGTGAAAGTGCTCGGCATGAGAAATACTGTTCACAGTGATGTGGGAAATGAAATAGCACTGGGACTGCACAGATCTCTCTTCATCTCCTCCCACTAGAGATATTTTTTGTTTTTAAAAGTGGAAAGAAACTCAACCTTCCAACCATTACAAGATATTCATGTACATTGATACAGGTGCATTTTTACCTGAGCATGGAAGAACGTTGTTTTGCCAGAAAGCTACTGTGCTTGTTAGCTTTCGTTGATTCCCCCACCCTTCAGGAGGTGAGCTGAAAATGAAAGCAGTGAACATTAAGGAACCATGTCATTTATCCAAATGTTAGTAAAATTGCACATTACTGTCCTCCTCCCTTGTGTTAAATCCATGTGTTCGTTCCCCATTCACAAGTGTCTTGTTTTTTTCTCTAGTCCAAGCTAACTCTTGAAAATTTACTTGACTGTAATCAGTTGGGGGGGGGGGAGGAGGGAAAGAAAGGAGAACGAAGAGGGGGCGAAATTCCCATACAACAAAAACTCCATGACAGCAGAATCCAGATCAACAAAGAATAAAA
>Ga0181612_149702_pt1 | contig 37767 bp, 20 predicted proteins | sample HoacroProtozoa21_FD_119630 | JGI IMG/M metagenome (GOLD analysis project Ga0181612, IMG submission 119630) | Hoatzin crop microbial communities from Cojedes, Venezuel. Combined Assembly of Gp0051906, Gp0051904, Gp0051908
TTAAAAATGCCTTCCCGCCACATCTCCCTTCTTCCTGGGCTTAACTTTACTCCCAATTTTCTAAGTCCTCCCCTCAAGCGGTGCAGGGGGGTGGGGAATGGGGGTTGCGGTCAGTTCATCACATGTTGTCTTTGCCACTCCTTCCTCCTCAGGGGGAGGACTACTCACACTCTTCCACTGCTCCAGCTTGGGGTCCCTCCTATGAGAGACAGTCCTCCATGAACTTTTCCAATGTGACCCCTTGCCATGGGGTGCAGTCCTTCAGGAACAAGCTGCTCCAGCATGGGTCCCCAATGGACCTGCCAGGAACCTGCTCTATTGCAGGCTCCTCATGGGGTCACAGCCTCCTTCAGGCACTCACCTACTCCGAAGTGGGGTCTTCCACAGGCTGCAGGTGGACATCTCCACTGTGGACCTCCATGGACTGCAGGGGACAGCTTGCCTCACTGTTGTCTTCACCATGGGCTGCAGGGGAACCTCTACTCCGGTGCCTGGAGCACTTCCCTCCCCTCCTTCGGCACTGACTGTGGGATCTGCAAAGGTGTTTCTCTCAGGCCTGCTCTCTCTGCTGCTGTTTTCTCTTGCACAGGGTTTTTTTTTTTTTTACCTTTCTTAAAAATGCTATCACAGAAGTGCTACCACTGTTGCTGGTAAGCTCGGCCTTGGCCAGTCGTGGGGTCTGTCTTGGAGCCAGCTGACATTGGCTCTATCAGACATGGGGAAAGCTTCTAGCAACTTCTCACAGAAGCCACCCCTGTAGCTCACCCCCTGCTACCAAAATCTTGCCATGCAAACCCAATACACAACTAACAAAAAAGTGCCACTGGCTTGAGCTTCAGTGTGGTTTCTGTTTGTTAGTGTCCTGTTTGAAATACAGTGATAGATCTCCATCCACTTCCCAGCAGACTGTAAAACCTCCACCATAAATAAAACTACTTCTTGTTAGTGACTTCAATGCGCAGCCCTAGTATTGATTAGAAGATAGGGGTCTTCTGACCTGCCCGAATCTTGACCCTTGAAATACTTTGGCTGGACTTTGCTGGGGAAGAGTATAGCAATGCTGCCTATTTTGTAAACTCTGATAGGAAGATGTTAGTGCTAGAAACTTAATTTCATATGTGCCAGCACTTTGAAAATAGAAGTATGCGTTACGTACTGTATGTTTGACTGGAGCTGCATCACTGTTGAAACATTCAGGCACGTGTACAACTCCAAGTAATAGGATCATGATGATCTTACACAAGTTTTAAACTAAAGATGTGTCACTAAATCAGCTCACGGTCAGAGATTATTGTACTTCATATGGGGTTAAACCCTGATTTAACTTTTCTCTCCTGAGATACAGATGGAGTCTGCAAATGCTTGTCTCATTCTAGCAGATGTTCATGCTCCGCAACCTTATACTGAAGACACTTCCAATATCATGAGGTAGGATGAGATACTCCAGTGCTTTCATTCTCTGATATTAACAGTGACACAGATAGTGCTGCTGGCAGGGCAACATATTTGTCCTGTCATGTTTTTTTTTCTGCGTGGGGAGCTCTGAAAGCCAAGTGACTGCTTGCGGCTGTGATTTTATCATGTGTTGGAGGATTGAGGCAGGCAGCAGCTGTGCAGCCTTGTAACCCTACACAGAATATAATGTTACTAAATATAGTATAATTACCTTCTTCAACATCCTGAATATTAGCAGTCAAGGAGTCTGGCCCCTTTACAGTGGAGAGAGTTCCACGCTACTGCCTGGTGCAGCTCTGCTGTCAGGCCTGATAACTCTGCACATCTTTGTACGGGGCAGACTTAAACTGGGGTCTCCCTTAGTGCTGCTGGATTGTGTGAATCTGACATAATTAGCATATGCCCAAAACAGTCCAGAAGTCCAAGTTCCAAACTGGATAATCCTTATTTTCTATTTGTAGGGCTCCTGAAATGGAGATACTAGTTTATGAATTAAATTTACAGGTGGAATTGGCAAAGCAAATAAATAGTATTCATTGCTGTTGCTTCTCTTAGATCTAGACTTTTAGTGGGATAGAGGTGTGGTTCCTCACCCTGTGTCCAAGCCAAGTGCCATTATCTTAAAATTTTTTGATGGTGACTACCTCCCTCTCCAGTTAGTGAGCTTGAATATACTTGAAGTGTAGAGGCCCAGATATGGGATATGGTCATATGCTATTCTTTGTCACTACTCTCCAATTGCTATTAGCTGGAGTAAACTAGTCTTACTACAAAAAAAAGGCCGTAGCAAGAAATGAGCATATTAATCAGAAATTGTGTCTTTTGTACAGAGTGCTGTCTATCAAGAATCACTACCCGAACACAAGAGTTATTTTACAGATAATTCAGTCTTGTAACAAGGTATCACAATTGTCTGTCTGTCATGCGGGTTGTCATGGTTGAAATTCTGGCCTTTATGCAATCAAAAATCCCTGCCTTTTATGAAAACATAATCTTTATCCAGTGTCTCTTACTGATCTAATTACTAACTTATCTAGAATATCTTTTAACAATACTAAAAATAAAGAATAACTTTTGGCTTGGCTTTTGTTTTTGTGAAAGTTATCAGCAAATGTTTAAAAAAAAAAAGTAAATACTACGAAACAAACCCACCCAAAGAACCTCAGAAGTCCGCTTAGCTATCTGTTAGCATATTCCAGGACAGATTTAAAAAAAAGAATTATGAAGGCAAGAAAGACAAGTATCATCATCATTTTCCAGGAACATTGTGGCCTTGCCTATCTGTGTGCTGATCTGTAATCACTTTCCTACTCTGAAACAGGTATACCTACCCAACATCCCCAACTGGGACTGGAGGACAGGAGACAGCATCATCTGCTTTGCTGAACTGAAGCTAGGCTTCATAGCACAAAGCTGCCTTGTTCCTGGTTTGTCTGCTCTCCTAACGAATTTGTTCATTGTGAAAGAGGATACTGAGGTAGGTCCTTCACTTGTCTAAGTAATGTGGATGCAGCCCAGTGGGAGCTTCTCTGAAATAGTGCCTGACTTCTGAGTAGAAACTGCAGCCAGGTCTTTTAAAGTTTACCTTGGTCATGCTGGGATTAAGCTTGGCACAGAAGGCAAGAATACGTAACAGACTATTCCTAATTTTATACTTCAGTTCAGTGCAAGGGGCAAAGAGAGTGCTCTAGAGCATGCGGAAGCAGAAGAACCTAAGGATGCATTTTACAGGAGTGTGTAAGGAGGTGCCAAAGCAAAGGATGGCCCATAGCAAGCCATGTTGCTGTATTTAGCTGGTATGTGGAAACAACTTGTCTGTTGCTATAGGATCAAAAGCAATAATGGGATGCTAGGGCTCCACTGCCTTTGAGAGAACACAGTAAATCAATTTTGGTTACTGCACAGTATGGACCCTGTGAAGTTCTCTGCTTAATTCCATTCTGTCTGACATTCATAATTTGAATCTGTACTTAAAGCACTTCAGCAGAACCACTCCTGCTTGACAGCCCCCAAAATGGACTGAAAATCAGTCGAATGTACCCTTTCCAGTTAATAGCATGCTTTTCAGTATAGTTTTAGGCTTATGTATTTCTTTGGTTGGGTCTTACAGGGTAATTTACACAAGAACAGTAACAGTCAGAAATCCTGTCATTTCTCCACAAGGAAGATGATCCAAAGTTATCCTCCTCTTGTCTGTCTTCCCTTGTTGCTACCTGCTACAACAGAAAATTGATAAATTACGTATTAACTTTATAGTACACAAGTTTCTCAGATATTTCCAGATCAATGCCAGAAGATTTCCTAAAAGCATAATAAGAATTCCGAGGTGGGCAGTTGGCTGAAGAAGCCTCAGGTTTGCTCGTCCTGTAGGGACGTGCTTTTGCTATCACCTAGCGGCTGTGTGCGATAGTTCACATTCATCTCCTGCACAAAAGAATTTGACTTCTGTGTGTCTCTTCAAGGACTTTTAATTCACAAAATGGATTTAGACAAACTAAATAGATACCGGGTGAAATAAATAGAGCTTATTAATATGGAATTTATGTATAGAGTTGGGCTGCTTAAGAGTGTTTTTTTGACGTGTGCTCTTTCATTCAGGACCAAATATTTCAGATGTGACAAAGCTAGCAAAACTGATATTAAGGTTTTTTTAGAATACTATGAAACCTCAGCAAAATTCTTAAACTTAAAAAAGCCTCGTGTGAAAATCCATTAAATAATTTTTATTTGAAAAGCAACAATTTCCTTATACATTTTTAGTAGTCTATTAAGTTTTACGTGGAAGGCATTCATATGCCAAGAGACTAGCGTGTACTGATACAGTGAGTGGCAGTCTAAAACCTGAAGGAGCTATAAGCAGTCAAATGTTTTGGTGCCTAAACTACCTGGATATAAACAGCTCTTCCCTGGTCACACCACTACCAAAAGAAAAAAAGGTGCTTATGCTGGAGTAGACCATCACAGTTCAGCAGTAGATCACACTTCTAATAATGTATTTATGACTAGTAAAACTTACCAAAAGAGCAGTCCTCATTTGAATAACTGAGGCAGGTTAATCTTACTGCAAAGTAAGGTGTAACTTTCCTCAAATAATGGGCTTCCAATACTTTGCAGTTGTGAAATTTCCCTGTGACTTTATTTGTGTGGGTAATAACACCTGTTCTTCAATGACAGTATGAATTGGAAGTGTCTAGAAGGGTTTAGACTTTCTCTGCTCTATTTATTAACTCTGATATTGTGTCTGAAATCATACACTGCCATCCTTCTGCTTCCATTAAGAGCCTTTGATCGAATACTGTGTGGTGTTACAGTATTGGTTAGATTACACATCTTACTTGCTCTGCCTTTCACTATACTATCTTTATGGTTGATTCTTTTAGAGAAAGAGAAAAGATTTGAAGGACAAAATGCTTCTGGAAGAGAAAGACTACAAAGTAATGACTTTTCAGCTCTCCAATGATTTTGCAGACATGACTTTTATAGAGGTTTGTCGGTATGTGGTACAGATGTGGTAGTTTTTTTATTTCCTTCCAGATGTCTCTTAGCAGTATGGAGAAGTCGTGACTAACTGTGACTTGCTTTCTTTCCCCAGGTTGTGCTTTGTAAAACTGAACCTTGTCCTCCTGGGAATTGAACTCAAATTTGGCAGTCAAGGGGAGAGGTAATTGTCTGGGAGACTTCTAGTAGGAAGTTAACTAATTCCAAACTGATGATTTCCAAAGAACTCGAAGAAACATGCCTCAGGGTCTGCAGGGGTTTTATACACCTGTGATCTTCCTATGCATAGTATTTAGGAGACAGGATCAAGACGCTGTTCCTGGTTGCAGAAGTGTTGGGGTGAATTTTACTATATAGAACAATCTCTTCTGCCTCCTCTTTTCTCACAGATAATCAGGCGAGAGACAGGAGATGAAACGCCATTCTTACCTTCTATTCCACATGCAAACAGCAAAAGTCTCACTTGATTTGGCATGACTCAAGCATTTTTGTGTTCATTGGTAGAGGAAATGCCTCTTAGGTTTTTTTAGCCACATAAGTTTACAGATGCTCCCAAATGCTATAAAGCATCGTCATAAAGGTATAATTTGAGAGTGCTGGCAGCAGAGCTTTTGCTCTCTAAAGCTGATCTGGTCCTGGGCCAGATAACACTCTCTGTTCTAATGATGAAATACAAGACATCCTAATGGGGAAGCTGGAACTAGTTCAGAAAGGGGAATAAATAAGTGCCATAGATCTTTAAAAAGCTTGAGAAATCAGGCAGAAAATGCAGACTATTGAGTGCAATTATTTCTCTTTCCACTTTTATAAAGGAAATGGCTATTTTGATGAAACTGTAGAATAGAAACTCTGAAAACAGGGTTGTAGGGAAACACTGCTGTGAGACATACATTGGGACTGTCTTCTAGAAGCATTGAATGAACTCTACGCTGACAGGAGTCTGTAGATGTAGTTGCCTAGCGCTATTGGAAAACAGGCCACAAGTCAATCGATTCTTGCTTGGGTTCATACATTGTCTGACTGAAAATAGAATGATGAAAAGAGAAAGCAAGAGGGGAAAAGGAAGCTGTATACTCTTTAGGAGATAGAGACTATATTTTTGCTTTCTTTACACAACATTTGGCAGAGAAGGGATACTTCTAAAAGTGGGACCTCTAGATGTTGCTAAAATCTGTAGTAATAATTATACTCATGCATATTTTTTGTCCTGAGCCATGCATCTGGAGGAGCTGAGTACAGGCCTTCCCTTGTGTGGAAAGAAAATGTCAATAGCCTTGTCATCTTTTCCTATGCCATTCGCACTACCAATATTCATTAAAACTGTGTTGAAAGCAATAGTGATTTGGACTGAGCTGGTATCTTGAGTGGTCTTTGTAGGGGAAACTGGTAAATTTATTGATATTGCAGAGGATTCAACATAGACGTGTTTAAAGCAGCCTGTCAGGGATACTCGCTCTGGATGTAGAAGGGGGAACCATTAAAAAATAGTGTTTTCTCCCCTGGTTTTACCTGGCATGTTTGTCATTAGAGCAGATGCCTCAAACCCTGCACATCCTTCGTATCTTCAGTTGCACAGAACTTGTGTTTTAAGTGTGAGTATTCATGATTTTCAGTGACCCTGTGGAGAAATGGCTCATTCAGGCTGTGGTAAACTATGAATGATTTCATTACATTAAACGTGTTCAAAAATAATGTAGTGGAAGTAAAAGCACCTGTTTCCTGTGAGGTTTACAATTTAGCAAATTACAAAAAAAGCTGACAAATCTTCAGGAGCCTCGGAGTTGAATAAACTGCAGATACCATAATAAAAGCTGATTTGCATGCTTTGAGTCCCTGTTCTTCCATGGCTCCCCAAGGTTTCTGTGGACAGTAAATTCTATTTATGCCATTGAAGCAGCATGTTAACTTTTTAATGTCTCTTGTATTTAAGTCACAGAAGCTATAACAAAGAGGATTAATGTAAGACTGATATGAAACTGTTCTGATCATATAGTCCCAATTCTCTCAACAGACACAAAATATGTCACCAGATAGACAAAGTGTAATTACTCTTTTGATTGTTTCTCAATATAGTGCTATCCTGATCAATCCATCTGCCCAGATAAAGCTTCATCGGAATACAGTGGGCTTTTTTATTGCTCATTCCCTGGCAGAAGTCAAAAGGTAAGACTTGCTATTACTGTTTTGTTGAAAAAAGATCTAGAACAGAAAAACTTTCAAGAGCCAGATGAGTGTGTGTATTGTCTCATAAGTTAAAAACAACTCAGTTCTGCCTAATTCACTTTTGTTTCCTAGGGCACAGTTCTATTGTGGAGCCTGTCACAGTGATATACAGGATCCAGAGCAGATAGAAAAATGTCAGTGTAAAAGCAGACTTCACTCAAAACCTTTCTCAGGTAATTTTAAAAAAATCTGTTTCTTATTTTAAAAAGAAAAAAAGATGGCTGAATGAGTGTCTGTTAATGGTATTTTTATTAACTGTTTTTTTCTAGAAGGATAGAGTGGAATACACAGCCCTTTACTTACCTGGTAAAACAGGGAGCTTTCTGATGATACTAGTAAGTCTTATAGATTATGGTTATACTTTAAATGCTTCGAATTTATGCTTTTCTTCAGGAGTCGAAGCTTCTTGGCTAAAAAAGTGTAGGGCAATATACCTTTTTCAAGATTTTCACTCTGCTTTTTAACAGGTTTATCATAGAATACTGTTCTTTAAATGTAGAGACTGAAGCAAATGCGTCTTATTACTATAGCATGTGTGTAACTGAAGCAAAGCTACAGCTGGATAAAAACAGAGTTTTGTGTCCAGTTTGTACTAGATTCTTGGTCAGGATTCCCTGAGGAAGCGTGTCTAGATCTTTGTCATTGTGAGAATATAAAACTTTAGATGTGAAGTCAGATAAATGTTTTTGAGGTTGTACGAGCTGTATAACAACAATTAATGGTATTTGCTCTGAGGACTGCAGATCTTAGCTGGATGGAGAGAACAGATTAATTGTGGTAACATCTAACCCTAAGCAGAGCAACTTATTCTTTCACCTCAAACTCCATTTTGAAGGTGTGGGGTTTTGTTAGGTGCTAGTTTTCTGTTGAAATAGGGAACAGCCTGTCAGATCTATGTGTAACTACACCGAATTGAAGCTTCCTGCATTTGCATTTTGGCCTTAAATGCTTAATGAAAGCCTCTTCTAGGCTCCTGTAAACTTCTCTGCTAGTGTCTCCCTTGCGTAGAGATGGTGCTTCACTTTAAAGAGGGGACAAGGAGCTTTCCATTAAACATGGATGTACGCATGCATCCTACTTGTATTTCAAACACTTGCAAATCCTTTAAGCAGCAGATGGCAGCCAAGCCCCGTTACAAAACATGCCTCTGAACTGCAGATTGAGATAAAGGCAAAACTCTTTCACACTACTCAGCCAGACTGAGTGAACAAGCACAAACATGCTGACACCTGGAGGACTCTGTGTAGTAATGTCATGTAGAAAGAGAAGCTGGAGCCCATTTTCAGTCCAACACACTTATCAGCATAGATGTAACTAAGGTCCCTGAAAGTCAGCTACCTCCCAGAAAAGCAACTTCTGTAAACTGCAAAGACATCTTAATAAAAGTCAATGGCAAGTGAATAGACAGACATTGACACTGTAGGAGCTCTCCACCTGGTTGGTTTTCTTCTTGTTTCCTAGGGAATCTTAGATGTTAAAAAGACAAGATGACATTTCAGTATAAATGTGTATTAATAAAAAGCAGTGGTTTACAGACCTGCAGTTCTGCACCAATTATAGTGTAGAGAGAGTGGTTGCCTGAGGTGGATCAGGAGTTTTGCCAGGCATAAGACCTTGCCATTGGTTTCCCCTAGGATTCTGGATGTATCAGAGCAAAACAGAGCTTAATTATAAGCACTTTGAACTGAAGTGCTTCCTTCCCTCTCCATATAATGTATTTTGTGGTATGTGGTGTTCTGGATTCCTCCAAACTCATTGTGATGAAGGGGAAAGTTAGACGGAAAAGACTCCAACTAGTGTAGGTGAGTATGCCTCCAGTACCTGCAATGGAAATGGGGAGAGTTAGTTGGCAAAAAGTAAGTTTATTGTTGTGAATCTAAAAACTAACATGGGAGCCTTACAGATTGTGAGCTTTAGTCAAAGAAGCTACTATTGTCACTGTAACAGGAGTGTAAGTGGCATACCAGAGTGCAGTCAGTTTTGCTTTATTATCCAGACTTAGTCAAAAGCTATTACGATTACTAGATTATTATTATTTAAATCATCTGATATGTATTAAGAGGCAAAAGAGCTTATTGAGACAATGACACCTTGCCCGTCTTCTCAGGACCTGGTCAGGTAGTGGAAGTAAATTGAAGCTTTTCTTTCTGTTCTGCAGCACCTCAGAGCTGCCCTTGGCAGTCAGACCCTGTATAGGTTGTTTGCTGTAACCCAGGAAGTCTGTGATGAAGGCTGGGACTGAGCCCAGTATCTTGGTTTAGAAGACCATAAGAGAGTTCTCTTAGAGACTTATTAGTGTCTGTATAAGACAGGCTGTTCTGCATTTTCATTCTCTGACTTACATTTCCATTAATCTTGACCTAGAGGAATCAAGTGGCATGCAGCATCCTCAGAGAGGTCTCTCTACCTATCCTACTCCTGCCTTGCTGAACACAGTGGCTATAGAAAGAGGTACCCTGTTACCAAGGCTAAATACACCTGCTCTTAACACACCTATGTAGCATAGTTACAGCTTAAAGTTGACAAATCACCTATTCAGAGATGCCCTTTTTTCCTGCCAGTGGTATGTTTGGAATCACCAGCTGTTTCATTTGCATTAGTATGGTTTGGCAATAGTTACAACATCACAAGAAAGTTAAGGGTATGAGAGAGGGTTTGTCTGTCAGTTTGTCAGTGTGAGGAGTAACATCATGCATCCTGAACCAGCTACATCACCGTGAAAAGCAGGTGATGCAGGTAGGCTCTGGTGCGCTTAAAAAAATCTCAGAGGCTGCTGCTGTACATCCTCGAATCACTGCCTGGTGTTATAACGCTGTGCTTAATGGCCTATGACCTCAGATTATTGCCCAGAAAGGACTAGATCAAATGTCAGAGAAAAGATGTTCCAGCTGTTAAATAACTACTTTAGGAGTTGGGGAACTTGAGCTCATTTTCTTGGTCTGCTTCCTCAGATTCAATCTGGGACTTTAGGCCACTTAGCCTTTTGGAATTTTGATTTCCTGATGGGAAACTGAGGAAGTTAAAAATGGCTTGACTTGCAGAGAATAGTGTCATAAGTGATTGCAAGTCACATGTGGCAAGTATGAGAATGGTACAAGTACATAGTGTCAACTCTTCCTACCCTCTGGCTTTTTTCTTTTTCTTGCACGGAAGACTATGTTTTCATAGAGCCCTCGGAGCACACCTTCCCTCCTGCAGGACCGGGATCATTCTCCTCCATGGACTTAAGGACAGGCCCAGCCCCAGCACCCTGTGCACCTTGGTCTTCCACCTCCCTACAGCAATAGCCTAGTAACCCACCCGCCCCCTTTAGAATGAGCCCTGGTAACTCCCTCCATTTCAAATGTAAGCTGTGAATCTCTCTAGTTGAGGATACATCTTGTTCTTTCCCATGCAAAATGAGAGAACAAAGGTCGTGCAGGTCACTCAAGTGTGTATTGGCTAGGTGTTAAGGGTGTGCTTCCTTCATCTGTGCCTCCACCTGCAGAAGTGACAATGGTTACTTTTACTTTGGGCAAAAAACTGAGCAGTTCTGAGTGAGTTTTAGCTTCTGAATTCCAACATAAGAACCTCACAAAGAAAAGGAGCTGCCCTTAGAGTTAAATAGTGTGTTAAGTATGTAGTGCTCACCATATTTAAGACTGTTCTGTGCATACTAGATGGAATTACTATTTTATAATGTTGGGCTGTATTTCTGAGCAGTTGGTGTGAATAACCAATTACTCGGAGCTCTGTCTAGCATTTCTGAAGCCTCCACAGACTCCTCAGATGCTGTGGTAGCCATTTGAAGACATGATCTAAGTGCAACTGAGGGCTATACAAAAGGAGCCCAATTCTGTTTCCTTGCCTTTGTTTCAGAGAAACTGAAATTCTGTGGAGAACCGCAGGTTGCAGATGGAGAGCCTGCAAAGTCAAATTCCCTTGAAGTTCTTCCACCTTGGAGTTCTGTTAATGGGTAAGAAATGTAAAGCTGTCTGTGTGCTGAGCAGGCATTTTCTGCATGGACTTACTGAGAATTTGTGTGGGAAGTGGGAACAGCTGGGTGTGTCTCTTGACTAATTCTTGTGCTATTGTTAGTGGTTGTGGTTGAAGTGGATGGTTTATGGCTTCTCCCTATCTTGATTGATTGAACAGCCCAGAAAACACAATTCACACCTATGCATCCAAATCCTTAGCCCCTCATACTCTTCTGTGAGCTTAAAGCCTGTGTTGTGAGCTCCTGATACCACTGTGGAGGAGTAAGGTGCGGGAGAAGGGAAGGGTTGGTGCACCTCCTCAAAGTGCTCACTGCCTTCCAAATGGAAGCTCAATAATACATCACTGAACAGCTGAGTCATGAGCACGTTTTATTTGGCTCCTTCTGAGAGAGCAGAGTGGAAGCAGGAGCAGCTAGGGGTAGGAACGAGAACAGCCAACACCAAGATTTACTTGTTGCTTAGATATTTAATTGCAGTGTGACACTGGCAGCAATATGGAAGAGTAACAAACTCTGGTGTAGTTTAAAAGAAGTTTGCTCTAAAGGCAAATGGAGATCCAAGAGAAATCACACCCTACAGCATCTCTCTTAAGCATCAGTAATACATGCTAGAGGAGTCCTTTCTAGGCCATCTAAATTCTTCCTAGCCAGAGAAATCTTACTTTCCCAGCAGGTTTTATAGACTGGGGAGAGAGCGTAGTCATCTACTGTCTAAGGCAAGGTATAGATTGCAGTATTCTTATCTACAGTATCCTTAGTTTGCCAGTCCAGTTGACTTGCACTGGGACTTCTCATAACTGGAGCTGCTACATTCAGCATAAGGAAGCATAAGTATCATGGTCTGATACTGAGCTGTCAGTAATAGCAAGCTGTTACACTCTTCCAGAGCATCCCCTAGAGAGGGTGACAGGACATACTGGCAAACAGTGTCATACCAGAGTTTGCAGGGAGTAAACAGGAATCTAGTAGGGAGAGAGATGTACAAACTAGTATTTCTTGCCTTGTTTCTGCTTGTGCAATTTTTAGCTGCTGTGGAACTGAAGCAGCTTAATGATGTCTCCCCTCCCTCCAAAACCATATCTTGTGCTTCAGCAGCAAAGGCAAATGTCAGTATGGCAAGGACTCTAAGGTGTCCTCGGGAGAGCTTTGCATCTTAGCAGCTGTCCCCAGCACAGACATGGTATTGGGACAATAAAATGTTGCTCAGTGCTGCTGTCCTACAACTCATTAGGTCAGCTGTAAATATTAGGACTGCACAGTAAATACATATGCACATACTACCAGATTGTGCTGACTTGTTAAATATAAACGAAAACTTAATTAGGTTTAGAATGTGTCCCTCCCCCTCCTCATGCTCAAGAACATAATTTACCAAAGGGGGTGGGGGATGGAGGGGGAAGAACAAGCCCTCACAACCTGCTGAAATATCATTATTAACATGCACATGAAAAGTCAATTATGCCAGAGGGAGGTATTTAAGTGAAGTGAGTTTCCATACTCTGGGATTACACCTTGGGGATTATATATTTCTTATTTATTTATTTTCCCTGAGATTTCTGCTGCTGCTTAGCAGTGAGGAATAAAAATGTTACCAAGAGATATCATGAAATCCCCTGAAGAAATAGCCAAATATGCAGATAAATAATTGTTCCCATCCCTATCAAGTTTCTCCCTCATCACCAAATCATAAAGGCTATATTCTATTGAGCCAGTACAGGTACGTCTTCTGGTGTTTAGTTTTAAATGACACCAGGGACTGGTCTTCCAACGCTTCCCTGGGGAGGACATTTTACCATACTGTTATTATTAGTTGCAGTATTTATTATTTGTATTATAGCGGTGCCTTGAGGCTTCTACTCGGAGTGGGATCCTGTTAGGCTGGATGCTGTATATCTATATGGTAAAAGCAGTTTCTGCCTTAAAGAGCTCTCAATCTGAACAGTAAGAGCAGACAAAGAATGTGCAGGCAAAGGGAAGTAGGAAAGGGTGGAAATGAGGTATCGAAAGTCGTAGAGGAAACCTCACAATGCGAAATACAGCTCTTTGGGGCTGACTCTTCATAGTGTTTGGGTTCTCAGATTAGTCCTAAATAATTTTTGATTATTACTTAAACCAAAAACAGAGTTGGATCCAATTGCCCATTTTCAGACTACGATGAGGTTTTCCACCTGAGGTGTTCTGCTAGTAGAAAAGCCAGTGCTGATCTCTTGCTTCCAAATTAGGATAGTTAAGAGAGTGACCAAGGGGAGCTCCAGGTTCAAATCTCTGCTCAGTTTGGTTTAAGATGGGAAACTGCAGTCTGATACAGGGAAGGTAAACATTTTTAACGCAAGTCTCAGGGTTCTCTGGATATACAGTAGGGATTACTTCCCCTGTGTCCACCAGACAGTGCTTTTAAAATCACTTGGGTACTTACCCTCTTGTCCCTTTACAGGGGCCTTTGAAAATACCTGTCTTTATTGGGACATTTAGCTAGCTAAATACTTACATTCCAATTAGTTTTTTAAACAGAAATGTGCATCTGAGATTGAGACAAGTTTTGCACGTGGGCTAATCAATGAAAAGTACTCAAACCGTAATTCAGGGAAATTCAATGAAGTATAGTGGGAAGGAATTGGGCATGGCCTATTACAAGACTCAAAACACATACTTGGTTCAGGTCTTGCCAATATTGCTGGTGTCCTAGGCTGTTTTAATGAAAGATACCTTCCACTGTATTGCACGTGTTAAGTCTCGTACATTTCTTCCTTTCTCTTTCTGTTTTTCCTATTGAAAATAGGCAGATCTTTATATCCTGGGGAAGAACTTAATTAACATCATTAAAAAAAAGTCATCACAAACCAATACAAATAACCCTGAGACCTATAAAGCTCATCCAGAAGTGAAGACATAAAGGCACGTTAGGATTCCTCAAGCACTTCTGAGCCCCTGCATTGATACACTTGCTTTACTAGTCATGGTTTTTCCACACGTTCTTGCCTAAGGCACGACAAATTTAATGGTGTATGTTTTGCTGAATTGTTGACTCTTGTTTTTTCATTCCTAAATTTCTAGTGAGGCATGAAAGAATGTTTGTGAGCAGGGCTTCATGTGTGCACAGCTCTGCAATGTCTCCTTCCCTTTTGCCCTGGTGTAGACTCACTTCAGCCAAGCAATGGATTACTAGAAACTGAATTAGATTAAAAGGGAAGCCAGGTTAAAGAACCACATTTTAGCTCCCTGTTAATTGTAACTTATCTAGTGCCTGGATAATTGCTCGTAAATACCTGCTGAGTTGCCAAGCCTATGTTAAGGCTTGTCAGTCTTGAATAAATCTTAAAGACTTAAGGTCCTACTCTTTGATGCTACCCATCACTTCCCAGTCTAAAGGTAGGGCAAAAAAAGGCAGTAATGCTCAGCACTCCAGCTCAGCTAATCTGGCAGAATGCATCAGAATCTTTATAAATGTGTGAAAAGGGCTGTGCAAGAGCTCCTGAAAAGGTCATTGGTATTTTTGGAGCGATAAATCATAGAGGGAAAGATTTGTATTTTGGCTGTATAAAATCCAGAGCTGGATTAGAGAGAGCATACTTTGCAGTAATATTTCTCTCCTGACTTGTTTTATTAGCTTCCTTTAAACATGTTACATTATTGCTTATAGAATTTCATTTACTTGGATTGGCAGCTTGATAAATATGTCTATTGGCAATGATTTGGATTGCTCTGGGCATTAATATTATTAAAACCTGTCATAAGGAAATGTCTGAAAGATGACTTACTGTAAAGATTACAGCATGAAATAAATCATACAATGGTATTTGTTACCGTTTATGGCCTCTTGGAGCCGAGTCAATCCCTTTTTATGTTGCATTATTTTTCAAGTTTTTATAGCCTTACATTATATATCGCTGTCAGAAATGAACAGATGGGGTGTCAAACACGAGCCTTCTGAATAATTCCCACCCTCGGGTTATTTGTATGAAGGACAAGTGTAAAACTGTGTTCTCAAGAAAAAGCAGATAGATAGAGGTGGAGAAAGTGTTGTTACAGTGAGCAAGATCCCTTTTGTCAGCAGGCACATTGTGCTTTTGATCACTACCTGGTATTTACGCTGCAGGGTGGGGGCTCTGTGGAAAATTTAGCAGTCTGTTGGCGTAGCAAAAAACCTCACAAGTTAGACAAGTTTCATGTTCCTTCAGCTTTCCTTTTATTGCTAGAATGAGACACACACGTAGAAGGGGTGTTTCAGTGACAGCCAAACCTCAGGGTTTGTGGAAAAGTGTTGGATGACTGTAGGTACCTCTCAAACACTTCAGGGGTGGAATAACAAAGAGTCCCTCCTGAGCTATGCAAATGGTATATCTGGAGTTTGGGATGTGTAAGGAAAGAACAACAGATATTTCAGACACTGGAAGTTTGTGAACTAACGTTAAGCAGGGAGCTCCTCTAGGAAGAGAAGATAGTGTTTTGCATTCCACTTTTTGTTGTGTGGGAAATCCCACTCTTCTTGCTGTGTATCTTTGAGGAGTACTTGTCAAAGTCAGGGTGACAGGTTGGATGGAATGCTACTAGAGCTGATAAATACACAAGCAGTTAGTTAGGTTGTCTGAGTTAAAAAATTCAGGTGGGAGACATTGTCCATGCATCCTTTCCCCCAGGGTTGCTTGCTTCAGATTGCCAGCCCCCAGAATCTTGTACAGGTACACAGAATATAAATGAGCATTATTTTTGGAACATGATTCTTTGTGGTGTAAATGAATCTTCAGGCACCCCAATACATTGTTCGTGTCGATGCAGGCTGGCTGAATCTTGCTCATGGAACATTGAGGTCTTATCCTCACTGAAATTTGCACAACCAATAAGACTGACTAATCATTGTGGTGGAGCAGGTATTTTAGTGGATTTCTGACACAGAATACCTAGCTTCCATGGTGTGCAAAATCTGCCCAAACTTGTTCTGGACAGACTGCATTGTCTGTGTGAAAACCAGGTCTGTTCACTGGCATTGAAAGAGGGATTTCACTTTTTTCTTTTTTTTTTTTTTTTTCCAAAACCCCAGAATAAGAAAAAGCATGCTCCATTTGGGCTTAAACTCTCGGGGTGTTACTGGTAACTCTGACAGGACTCTTTTTCCATCAGTGATTTACTTCTTGATTCAATTTTGGTTGAATTTTGTACGTAGGCCTCCAGTTATTTCTTTTCTGGAGGCGAAAACTTTGAGAATGCTAGAAAGAAACTCTTGGCCCTTGCCTGCCCTTGTAAATAAAATTTTTTAACTTCGGTTTGTGTTCACGCTCATTGTATGTGGCAACTAAACTCCCTGTGATTTTAGCCAGCCACCATTCCTTATGAATTTAGCCAGTTAATCCAAAGTTTGCTCCAGCTTCTTTCTAAAGCTCTTTCCTTGTCTTCACGTGCCTCTTGTTTCTCTGAGACTTACCGTTATAGATCAGAGCCTTATCCTTTGCAGCCTCTCCCTGTATTCCTCAGTCTTTTTTCTATATTTCATGTGAAAATACACCACCTTTCTTCCCCAGGCCCTTGCTCCACATCTATCATTAAGCTTGTGTAAGAGCTTTAGGGGTTCGCATTCACCATGCAAAGTACAGTTGTGCTGCACATTGTAACTAGAGTTGCACCCACCTGTACATACTAATCCAATTCCACGTTATACAATAGTATAATCACTTAAAGAATTTGCATGACTGATGGTGTGAGTTCTGAGTGCATAAGGAGAAGTTTCATAATTAGCTTTCCCTGAGAACTTGTGCAAACCAGTCTATAATTTGGTCAGCTCCTGATTTTTAATGAGGGTGCTGAGAGTGAAGCCTTTGGCAGCACTCATTTCATATTTTAATTACCCACAGTAATTCTGACGATTATACCAATGTCATAAATCACATCGTAATAACCCATTAAAAAAAACCACCAGTATTTAATGGTTGGATGGGGATTTAAATTAAACAGATTTGCAATGGCTTTACAAGGAGCCAAAGGCTCCATGGAGTTTTGAAGTCTTCCAGATCTTTTCATTGATCTGTGGCTCCAGAAGGTGAAGTAACTTTGTGCAAAGTTTCTTTCACAGGCCAAGTCCTGATTTCCTCAGCAGGGGATTGCTTTTCGTGGGATGAAATCCATTCCTGTGTGTCAGGCTAGAACTGGACTTCTACATGATTTGAGTCTTGGTAGCCAATTGGCCATTCTGGTCTCTGTCTTCAAGTCTAGGAGAGTTTAGGATGTCACTTAGCAATGCCAATATGGTAGTCACAAGCATCCCATTGCTTACATAGCATTTTCTTCTCTGGTTATTTTTTGGGTGGTGTCACCAAGTGCCACCTCTTAGACCTGAAACCCCAGGGCTGGGTTAGGTCTGCAGGTAAGGCCTCGGAGGATCAGAGTCTGCAAAGTTACCACCAGTTCAGCCAAAAATAAGGCCGTGCTACCCAGCATAGTCTGTTACTCAGCTGGGGCCTGGCTCTATGGTGTTGGCCCTTAGGGAAAATCACTTCTATTATCTAAGATCTTGAGTAAGCCAAGTTCTGCTCTTTAGATTATTTTCCTATTAATAATGTCATAATAAATGGGTGGGAGCAGCTAATGGCTCTAAGCCACCAATGATCCCAAATGTTCCCAGCCTATACTCTCCTGTAGACCTTGACAGACTGGGAGTGCTTAGTAAAATATTGTAACACTCAACATGCATTTACAAGACAGTGATCTGTCCCGTGACAGCTTCCAGATGTGTGAGTGTGTGCAATTTCATAATTCAAGAACAGATTCTATTGCCCTCTGCAGATCCCCCATCAGGCTGTTCATAAATGCTGCTCATAATTAAATTAACCCACTAACTAGCCATGCAAATTCTGATAAGCAGTGACCAAAAAAAAAAAATGAGATGCTCTCAAAAAATGTCAAGGCTGTCTTCAGAGATTATTTATCATTATGAGAAGATTTGTTTATTCCCTTCCTGTTTGCCAAATTCTGCTTTGTCCCTTCATACTTGACAACTGTTTTAAGGTTTTAATCTAATAATTAGGAGCTGAATTTTGCCACCCTTACTCAAGCTGTCTGCTGTCTTACTCTCTGAACAGCCTTTCTGGAATCAAAGCAAGCCTCTGCTCTATGTGTGGGTAGCAGGATCAGGCTTTAGTTTTTAAAATACAACCTGTGCCCAGCCCAAGTAGCAGTGGAGGAACAAAAATATGCATATACACTTGTCCATGCCAAGGAGAAGCTGCATTTTATCTAGCCCTCCTGCGACCTCGGAAGGGGAGAGGGAGAATTCAGGAAAGATTTCACAAGGGGTGTTATGAATAATGAGCTGTTGTTTTCTGTCAGAAGCAATGGCTCAGAGCTCTGACATGTGAGATCTGCCTGCAGAAGTAGTATCCAGCTTCCCCACAAGAATGGTGCTATATTAATTTGCAAAAGTGTTGGAGTTGTTATACCTTGTTTATGTCTATGGCTGAACAATATGCCCTTGTGTAGTAAAGGGAGGGAGGTGATTTGGGTGGACGTTGGATGTAGAAATGGAGAGTAGCTAACAAAAGCAGAAGATGTCTTTTCTGCATTGCTCTGAGGTTTCTTTAGTGAAGTAGGTCCTAATGCATCTAGATCAGTGTTCAGACAGTTCAGCCCAGTTATCCTTATGCATTCTGAATTTCTCCAGTGCTGCCAACTCTTCAGACTTTGCCATGCAGGTACCAGGAGTTCTTCTTAAGGCATCATCACCTGGAGTCCTGTTACTAGAGCATCTTGGCTCCATTTTAAAATGTGGTGTCAGGCAGTGCCCATTAGACTAGGATTCAGCCTTTCTGTTTGCGTGTGGTGTAAGTCTCAGTGCTACATGTTTCTTTCCATGCTGTTTTCTCAGTTTAACTTCATTTACCTTTATAGTTCATGTTGAGAACTCTAAATAAAGCAGGAGTCCCTAAACTTAGTGGGGGACTGTAAGTATTGCTGTTATATAGATGATAACTGCAGACTATTTTTGTTTTAGTGTATTCTGTACAACCACACTGACTTCACTGGGATTACACGTGCATTGCTTAGGGGCAGATTTGGTTCAGTGGATGTAATTAAGAAAAATTTAACTACTCATTTTTAAGATTGGCTTTACTTGTTGCCTGATGTATTTGTTAATTATTGGATGGAATACTCTAAATTCTAATATTTTGCAATGACACATAATACCTCTGTGTCAATTAATTAAGCCTCATAGTTCCTTGTGATGTAGGGGAAGCACTTTGATGCGTTGTGATTGCAGTGATATAATCTATGATGATGAATAAGCCAAGTCCAGACAAGCACCATATTCTCCCAGGGCGGGCCTGGGAGTGAGGAAAGGGGCTTTGTAGCAGCCTTCACAGGCACAGGCGATTTTCATCGTGTGTGTGAAACTCCACTCCTCCCTAAAGGATAAGGTTAACATATGTGCAGATCTGGGAGCGATTCAAAAAACAATAAGAGGGTTCCCAAATGGGATGTGAATTGAACAGCCCACATGCCAAGTGTTAAATCATCCCCAAGGCTGTGGTACAGAGGCAGGGGAAGGATGTCAGGATGTTCATGCTGATGGGCTGGGGCTTTCCAGATCTAGCTGCTGGAGCAACCCGCCTGCGTCCCGCAGGTACCCAGGGTGTTTTGTTTCTGGAGACTGTTGTGCATAGATTTCTCACATGTGTAGGTTTCTGGGGACCAATGATGCAACTCTTCCAGGCCTTGCTTGTCCTGAGGTACTTTGAGTAGGCTTCTACCCCCGTATCTCTCTATGGGCAAAATTTAGGACACAGAAATAAGCTCTGATTCCTGAGGATTTGCTGCTCTTCTGTACTTAAAGCGCAGAAGGCAAACCGAATGAGCACAGACCTCCACACGTACAGGTGATAGGAAGACTTATTGTAGCCACGGTTTCCCACAACAAGGAGTAGAAGAGCTAATGTTGAAGACTGCAGGCGAGGGATTCAAGAAAGCTTTAGGGCTTTGCAAAGGCATTATGAAGAATTTAAAGGTAGCTTGTCAGCAGGAGTTGTTGGCAGCTAACAATTTGATAAAAGGACTTCCACTCCCTGCCTCTTAATGCTATAGGCAACTGTTAATTGCTTATGTCAGTTGTCAAATGAAGTTTGAAATATCTTTGATGTGTCTGACCATCTTTTAGGGTACCTGAGACTACATTATCTACTTTGATTCATGGAAACGTGAGTGACTGGTTTATATTAGGTCATGGCTGTGGAAACAGGCAAAAAAGAAATATTTTCCCATGTTGTAACACTCTCAGCTCAGCTCTGGTACACCAGACTGAACTGCCGTTTTGGATGATATGCAAGGTATTGAACTGCGGTTACTTGCAGTATAAAACCAAATTTTTGAGTTTAGTGGTGCGTTATTGTTGTAATAGCCTCAGTTTGTTCTGTGGGTTGGGCACAAATGGATCACACCAGTGGCTTATGCACCTGACACTGTGGAACAGTATTGCCAAATGCTTAGCCACTAGGACCACGTTTTTAGAAATGCCCATGGTCCAGGTACCTGTGCTTTCGCAAGTCAGCTCCACTGGTGTGGTCTTTGGTAATGTGATCTTGTGCTTTTTTGATCTTCAGCTCAGTGCAGTGTAAGTGGTAAGGGCCTCAAATGAGAATGTGATAGAGAAACAAAGGTAACAGACATAGCAATGCACAGCATCGTGTGAGTGCAACTGTTTCTTTCCAGGTTCATGCAGAGCCAACACAGATAACTGTGCCTCCACAGCACTGTCAATTTGTGACCCAGATAACCTGCTAATGGCTGTAGTGAGTGACTAGCTCAGTCAGAGACTGTCTCTGGGTACTACAGCATGTCGGTTCCAGTGCCCTCGTCCTCAAGCTCCTCAGAGTCCAGTGCAGGATGATTTATGAGTCCCTCAGGAAAATCAGATTTCCGTAAGAATCATGTAATTTGCAGAGTATATGGCAGAAGGAACCCTTAACTAAAGAATGGCTTGTTAGATCATAATGTGCTTGGCTTTGGCAAGGTGGATGCTGTTATGATGAAGTGGGTTTCCTGCTGTCTGTTCCCTCTATCTTCCACTTCAGGGACTCAACAGGTGTTTCCTCCAAGGCATGTATATTTCCCATAATATTAGAATGAGGAGATGTCATTTCTGACAGGTTGTGTGTATAGATGATGGCTTTATTATGATAGAGATATATACATTGATTGATTGGTAAATCTGAGTCGAGTAAGGGAGCTTGTGAGGAGAAGATAGTCTCTAACTTGCCAAAATACCATTTAATCACTGGCCTAAGGATTGTTACTGAGGAGGAGACGTGTAGCTGATCCATGCAATTGCTTGCAGGTAGCACAGGGCTGCGTGGAGGCACTGCAGAGATTTACAGGGGTACTGCTCCCCTTTCCCTCTGGTTTTGTACTAGCTTGCTAAATTTGGGAGACCCAGTTTGAAGCCTCTCCCTGCCCCTTGTTAGAGATGCAAAATTACCTTATGTTTTGCTGAAGGGTGGGTAGTTAAATGTTTCTTCAGTGAATGTCCCCACTGAAGAACTCATTATTTAAAATAATCCTAGGGACCAAGTCCAAACAGCTGTAAACATCACAACTAGTACAATAATTAAGGGAAACACTTTGCAGTGTATTTTTCCTCATTTGTCTTACTCGGCTGACATTGACAGAGCAATTCCTTCACCAGACAACCCTTTTCCCCCATATATGGTGGTTAATATATGATTCATACATCACAATTTTTCCTTGCTGCTATGAGACAAGCTATGGTGTAGGTAGAGGGCATCGCAGCAGCAACTGGAGATGTGATCTCAATTTTGGTAAACTGTAGCTGCCACTGCTGAGAGGCTGTTCTGGAGCTAAGAAGTTTCTCTCTCTGTTTTAGGGGGTTTGATGGCCAAGGAGAGAACAGCAGAGTCATCCTAGATTCAACAGGAATGTTCCACAAGTGTGATCCTGTTCCACTGCAGGAGGCTCTTCTGGTAGGTGTGGAGTGTTTGCTTTTGGGATCCTCACGAGTCTTCCTCTTTGTTCTCCTAGGAACAAGCTAGAGCTTCAATGCATTGATCCGGGTGGAGGGCATAGCCCTCTCTAGTGAACTGCTGTTCGTTTAGCAATGTTATCTTAGCCAATTTCTAACTTTGATTTCATATGCAAAGGTGAGAGACAGACTGTGCCCCGGAGGAGAGAGACTGAGGGTTTACCATTACCCCATTTTCAGGAGTGAGCTGCAGATAAAGTATCTTGACCAGGGTTTCGTAGAGACTCTGTTGCAGTGGTAGAAGCTGAAGGCTCATTCTATGGCCAAATTCCCTTGTGATTTCGGTGGTAACCTGGGAACAGAGAAAGATCTCCAAGGTAACAAGGGTTCAGTAATGCCTTCCATGTTCATCTAAAACAGGGCAGACACCCTATCTCAGGTGAGGATCTCGGCAGGCGGACAAAAGAAGGTCTGATTGACATCTGTTTTATTTTAAAATTTTCTATGTTGTGTGTTCAGACCTCTGTGTCTGTGACATTATTGATCTGGGTAGCTTTAAGACAGTTTGGTTTATTTAATGTGTCTAATCTGTAAAAGAACAAATCCCATCTAGAAATGGCAGGTTGTGCTCAGAGCTGCCAGAGAGCTGAGAGTAGGCAACCAAATTTTGCAATGAGGTGATCAAAGATTTCATCAAAAATACAGAATGTTCAAGCTGTTCTGCCAGCTGGGAGGCTTGTAGCAGGCTGGAATTCATGCTGCTTGAAATGCTGCAGCTTCCTTCCAAGCAAATAAAAGGACCCTATTGCCCAGCAACCTCCAAAAAAGGATTAGTCATTGCAAATGGGCAAATATCCCAGTAGGACTGGAAGCTCAGCTCTGAATTGAAGGGTAATGTTTTGAAAAGATCTTACAGGCGGGTTTACATGAGGAGAAAGCTTACAACTGCCAGTGTGTCCTAACTCCCCATGTGCCACTTTTGTTTTGTACTGAGTGTTTTTGTGTAGCTAAGATAGGCTGTGTCAGGGGCTCTTTATGAGGATTAAGAATGTCCACAAAGGAAATTGGTATATAATAGCTATTGCACTTCATGTTCATGCAGTGTCTTCCTTTGCAATCACGTTTCTGGAGCAGGCAAGCCCTCAAAGGCCTGGGAGTCTAAGATGCATTTTGGGGGGTGAGTTGAGTGCTTGACAAAGTCCCAGGCTGTTCTTTGTTTTCAAAAGCTATGTTTTTAAAGTTAAGTGCTTAAAGGTGCAAATATACTCCCATGGGATTTGTCATAACACTACAGCATTTCATTGTGCTTGGAATCCATGGACAGCTGGATGGATCTACCTTACAGAAGTTCCTCCTTGATGTCCATGCAAAACACAGGGCATCTACATACATATCAAAATACGGTCTTCTGAATTTTACATAAGGTATACATTATTAAATAATGTAAACTTTTAAAAATTTTAACCCTCAGTCTAATATGGCATAGATGTTTGAGAATTAATGTAATTTTTTTTTCTTGACTTCAGTAAGGAAGTAATAAATGCCAGGTATGGCGAGCTTCTTGGCCTCAGGTTGGAAGGAAGGCCTAAGTCCTTTCACAGTGTCTTAAGAATGGCTTACCTGTTCCTGCTGCTCCTTCACTATACTGACTGCTCATGTTGGTCTTGTAATTGCACATGTCTTCTGCAGATTTCAGCAGTAATAGTTTTTCCAATTGTTCCTATAAAATAAGCTATAAAATAGATTGTGTTTTTAATTGTTTAGCTTCATTCAGCAGACTAATCGTTGGACTTCAGGCATGTTACATTAAATACAGATAAAGGTTTCATTATTCAATTTAAACTAATCTAATTAGAGACAATCATTTAATTTGGTTATGATTCTAATCTCTCATCAGGAAACTTCTCACTGACAAAGTCCCTTGTTCCTCTTTGGAAAAAAATTGCCAAGGAGTGAGCATTGCAGGGATATACTGATCCCACAGCTCCTGGTTGGCTAACGTGGACCTTAATGCAGTGGCTCTGACAAGCCTGGTTGGCCAGCTTGGCTGTGCTACCTACCAGCTGTGAGGCACCACACCAAGCAATACCCACTCCCCAGTACATTTTCCCAGACTAATTAGCTCATTTGAAAAACATGATCAATTGGCCTGGTGTTTTTTTGCTGGGTAAAGTCATTGCTAAGCTCCTGGTATTCAACCAGTATTGTTGTCTTGTTCTATATTTCTGATGCTTTATGCCAACATACATGAATTTTTCACTGCTGTAAGATACACTTGGAATCCAAATACTTAAGGGGAGTTACTTCTTTTTGTATATAGTCTCATTCTACCCATAGATGTTACACAGCTAAGAAACGGTTTAAGTCTTTCTAACTGAAGAGAAAAAGCTAAAATAAACCTAGTAGCTGGTTTAGCAGAATTCTGTTTTAATTTTAGAGTTGCAAGGACCAAGCAGCACTGAACCTTCAGAATCACATTCTGGTCTGTGTCTTTGGTGATGCAAACTCATCACTGATTGGGCTGCAGGACTTCGTAATGCCCTTAAGAGCTAGTAACTTCCTTTACTGTGAGTTGAAAGACATTGTTTTTCTCGGGTCTTTGGAATATCTGCGAAGAGAATGGAAATTTATTCAGCACTTCCCAAAGCTGTGGTTATTCTCAGTGAGTTTTCTTGTGTATTTTGTTTCCCTCTCCCTTTCTTTCTCTAGCTTTCATGAATGCTTCTAAATAAGTTTTAAAATTTCCTGAAGATAGCACAGTTCAGATTCAAAAAGAACCAAAATTATCTCAGGCTCTAGACTTGAGCTTGAATCCAAGATGTTGAAAAATTTTCCCTTCTTAAATACTGATTTTCTGCTGGGGGAGTCTTTTACTCTCTGGTTTCCTGCAGAAGCACCGAGAAGCTAATCCTGACTGGTCAGTGAAGAAAATCCACAGGTCTAGACTTGCAATTTATTGGACACTTCCTCATTTCCCAAGTTGCTCAAACTTTGGAGAGGTTTCCAAAACACATTTGTGCTAGCTAAGTTTGAAACTAATTTAGTGTTCACCCTTAAAGATCCTTAATGTTCAGATTTCTCCTTATCGCTGTTTCTTTGGCTTTATCAGGGTAGTGCACTCTCCTGTGCAGATCTGAGGGCAGTTAATGTTCAGGATTGCGCTGCATGTGCCATTCTGTCTTCCAACACCACTGCTTCAAGCAATCCTTCCCTGGTGGACACAGAAAGCATCCTAGCCACTCTGAACATCCGATCCGTACAGGGTAAGTCCAGCTCAGCCCCACTAGGTAAGCGTGCTTCCTTTGCCTGTGAGCATGCTGATGCGACAAAAATGGAAGCTAAAGGAGGGAGGGATGAAAGGGTCACTTGATACTAGTCTGAGCCACAACCTGTGTCTCCCAAATATAAATATGTAAGCTAAAAGGGACAGAAGTCCATATTAGCGTAGCTGGCTGTACAGTCTAGTCCAGTTTCTGTAGCTACAGGTATGCGAAGGAAGGAGATAGGTCAGTATTGCTCCGAGAAGTATGCCAGTTCCTCCTGCAAATTCTGAGTGAAGCTTCAAGGCTTCCAGCAAAGAGACCATGGCTGGAGGGTAAATGGTAACCAGTGTTGGTAACTGCTGTATTATTTGCAAAAGCACATGTGGGTGGAGGCACCTTCCATCCTTCAAAAAGAGAAAAACAGTACCTTTCCCTTGAGGCTCGATAAAAGTGGGTGCTGTTTCCCAACAGAGCTGTTAGCTCAGAACTGCAATGGAAGCAAAAACGACCTCAGCCCAGTAGAATATTTATTGTGTTTCTTCCTCCCTTAATTTGGTGAAGCAGCTAAGATTTGTCCTCCTCTTGAGGATGTGGAGTATTAATTAACTGAAGACGGGCTGAGAAACGGATGGCTCTCCTAAGTGTTTTTCCTATACTTTATTATCATTCTAGGCTTTTAAAACAATGGCTGTGCCAAAGAAAAGATTAGAGTGAGGCAGAGACAGGATTTTTTCATAGTAACTAGACAAAATAATATCAATATACAGTCTATATAATCGGAACATAAGAAATTATTTATAAGGTATATTTGAGTAAGAGGTAATTGTGACTTGTATAGATTACTTTTATCTAGTGTATTTATTTCTACATAAATATAAAGATGTATAGAACTATTGATTGTATATAGAGAGGATGTAAATACTATGTACCTCTATAGAAGTTCTGTCTCTCCATCTATAGTGACAGATACAGATATTGTACCTACTGCATCTTTATACCTATATATGGAAAAGAGAGACTCGGAGCAACAAGGATATTTCATCCTATCAATCACTGTCCTGCTTCTCTCCAGCATTTTTTTTGTCACTCCAAATTGTAGTACATGGAATGCAGAACTCTGAACTACAATGTGTGTATGGAAAAGAGATGTGAGCATCTGTTTGTCAAAACCTTCCCCAGCTGCCTTGCAGAGTTCATACTTGTTTCTCTTTGAGGTGGTAGCTTTTGGCTTGCTTTGTCTTCTTACAGCAGAAGACCTCAGGGACCTAATGCTGATATAGCTGTGATCAGCTGGGTAAGCTGAGGCATGGCTGGTTAAGCAATTTACCAGGCATATCATTGTCAGAACCACCATGCATACTCAAAGTCTTTTTTTTATCCTCAAGCATATATTTCCCTCATTTCCCTTAGGAAGATGGTTGCATCAGAAAAATGGATCTTGTAGATTTAAATCTGTTCAGCATCCTTGCTATCATGAGAAATAAGAGAAGTTTATTCAATCATACTGGAAAAAACATGATTAAGTACTGTAGTTACCAGGTCCCTGAGAAGAGTCGCAAAAGGGTTGTTGCTCATGCAGGAAGAGGCTAGTAGTCAGGACAGTTAAAGCAGAGACATGCAGGCACAAGGTGATTAGTGTATTACAGCTAACACTGTGTTTCAGCACATGAGAATTGGACCAAATACACGACGACACCTTTCAGGTATGAGCAGAAATCAGGACTGCTTGGTCCTCTGTCAGGAACCTGGGTAAAGTATGGTCTAGACCTTAGAACAGGGGAATGGAAAATCAGTGCTGCTGGGTTTCTTTTCTGGCTTTGAGAAGGGCAGGATCAAGTAAGGGTCATGGTGGCAAAGCTGCTGCGGTTTCCTCTTGTTGTGCATCCCTGGAAGCTACTAGAGGCATGTTGTACTTCATCAGAGCCCCATAATATCTGTTTCCCAGGCTTGTTTAAAGCCAAATAAATTTAAGCTCACTATGTAGCAATATACACGTGCAAATTCTTCTTGTTACTACCCATTACTGTGATCAGTTATTTCTGAAAGGCTGATTCAAACTAGAGAGGATAGGTTCTATCACCGTTTACTCTAACAGCGTTGTCTTACTCTAGTTAAAATACTGTGTTTCTAAACCCATTTTGGTGTATCCATTTTAGGTATTTCACTTTGCGTATTTATAAGGCACCTATTGCCTAGCTCAGATGTTAGTGAGTTGTTGCTCCGTAAGCTGACTACAATTCTAGTCTAATAAATCTCTGGCTACTCAGTTAAGACTATTCCTCAGAATTACAGTGTTTTCTGCAGACAGAAAAGCAGTGTTCGGTTACAGGATATCATCATCAATGAATGAACATATATTTGCAAAATAAGGCAGAGACACAACTTTTACTTCTTCCTCAAGCCAGCCATTAAATCTGCTAGTGTAAAAATAAGCTTTCTCTCCTTATAGGCTCATCAGATGAGCTGCTAAAAAAGCCAGCCCATTTTCTGCTTTGCTGCCATAGTTATAATCACAGGAGGAAAATTTTAGGTTAGGATTCTCATACTATAAGCTCCTTCAGGTTCAACTGCAAGATTAAGGCTATGTCTTACACTATTTAAGGTCTTTGCCTCTGAAAGTCTCCAGATGCGTGTGTATATATATATATATATATAACTCTGTATAGGAGTACAGATGTGTACTCCTATAGGACAGTAAATTACTCAGTTTGTCGCCACCAAGTTTTGGATCAAGGTGCCCAGAGTGGAAACAGAATGTACGTGTCCCCACTCCCTCTGCTTCAGTCTCTGCTCTCCCTTCTGCCATTGTTATTTTATAGGAATTCATCTATAAGAGGACAAAATTTTCACTGATGAAATCAGCTCATCTTAACTGGTCCCAATGGCTGGATGGTGACCTGGACTGCAGGTGAAATAGTTCATGGGCGGCAGAAAATCAGGAAGATTTTGGGAACAGAGAGGTACAAGCTGGGAAAAGATGGCTTTTATCAGACTATTTTTTCTTTGTGGGGAGGAGTGAGTGAGTGTAGGGCCACGGGCCTTATTTAAGTTATGTAAGAGCACTGAAGACAAGTACAGCTAGGAAAGAGCCAGTAGTACAGAGTATCAAGAAATTTTCCAGACTTAGTGGCCATCAAGTTAGCTAGGAAGCAACAAGAACAGCAGATACTAGTAACGTAGCCAGGCTGCACCTGCGCTGATCAGCACTTGGTGCTGGTTTACCTCTGCAGTAGTTAACTACAGTATATGGGCAAAATCTACATTTTTCCACCAGTGTAGTGCATGTACTGGTGGGTGCTTTCAGCTGCAGAGTTGGAGAATCACCACATCTAGGAAAATCCTTTCTATTTGTTGGAAAAATGTTTAGGAGGAGTTGTGCAGAAAAGGAAATGGGCAGCAGAAACTAATGCAGATAGAGGAGACACAAAAGGTATGGCAGTTTTCTGGGTCGTGACCTGATTTCTTGAAGGAGAGGGGTAAAGTTATATTCAAAACATGACTCCAAGAAACCTGGCGTCAAGGTTAGTAGCTAGGGTAGGAAGCAGGTAGGAAAGAATAGAAGAATAGTTGGGACAGCTTTGCAAAGCAAGATGATTATGCAGTGATTATCTGATTTAAAAAGAAAAAACCGAGGCTGATGTTTCTCATTCAGTTGTTGCCATTGCTGATGGGACAGCAGATGACTTGGCTGGATATCCAGCTACCCTATCCATCCTTTCTCATCCCCAGCTTTGATGCTGTAGACAAAGCTATAGCATTTTATATCCTAGCCAAAGTGGAAAATAGTTGTTTGGATGGAAGGCCGTGAGTTCTTGTAACAGTATGGGTGCTTTGGTTAGTATTGCAGCAGGCATAGTCTTAGTTTGGAGACTGTAACAGAGCCCAGATCAGTTGTTCCTGTGGCTTTAGATTTTACTGTGAGTATTTCGCACCCAACAATCCCAGGCCTGTTCTGCCCATTACCTCTGTTGTGAGGTAGAGAATTAGACAGGTCTTAGAACCAGACCCACACAGAGGTAAACATTACTTACACTTGCAAGAATGAGAATTTACTAGGGTCAGTGCTGATGCCAAGGACTTCTAGTCTTTCCCATGGAAAAATTTAGGTTTTCCAGTAATGCTGTAATTATCACTCTGTCATGTCACAAAGCAAACAGGTTGGCAAACCTAGGTACCAAACTAAATAATCCGTGGCATAATCTAAACATATAATGGTAATTAAATCTGACAACTTAATAAGATACTGAAACTCAACTGTACAGTAGTAATCTACAATTAAGTAATCTTTTGTAATAGCACCCTGTCAGTTTGTGAGATTTCAGGTAGAACGTTGTGTACTGTTCCATAGCAAAAATATTGACATAAGGAAAAGTTATCCAGACAATGATCAGACATACATTCAAATCAACCAGTACAGTACACAGAAGGCTACAATAAAGGCAATGAATCACTGCAATTATTCAGTTGCTGCCACTAGCATGTGTTCAGAGAGGCCTTGCTATACTTGGAAGGACTTTTTCTGCTGTTTTGAGGGATTGTGATGCCTGACATACCTAATGAGGTGTTTGGCAGTCGATTGCCTAATGTCAGAGATGGTTGATTAGAGCAACGGTCTATCTAGGACCCCATTAGGATCTGTGATCTCCAATATTCATGTGCTCCTCCAAGCAGAGAGGATCCATTATACAGTATCTGAACTGGAAGAAGTTCCATTTCTAGCAAAACCTTCAGTGAAGTTTAGATTCCCTCATTTTGACTTTGATGCTGTCTTGTGCAATAAGGAGTATTGTTAATACTCAGTTACCCAGATGCTGTGCTAGGTATCAAAAGAAAAATTTACACATAATGGTGAGGGAGACAAGACTAGATGTGATCAAAGCACAGAAAACAGACTTCAGATTGGCGCTGATTCTACTAAGTCAGCTAGCAGTTGAGAACTGGGAGGAAATAAGGACACGTGCTTCTAAGAACTTCTGGATTTCTCTTAAGTCTTTTTGGTTGCCAAGTTTTAAAAAAACTTTGGTATATGCTTTTACTTTCATTCCTGCAGCACATATCCCATCTATTTATGTATAGCCTTCTTGAAGGGGAAGGAAAAAACACAACCCCCTTCCTCAAAAGCCCTCTGAGTGCAAATTGGCGTAGTGGGGGCTTTGTGCCAAACACTGGAACCAGCACTGCTGCTTCGCAGAGGGTAATTATATTTTAGCTATGATGTCAATAAGTAGCTCCCAGAAGAGCTTTTCTTTTTTAATCCTTTGAAGCTCTGAGTGAATGAAGTGAGCCTTGGAAAAGCTAACCAAGGCAAGAAACTTTCTAAATATAGGGAACGCTTTGGGATTTTTGCATGACAATGACGTTATTTTTAGGCATAGGTAAGAGATTTCCTTGCATTTGTCGGTCTGGACCATTGTGCCTTGGTTTCTTTGTCTTTTTCTTCCCCCTGCCCCTTTCTATTTCTACTAACTTCCCTATCTCCTCGTGTTGTTATGGACTGTTTCTACAGATGCTGTTTTCAGAGCGAGAGCATTGGGGAATCAATCACAGCCATGTTATAAAAGGATCCCTATCACTACAGAGCTGAGTAAGTTATTCTTTAGGAACAAATTTCACAGAAGCAATATGCATGCTGCATTATTTATTTACCCAAGGTCCTTTTTAGAATTCACAGGCAGAAAGCGACAAGCATTGCATGTCCAAGGAACATTAAAAGGTTTGACTTAGATGTTAATTCACTGGCTTTGAAGGAGTCAGGATGGCTTATCAGGAGAATAAATATAACAAAGTGTTACAAAGGTCTCAGTGTGTAGCAAAACTCCAAAGCATCTGTTTAGGAGAAAGGTAATGTCCTTGGGTTTTTTCCTTGGATCTCAGATATCTGAGTTCTAGTCACATGGCCTGCATTCGTCCCACCTATCCTAACATACTTCATTAAGGCAGATAAATCAGAAGTGTATTTGCCTGGCTTACACTCATTTTCAGTGGAGGAAGACGCCCCACCAAAGACAATTCTGCCCAGACGAAGTCTAACGTGCCCTTCGGCCATGCTTTCCCCTCTGATTTTAAAAAGCACTGAGACACTGTATGCCCAGTTTTCATCCCACAGCAAAATGGGGTGAATCAAGGTCTGATTCTCTGTTCCATCCCTCCCCTTTCTGAAACACTGGTGATGGTTCCCTCCTCCACTTGTGGATTATGGGGGTGGCTGCAGGCTTCCTCGTTTGCACAAGTGGCTGTGAAAGAACAGAGCCTGTTGGAAACAGTCTGCAGTACAAGGCGTTGTGCAGCGACTGCTTGCGGTGCGGTGCTTGGATGGGTCCGTGCACATGCCAAGGTGGACAGAGTGCAGGCATTTTACTCCAGAGCCCAAACACCTTTGTCCTTATTCCATGAGGCTTGGCCTCTCTAGCCTGCATTCATAACTGAAGTAACCCATGGAGTTCTTTGATGCTACTCTTGGCTGTCTTCATCTCCTAATGGTTACAAACTGGATCTGTTAATTAGGACCACGTACACTGATTGCTAGTAACATAGCAGTCAGTGTCACACCGGAGTGGCATGGCTGGGCTGCCGGTCCTGCGGGACAGGAGTGTGTAGGTCCCTTTAAAGTGCTGACACAAGAACATACTGATCAAATTAGCATAGCGTGTTGCTAGGCATCATGACTGGCCCTGACTCATGCAGGCTTTTTTGTTTTTCTTTCTCTTTTTGATGCAATGCTTGTAAATGCTATGTGGGCTTAGCACACATGACATCCTTGCTTTCCAGTCCTCACCAGCTTTGCAGCTGGGACAGGGTTAGTGAGCAGCCTTGGCCTGTAGCAGGCACTAGCAATATTTTATTTATATGAAGCTCTGGTGTACTGCTTAGTCAAAACTTGCACCTGATAAGCCATGTCCTAGAAGCAGTTCAGCACCTCAATGGGCTGTTCAGTCCTGTGTGCTCCCTAGGCTGAAACACTGGAGCTACTGAAAAAAAAACCAACACTGCATGAAATAATAAGATAATGATGCTTCGTCTTGAGTAATTTCAGAACTCTTGAATTTCCCCAAGTGATATTTGGATAACTTGTGCTGTGGTTTAGGCTTTTGTTTCTGTTGTGTCCAAAAGTCTCAGAAATATTTTGAGCTGACTACTGATGCCCAGCTCCTCTGAGAAGATATTGTGCAGTCAAGCTAATGTCTTCAGACATGTATTGCACCCCTGTGATTTTCCTCCAGGATGTGGTGTGTCAGTGGAGGGGAAAACATCTGCAATCTGTTGACATGACTTGGATTTTAGTCATGTCAGATCTTTGACAAAATAATGAATGGAGCCCAGTCCCTTAGCACATGGATGCCTGCTCCTGCTGTAGTCTTGAACAGCATAGAAATATGTTCAGAATTACAAGGATGGTCTAGGAAGCACAAGAACCCCAAGAATTTAAAACCTGGAAGCACAAACCAGCTAAACAAAAACAGCTGGAGCCTCCTTGTGATTGAATAAGCTTCCTACAAGTCCCTCTGATAGACCTTGATCTAGACAAATGCGCACTTTTGTGCCTGTCTCTAGAAACAAGCTGAAAGGGGTAATACTCATGTGCCTTAAATTATAAGAACTTTGCTCATTCCAGGCAATTTCTTGTTTCACAGCACACTGAGTGTTGACCAAGGGCAATCTGTATCATTTGGTGTGTCTGAGACACCAAAGCCAGCAGCACCATACATATGGCTAGCACTCTTGCTGCTCAACACCTGCTGTAACGGAAGCTAAGACCCTTTGTACCTTCTCTTGAAATCTGTCACCGTTGAAGTCAGTAGGAGTTTTGCAATTAATCTTGACAGGCACAGGAAACAATGTAGTATCTTGGTAAATCCAGAAGTGACAAGCTGGACTTGCCTCTGCCACAATTTTTTGTGACCAGGAGGGCATACCAAAGCCTCAAGTTCCAGATGTGTGCCACGGTCCCGAAGGTGTGCTGTCCTCTAGAGGCACCTACTGAGCTGATGGCACATAGTCAGGGACAGAGTTGGCAGAATTAGCTGAGGGCCTGCACTCCTTAAGGGGGCTGGGTACAAATTTTGCCTAGAGGAGCAGGCGAGTTGTGCGTTGTCGTTATGCTCTGACACACTGCTGCTTCTCCTTGCCTAGTGGTGAGAAACAGAAAAATAAATGCTAAACTGGCCACTTTTCATCAGGCTGATGCAAGGCCCATTAAATAGCAAGCTTTGCACGGGGTTCCTGCAGGCCCAGATCCACCAAGCTGAGCATAGTTCAATGTGTTGAGCATTTTCTGAATTTGAGTTGGTGAGTGGGCTCAGAGGCATGTTATAAACAATAATATTCCTCGGAATATAACAACAATTCCTCGGAAACAATGGATTCTAGAAACCCTTGCCTTAAGGAGGTGGAGATCAGGGAAAGAAATAACAAAATGATCTGTGAAGAAAGAAGAATCCTGCAAATATGTAAAGGAGAAAGAGAATGGTGTGGAGAAAAAAGTGCATCCCTTACTGTGCTGTGAGACCATAGTTTTCATACCCAGACTGTAGAAGCTAGTCAGTGGAGTCGTACTGATTAATGCCAGATGCAGGGCCAAGTCTATAATCCAGGCTGAGTGAAATATCTGTATTGCGAATAGATGGCTGAAGGATGACACCAACACTGCAAGACAACAGGAGACGTTAATAGCATTGTGATTCTGGTTAGTTTTAGTCATCTTTAAAAATGATGTGCTCTAATCCTTCGTGACCCAAGGGGACATGATAGAAATCAGTCATTACTCACATGGAGTTAGTTGTGCTCGCTTTATATTTTGTAATGGGAAGATATGGGTTCTTGATCTCAATTCCTTTGTCTCCTGTCTGTCTCCCGCTGTGCTGCTGTCATTCATCAGCATTCTTACTGGTAGTGCTAGAGTGCCAGGACATACCTGGCATGGTCAGTAGCACAGCAGGGGCCTTCTGCCTGGGTGTGCTTAGTTCCCTGAAAATAGAAAAGAAAGTTAAGGAGTCGTCCCTTTTGGAGTAGGGGTAACTCTGCAAGACTCTCAGCCAGCAAGAATAAGTTTAGCAGGCGAGTGAAGATCCCTGTGATGGTGGGACAGCTGTGAAAGGGACTCTGTAACCCCAGTTTAAGCCAACAGAAATAATAATTGTATTTCTGTTAAGTCAGGAAAATGAGGGGAAGAAATTAGATGATGCCTTTCTTTTTCAAAGCAGGTATATTAATTATGATCTGATATCTTAAAACTTAGCTTTAAGTTTCTGTGTCTTTTGTTGCCATTGCACAGTCAGTTAGCAGCACGGAATGTTTTGTTTCTTTGCTTTACTAATGCTGCATGCTGTGTCTAGTGCTGGACGCAGCTTGCCGTTCTGGATTTATTACCTTTCATTTCTGATTCTAGATGGCTTCTCTGTGTTGCTAAGATGTTTCTTCTTTTTTCCTTGCTTTTCCAATAGAGTCTTCAACAAATGCCCACTTCATTAATCAGACTTCTAGCAGCAATTCCAAGATTCCACAGCAAGATCAGCTTTCCACCACTGGTGCCCCTGCAGGAGCTATCTTCTCAGATAGCTTCTTGAATTCTCTTTTGTCTATGGTAAGTAGATGTAACGTGTCCTGTCATGTTTAGTGGCATTGGTGTGTAACAAAGTGATTACCAGCCAGGGTAAACCTACTTAATCTAGCCTTAACAGTGGTCAAGGCCATGTGCCTCAGAAAGACACAAGAAACATTGCAGGGATTGTTAATGTGATTAGTTACACAGTGCCCTGAGAATGAGACATGTCTATTCCTATCTAAGCAATTTGCATATCAGTGGGCCTCTAATTTCTTGGGGTAGTGGGTTCCATACACTAAAAGACAGCTATCTGCTCCAAAAGACGTCTCTCAATATGTGCTATTAGCAGCAACTCTCCCTGTTGTTGATATACACAGAGAATTATTTGGAGAAACTTTTAGGGTTCTTCCATAAGTTCCTTCTGTTCCCAGCTCCAAAATATTGACAGGCTACAAGAGGTATTGAAAGCCCGCCTGATTTATTACTTTTTGACAACGTGGTGTTACAGTCAGTCCCTCTAAGGGAACTGCAGTCACTGAAGCCAAACTTACATTTGACACCAGCCTGTTGGAAGCTCCAGCGTTGATGCCAAAGGCTGAGAAGACTACAGAGACTCTGAATTCTTACCTGTTCGTGTAGAAAGGAGTTTTACAAGCCTGGCTGGAAGTTTATTGGTGAGCTGAGGAACAGGGAGCTTGCACTACCACCACTTTACCACAGCAGGCATGGGGATAAATGGAACATTTAACTCGTTTGTCCATCTGGCACCCAGGCAGAAATTGACTGGAAGTTTGAATGGAAAATCTCTTTAACTCAATGCGAATCTCCCAATGGCTGTTTTCTGAAAAGGTGTGAACCAAATTCCTCATACGTGGGCCACTGCTGATCCACAAGATGACATCACATTTGGAGAAGTGTATATTTTGATTCTCTGTAAACTCCTGGCAGTTTGTTCTTTTAAAAATTTTTGCATCAGGAAGACTGGATATATTACACCAAAACTGCAAGAATGGAGGGAATGTGGTGATCCCACCCTGGTAATGTAACCATTTTAAGTTGCTGTCAAAACTGAGTGATACTGACAGAGGTTTCACGCATGTGGGTCACACTTTGGTGGAGGTAAACCAGGATTTTGGCAGTGAAACAGCAGTTCAGCTCATAAACTGGCATTTCCAAAACTGCCTTATCTTTTTTTCTGAAAGCCCATTTCTTCCTCTTCACCCCAATTCCCAGTGCTGCAGTCAAGTTCCACATGCCTTGCTCTCAGCTCATGTCCAAGGGGATAGTGCTTGGGTGGCAGTTTTACAGAAACTGAATAAATACAAAACAAATCTCTCCAAGGGATAAGCAGTCCAAAATAAGTGTGTCAAGTCCAGTTACGCTTTTCTGAGAAGACTTCAGTGTTAGGGAAAGTATTATATTGCTGCTACTCACTGATATGTCAATCAGCCAGACGGTAATTAATGACTACAAGTGTCAAATGTAAAAGTAACTGAAGGCATAGCATGACCTGTCTTAAAGGATAAAATTTCACTCAAGCGTAAGATTCCAAGTCTGTCCAGGAATGATCAGCATTCAACTCTGCTTTAGAGGGGCACCTTCAGTTGGATTCAGTCATTCTGTAAATACAGTGAAGACAAAGAAATAGGATATTGCTTAGCAATTGCAGTATCAGGGAAAAGATGTGTCAACTGGAGAAAAAAGAGGAGGAGGAAGGAAGCCTTCAGCAGTCCAATATCACTTCCTTTTGCTGTCACTGTGAAGATCTGTTGAAATTTCTCAAGACGCTCAAAGCAGGAGTGCTGTGTTCTTTTAGCTTGGAAGGAGACTGGCAGAAGAATCTCAAGGAGAGAAGGTGTCTTTAACGAGGAGTGTTACCCCTTAGAAGCCAGAAGCAGAACTCGCATTTGCTTCAACATGACTCCTGGTGTCTCAGTAGGCAGGAAACAATTCAATGACCATGGTCATTATGGCTGAGGTACTCTGTGCCCTGAATTCCCTTCCTGATCCAGCTGTGGGTTCCTAAGCTATCCAGGACCAGTTTTAAAAGCTTGGTAGCAGCACAGCATCAGTGGGACTAGGAAACTCCTTGGTGATGGGAGAAGGTTTCTAGCCTTGCCTTTGTATGTGGAGGCACACATTCCCTGTGTTGCCAGGAAATGTGCTTGTCTGAAGCTGTAACCAAACAACAACTGGAGTAGAACTTAAGATCTTATGGGCACGTTACAGAAATGTTGCTCCTTTAAAGTCAGCTTCAGTACCCATTCTAAATGCAGTGTGTTATTTCCTGAGACTACATGCACACATGCACACCTCTATAGTTTCCCCGCCTTTCAAATTCCTGCAGTGTAACTCAGCAAAGAAAGTACAGAATGAGGGTGACATGCAAATCCTATTAATTCATCCAAGTATGGAAATGCAATCCTTTTGATGTCAAAAAGTACTGCAATGATATGTTAAAGAGCTCATCACGCTTCTGTTAAATATGTAAAGTGCAGATTCCCCCAAAGCTGTATCACTCCTGGATAACCCTGGACTATAGCTCCTTACTTTAAAAGACTGAGAATTACTCTAACAGCATTATACCCATTTGCCCAACAATATGGTCAGATGTGCTTAAGCGGATTTGAGTTCAGCGTGGATTTAGTAACACCATTCCTTCTCTGCAGCTTGTGTAGTTTCTTTACTCAGGCAAATGCATGTGACAGATTCCACAAAGTGGCTCTGTGTAGGAAATGAGCTTTTTGAGAAAGGGTGGAAAATAACTTATCTGATGTACTGCAAGCAAAGGAAACGCTTTTAGATTTAGGAGAGAGATACTCTAGGCCTTTTTTGCCTCAGGTCGGCATTTGAA
>Ga0181612_139093_pt1 | contig 37754 bp, 22 predicted proteins | sample HoacroProtozoa21_FD_119630 | JGI IMG/M metagenome (GOLD analysis project Ga0181612, IMG submission 119630) | Hoatzin crop microbial communities from Cojedes, Venezuel. Combined Assembly of Gp0051906, Gp0051904, Gp0051908
GGATACAGCGCCCTTAATGCAGCATCCTTCATGTTACAGCACGCAAATAACCGAGCCCCATCCTTGCTCAGACCACTGCCACCTGGCTTAATGGGAGTTTGCCCCTCTTCGTGAAAGGTTACCGACGCAGCCGTCGCTCTGGGAGGTTTCTTACGCCGGAGCTGAGCGCGGCGCAGCGCGGGTCCCCGGGAAGGCCAGCCCCAGCCCAGCGCCTGCTGCGGATGCCATCCCTTCCTGGCAGCCACCTTCCCAGAGCCTCGGCAGGCAAGGCCGCCTGTGTGTGACTTAGAGAGGCAGGAGAAGTCATTCCAAGAGGGGCTGTGAGGAATCCCAAGGGATCTTTTCATTTCTAACTCCCCCTATCCTACTGCTTGGATACTTGGGGTACACTGCTAACGAAACTCCCCACCTGGCTCCAGGCGCAGGAGAATTCCGCTCCTCATGGGTAAAATCCAGGGAAACAAATCAAAAAGTTTCCTGTCTACAGAAAATGGGCTTCTTTGAAATAATAACACAGCTTTTGCACAGATTTTAAAACTTTAGAGGGGATACTGTTTTCCTGTCCTCTAGCCCCCTCAGGCACTGAATTTTCAGAAGTGGTTGGTGACAAGGGGAGTGCCTGACAATGGCTCTTTTTAATTCACATCAAAGACTTAACCTCAACATCCATGAGCCCAATAAGCATGTGAACAATGCAGATATACTGGGCTGGATGCTTTTTTCATCAGAAATCATCACACATGAACTCCCAGAAAGGGTTTGCAGAAATGACCTCACATGACCCCCCAAATTTAGCTATCCCCCCTCCTCTTTTCCATTCTCTAATTTTGGATACGTATTTATAGAATCACTTATTTTGGGAGTTGGAGAAACATCATACTCACTTTCCCGCATGGAAACAAGAAAAGACTTACCGCTTCTCCAGTGGAAACTGATGAAATGCAAGTGCTCTTAGTCCTGCCAGCAAGAGAATGGTGGCTGGAGAGAGAGGTCCTGAATGATGACTCATTTATGGAGCCTCTCAGGAGGTCATTCTTTGATATTCGTATTAGGAACCTTAAGCAGGGAACAGCATTGTGGATGGTTTTTCTGAAGGAAAATGGGAGAAGGAAGAAACACAACAAATGGCACATTGACAAGGTAGCTTTGAAAATCATGTGGTGAAAGTACCATCTCTTTCCACAACCTCAGCATGGCTACTGTTTTGATTGAAAAGGTTTTAAAGACTATGTGGAAACCGCGTGGTACATCTAGTGGAAACCATTCAACAAGCTGAAAGGAAAATAGCAGGTGGCTTCTGGGCCTCGAATCAAAACACGCCTGGAAGAATCGCATGGATAAGAATTGGAAATACCTTGAAGGACACGATTGCTCATGATTTGGTTAAAAGGTTAACCTAGAAAACTTTGAAGTTATCTGGTATGAAGGTCTTTTCTGTGCAAAGCCACAGGATGAGTGGAAAAAAAAGGAAAGGGGAGAGGGCCAGAAGAATCGGATATTGTTGTTTATTTGTATCATGGCAGCTTCTGTAAACTCCTGTCAGGAATTAACACTCTGTACAAGCACACAGAAGAGGGATGATCTAGGCCCCAAAGAACTTAAAACCTGCCTTATTCATTAAATAATCATCTCAGCAATGGTTGCATGAGTTTATTCCTCCTGGCCCCAGCCCCGGCCCCGTATGGAGCAGAAGAGCCCAAGAGCCTCCCCTGCATGATGCCAGCTGACTTTGCTCCTCGCTGCCACTAAGGACTGGCAGGGCAATGCGTTTGGTATAACACCTCCCAATGCCACCCCATCCATTATTTCAGCCCAACAGGTGGAGCTAATACTGGCACAGAAATAAATGAACAAGTCACGAAGCAAGGCAGCAACAAGGCATATGGCAAAGAACAGATACGCAGGACTTACGGTTCAATGGAGGATGTTAGCACATGGACTTCATACTGAGATGCAAGTCAAGTGGATGTGTATTGTAAAATCTCTGCTTTTATGCAAATCTGAAAACCAGGTGTGTTGAATAACTACTACATTTTAAGTCATAATTTCTGTTCTCAGAAAAGATCACACATGTTAAAGTCTCAGAGACCCGATGCTGGGATCACAAGATGAGAACACTGTTGATCCAAAAAAAAAAAGAAACCCACCACCACCAAACCTCAATACTTGGCATTATCACCACTCTCAGTATACCAGACTTCTGTGTGTCTTTCCTCTCTAAATTCAAAGGCAACTGAACAGCAGTTCTGTGCCTACAGTGGGGAAGAGGACTGAAGAAAGGTTGCACCATCATTCCTGATTCTGCCAAGATGCCTGCCGGTGAGCTGGCAGAACCCTACCATGCTGTTTGGGGGTGCAGGAGCCTGCCCATGTGGTGCTGGATAAACAAGTAAGAGCTAATGTTGTGCAGAAAATAAAAAGTTTTGAGAATCAGCAATGGTTTACAGGACATGAGAAAATGGTAAGCCCCCGTTAAGTTATTTTTCATGCTGAAGAGCTGAAGTTAGTGCTGAAAATGCATCTGCCAGTTTTTTCCCCAGCTGAGAAGCTAAACTACTTCCCTCAGACACAGATGTAACTTCTGAAGTCTGGCACTGCCTATCTGGGGCTGTAAACTATTCAATAACTTCAAGTTGGTGTAAAACACAGTGACGTGTTTATGTGGTGGGCTTTCATGCAGAGACCTCCTTGTGCTGGAGGTTCAGGAAATGTATGCCTGATGGTGAATTTCAAGGGCAATGTAAGAACACTTTTGATGTCTTGAGGGGCCAGAGTTTCAATATTATTAATATTTGGGATGTCTGTCGGAGGACATTTTGTGGGCTGGGGTGAAAGTACAAATTTTGAAGGGAATTTTAATAATGTACATGTGAAATACAGAATAGGTATAAACTCAGGTGTTTATTTGATGATATTTTTATAATCCTCTGAAATAAGAGTCATTCAAAGTCAAATATGTAGTAATTGCAAACAATTTTTTGAGAAAATACTGCAAATCAAAATTATTCATGATTATTCAGTTCTTTGTGATGGAGCAGTTTTGAAAAAATCCTTTTTGTGTAATTGTGCTTCGCTTACAAGCGACTGGAAACCTGGAGATGTAGAATTTCCCTGTTTGCTGTGAACAAATGAGTACAAAACCTAAAACTTCCAAGATCTAAGGAGGTTTCTGCAATACCTCTAACACAGCCAAGTGATGTTCTTTCACATACTGGTTGTTAAAGGAGTGAAAACTTTTTTCTGCTCACAAAACAGCATTTCATGAATTAAAACTTTGCACACTTTTCCTTGCTTACTCACATTTGTTACTTCCGATGATACCTATCAGGAAGAGAAGTGTTTTCCTCCTTTCTGCTGGTGGGGAGTGAGTGAGCAGGGAGGGTGTAAAACGACTGACCTCTCAGACCAGTTCTTAAAAGCCAAGTGCTAGCACAAAGGTCACTATTACATTCTCACTTACGTTCATTGTAATATAGTTCTTTTTTGATTGCTTAAGGTAAGGGAACTCCACAAAAAGACTTGTTTCATTTGTTGGGATGTTAAGATGCAGTGATAACTATTCTCTGTGAAAAAAAGCATCTTGCTCTGGTAGTTGTGCACCATTGGTTTGAGCCAACCTGAACTCTTTAGATCCTGGTTTCTAGATGCCTCTTGCTAAAAAGCTTTGGAAAATAACTTAGATTTACCTCGGTTCAGTAGTTCCAATACAAAATGGCAATTCATCCCCTGCCCAAACCCTTAAGTCTTGGGCCTGAACAGACTGGCCCATTTATCTGTCACTGGATAAATTACTTTCAAGGCATAACGTGAATTATTAGAAGATTTGGAAATTATCCAAAAACCCTGATCTTTACATGCATATTCATTATTCACTGTTCAAGCAAAATTGGTCCTGCCAACATATTTTCACCAGCTGATTTGTTGGTGTACTGTAGGTGCTTTTTTGCTTTTAAAACTACGTGCTCGATTCATCATGAGGGAGTCAACACTACTTCTTTTCCTGAGTAATTGACTCACAAGTTTATGAAATGCCTTCAAATCTACTCCATAAACACTTCGTTTGTTAATATGTCTAGAAATACAAACTAGGAAGCAGGTAAAAAAAATAAAACAGATCACTTTTTAAGAGAGTGTCTGAAATCCCGTTGTGGATTCCAGCCGTTTTCTTCTTACAGATTCACTTAGAAAAGCCAATGATGGTATGAAAAAGACTAATTGAAGCAGTTCACTATATAGTATCTTCTTTGAAAACACTCACTTGACCTTGCAAAAATAGTGCAAGCAGTCACTGAACACAATAATTTTGGATCAGAAAAAACCACCAGGTTCATAATGTGCCAGCCAGTCATGTAGAACTTCTCATTCAACTTCTGCAAGCCATCAGAGACTATTTCATTCTCCTATTCTTAATCAAAATACTCCGCGACCTTCACAAAATAAGATGGACTCAGGTTTTAGGACAATGTAAAGCAGTGTTGGTTATGGTAGCAGACATTTCCAAACAAAATTTAGGTTTTCACCGTTTCTGGGGTATTTCAACCAGCTTTCTGAGAAACTTGACCTCTCCTTATAACCACCCCATCAGTCATCAAACGTTGAAAACAATGAACTCCGTGTCCACCTCCCAAATCCTAGTTTTCAGCAACGTAACTCAGCAGCTTTTCCACTCCTCGGCTGGGAGAAACCCCACCCCGCCGGCTCACCCTGCCATCTAGTGGCGTTTGTACATTTTCCACATTTAGCACCATGGCACCCCCGTGTTTCGTCTGACCTTTGGGCGCAGCATCCCTTTGTGGTAGTTCTGCTTTGAAACACTTGCAGAAACGTCTAGAGGTATGCTGGAGAGCAGTTCTGTTACAAGCATTTCCTCTTTTATATAATAAAGTATTTTTCACTGCCGGGGTTTCAAAGACACGTTCTGTACAGCTACGGGAGGAAATGGCAAGCTCTGAGCTATATCTTCTGAGTGAGGTGTAGCTTCTTCTGAGTACACTGCAGTGAGTCGTAAAGGCGAAAAAAATGTTTAGGACCCCACCTAATGCTGGAGATAGGGCTGAGAACACAATGGAATTATATCCCTTTCCTTATATTAAACAAAAAACTCAGAACCCCCCCCCCCCCAGCTATGTTTGACAGATTTTTGGAAACGAAGCATTTTAGAAGCTTTAACAGAAGCGACTTACTTTTCCACTACTTGAACTTGTTTCTTATCTGAAACTGGGAGGACATTTCTAAATAAAATGTTGACTTCAGTAAAGCAGTTTTAGCTTGCACAGTGTCTGGGAAGTGCAGGGTAGGTTTGTCCCTGTCTGAAACTATTCAGCAGAATACCATGCCAGCTTATTTCCTTGCAAAAGTACTTTGTAACTCCTTTGAGGTCTAGCTAGCTCAAAGAGCAGGTAACCTTTCTGAAATGCAAGATGGTTCTTTCTCACCCTTTCCCCAAATGTTGGGGACGTTTAAGCTGGTCTCTTAAAGAAGGTGTTAAAGGAAATCATAATGGACCTTCTTCTGTAAGGGGAAAGGTTTCTAATTCTTCGGAGGAGTTTCTTTAGTGGTATATTAATTTATCATTCTATTCACCTAATCTTGTAGGTTTCTGATCAGAGTGACAGTACGGAATACAGCACATTGTTAAGCTTCTAATCATCTACTCTGTGGGCACAAGTTATCTCTATAGTCTCTATCCCTTACCTTCCTGCAGTCAGAGGGCCTGCATAAAAAGCAGAATTCATACCTGTCAGCTCAGAAACTCATTCACTGGCTGTGAGAGGCTTGAGAAGGAAATAAAAAGGCAAGAAAAGTTGGCTAACCATGCAGCTTACTGAGACTGAATAGTGTTTGAGTAATTGTTAGTGAAATTGTGCTGGGTTGGCACAGTGTTCTCTTTTAAAATACACAGTAATTGATATCTGTAGTAATAAGTAGAATTAAAGTCTAGTACAATTTACTTATGAAGGCACAGGTTCAGGAGTATGTCATATCTGCAAAAACACATTGAAGTGTTTCAGAGAAGCGATCAACATTACATTTTGCCCGTTGAACCCTACTAGTGTAGTGTAAAACTTCTTTTTTAAGTCAAAGCTAATATTTTTGAAAAAGGTATAGAATGGATAATCTTTTCCCTGAAACAACTAAATGAAGCAAATATCTAAACAGCCTTCAGAAGAGACTCCTTTCCACAAAGTATTTCAGAAATGTCTGCTTTATTTTTTGAAGGCAAATACCTGTTGACCAAAGTTAGCAAGCCTGCTAATGAAAAAGCAGTATTTTGAGTGTACTTGGGAAACTTACTCGTTTGCAGGGAGCTCTGTCTGGATTTCCTACAGCTCTCACTTCACACACAACTTCTATGAAAGTGCTGTTTGCTTCTTACAGCGCTTCTCCCAAAGATCAGGAATTTGTTTACGTTAGTACTGAAGTTGGTGTAAAGAGAACAACTTCAGTGCTTCAGAAAACCAATCCTCGAACATATGCATGTATAGCTTCTTAAATTGGTGATGATGGAATTTTTGAGCCTGGCTGGTTGGGAGCTATTATCTGGAAAGTGCTCTTTAGCAGCCATCCCTGATATGGTGAAAGATGACCTGGAGCATCACCTCCACCCGCTGTCAGTCACGGTGTTGTGCAGCTCTGCAGGACAGAGCAGGGTTGTGAGAGGGAAGAGAGTTGAAGGGAGGGACTGTTCTCCTCTGTTGGCCACCCCTGAGGCCAGTCTGGAGCTCCACGTGCAGTTTGAGCTGCCCTGTACCAGGTGGATGCAGTGCAAGGTCTGACCACCCAGATCCCACCATGGGGTGGTTGGGGTGGAAGCGTGTGAGGCTGAGGGAGTGGGAGTAGTTTGTCCATTGTAAAAAACACATTTGCATGTATAGTTATGCACATACCTATACGTTTACTGTACCTGTATCTTGGGTGAATTATTGCATATATGATGGGGTTGTAGATTGCAGAAGCTTTGGCAATAACTGCTGGCACAGTTTTGGAATATGGTGTTAGGGTGTTGCCTCGACTAAAACAAAGCAAAAAAATTACACACAGCTATGCCATGGATCAATAATAAATTACTAAAACATATTACTCTTTTTAACCATTTTTGTACTGTGATCTCTTGATAAGAAATATCCCTGAAACATTAATTCATTCAAATGCATTCCTTGCTCAGACGAAAGGCTTACATTTGACAGTGTATACTTGGTTTCATTCATTTGGAGAAGATGAAAGACATGCAAGTAATTAGTTATCTATTTGAGGATGACCAGGAATACAAAGAATCACCTTCCCCTATTAAGGGGAATTCCTAAATTAAGCAAAAAAAGCCCAGACACTGAAAGACCCAGAACAACACCATTGTGACAATCTGGGAAAAGTGAACAGCGATAAAAAAGAAAACAGAATCAAGCCTAAAACTATTTCAGCAGCAACATCCATGCTGCACAGTAATGGGTGTCAATGACTCAGCTGCAAACACTGCAGAAGGAAGAGAGAACTGGAAGTGGTTTTAAGTCGATATTCTCCTCTTGACTTAAAGTGCCCACAGTCAATCCAATGTGATCCATGTCAGTGCAGGATAATCACAAACAATATCATAGAATCACAGAATGGTTTGGGCTGGAAGAGACCTTTAAAGATCATCTAGTTCAACCCCCCTGTCATGGGCAGGCACGTCTTTCATGAGATGTGGTTGTTAAAAGCCCCATCCAACCTGACCTTGAAACAAAGAACATCAAGAACATGCACTAACAAGACAAGTGGTCCATTTGGAGTGGAGAGCAATTGGACGAAGATGGGAGCTCAGGGGTGAAGAACTGGGAATTTAGCCTCTTTTCTGGCTTCTGTCAGAAACAACAGTTTATGGAGGATGTTTCTTGGGAGAACAGGTATTAGGAGAGAAGAGAGGTAACTCCTCCAATCCATACAAAGAAAGTATCATGGGGAGAGGAAACAGTGTATACCAAAAATCCAGATAAAAAGTCATAATCATTTTAAAAAACATAGACAAATAATCCCTTTCCTGGCTTTATACACAAGGTTATAGTGAAGAATGCAAAAACGCCTCTAATCTAAGAACTATATCAAATCCATTCAAAAGGGAGATCTGTTTCTTGTGAGTGACAGTACTAATTGTGTTTATATTTCAGAATGACCCATGCTCTTTGGATTACGTTTCCACTTACCCTGCCCAGGCAATCAAGGTGACACAAGCATATGGAGACCAGGACAAGACAAACACAATGATGACCACAAAAGCAATTTTTGCCAGTTTCCATTCATTCTTCATGGACTGAGAGAGGTAAGATTTCCGGCTGCAGGACCCCAGCTTTTGAACATCTCTGTGAGGGGAAAAAAAAATACGAATATGTCAGCAAGAGGGTGAAAAAGCAAGGTGTAACATCTCTAATACATTCTCAGCAAGATGCAAAATGAAGCAGATTTCATCTTTCCCTGCTCTAACTCTTCTTTTGTCCACTGATATTTAAAAACTCTAGAATGTAATCAATGTAGTAAAATGGTCGCAGGCATTCAGTCTGAGCTTTGTTTGCCTCTGGGACAGAGCCAGAAGAACCCCTAGGACTACAGGATGGGACTGCCATGTCCTCATCCTAACACAAGGAGGGTTTCAGGTTGGGAGGGTGAAGAAATTGGTACCCCTTGCCCTTTGTTGCTCTCAGAAGCGAAGCAAGCAAAACCGCAGCTGGATGCAAAAATCAAATCTTATGGCTTTTCCTTTTCAAGGGAGGAACAGCTTGCAGAGATTCCAGCTCATGGGGTAACGTGCTGGAATACCTGACTGCTGTGAAGAACCTGGCCCCAGGCGCTTACAGGGACATTTTTATTTCCCTGCAGATTTATTCACTGGAGAAGAGTATTTTCAGGGGGGAGTACAACAGGCAGTCCTAATATTCTTGCCAAAAAATGTCCCATTAAAATATCTTCTCATGTCAGACAAATACCCCACACTTTACTAAAAAAAAGGTTTTATGTGGTTTAACATTTTACATAGTTTAGCGCAGAAATAACAGTTTTTACATATCGGTGTTGTTAAATGGAGATCTATTTCAGGCTGAAGACAGTAACTACGAGCCAGCAGGGTAACAACCTGCTTCCTGGTGCACTGTGAACATACTTGTAAAGTGAGTTTACTCTATTAGTGAGCAAAAGGCATAGAAAAATCTTGTGGGCTCTGTGCTTCACAGATGTACATGTCACCATTATTTTAAGGAAGCATTCCTTGCTCCTTTGCTTGGTATCAAATATGCATACGCAAAGCCCAGTAAAAACCAAGACCAATGCCAAGAATAGAGGTCAGTAAGAACTTCAGTTTAGGCACATAGCTAAACATGCTTGTAAAAATGGAATTCAACCTTGTGAAACCAAATTAATTCAACAAGTGCCTGCAGATAGGCGCGATGAAAAGCTGTTGGAGCTGATGACACTGTGAGCAGCAGGAAGCACTCGCAACTTCAGCTGGTGTTGGATCAGACCAACGATAAGTCATGGACTCATTAGGAGAAAAATAACTTACAAAATGAAGTCACTTTAAATATCCAACACTCTGCTGATTTTTTAATTTCTAGCATAAGCCAAGTATTTGGGTGATAAAAAAGTGTCCTATCAAGCATAGCCAGATATTGTGCATGCAGTTGTGATGCTTGAGCTTGAGTGAACCACAAGGTTTTCTGGGATGCCTGCCTTAAATAAAACTGTCAAAAAATATGAGGACTGTTGCATTTACAGGGCAGCTCAAAGGCAGATGATGTTCCCATTGCTACATGATATTTATCATCCCTTGGGCCTGAAAACTGTGCTTGAATGCACAAGGACCATGTTCCTTGTGTTGCAAATCTGAAACACAACTAATCCAAGCTATCAAATTATCTGATGTGCTATGAATTACCACGCTCTGGACTAAGCTTAGAACCACCAGAGACTTGTTTCCCTACTCCAAAATACACACATTTATCCCAGTTTTTACATCGGCAAAAATATTTCTCCAGTTAGAGCTGTTAATGATCTGCTGTTTTATTTCCAATTTCAATTCAGATTAATTTTTTTTCAGATTTTTCTGAAGCTAAAGGAATTGATAAAATCTTCTAATACAAGAAAGGAGAGATTTACTTATTTCAGCTACATTACTTACCTGCCAGTACGTCTTATGGCCAGGAACATAAATACGTAGCAATGGAATATTATTATCAGGGGAATAAAAAACACGCAGCAACACAAAATCATAGTGTAACTTCTGTTTGCAGGGGAGTAGGTTACGTAGTCCCATGTACAGGATATCATCAAGCCCTCAGGCACATAGGAACCTATGAAATACATGGAATACGTTATTCACACATACACCCAAAGCTTGTGCAGGTGCTTATCCAACAACTGAGTACTTAAAGTTAACCCCCATATTGTACACCTAGTCTTCAAGAGCTATGCTGGCCGTATTATACATGTGGTCTGAGAATGTGAGTGCACACATGGAGAGAAGGTCCTGACTGCCAGACTCTCTGATATACGTAGTACTCCATCTGCAATTTGTTCTGCTTGAATACAACCTGGGGGTTAGGGGGAGAAGGCTATCTGCACTGCGATAGGTGCAGATATAAGGTACAACAGCAAACCATCAGGCGGTGGCTAGGCATCCACCCGTGAACTTATCAAAACATTAATTTCTTCATACCCTAAGGAAAGCAAAAGCAGACTGCGTAAGCAACGCTAGAAGAGATAGAAAGTAGACAACATACTCCACCCGAAGAGCGGAGCCACGCTCCATCCCAGCGAGTACAGCCACACCACAGCGATGATCTGCATGGTGCGCTTCTTGAAAGTCCACTGTATGGATCGCAGGGGCTTGGTGATCACAAGGTAGCGGTCAACAGAAATAGCCAATAAGGTCATCATTGAGGTTATTCCAAAGAGTGCCCCACAGAAAGCGTACAAGTCACAGCCTGAAGCAAAGAATGGCAATGTCAGGGATTTTCTTAAAACAGACGCATTTTTTCTCTCAGAGCCTGACATGATAAACCTCCCATTTTCCCCTGGCTCAGGACTGCTCTCCCATAAGAAAAATTTTATTAGCCTCACAATTTCATAATTATTAAGTGTTTATTAGAAAAACCACGAATGTTAATAAAACACAAGCATATGTACTTAACAAGTCCTACTCTCCACTGTGGGTTGCAACTGGGCACATTTTGTCGATGGAAAACTGCCTCGAAGAAAATCCCATCTAATTAAAGTTACATTTTCCTGGACTGTTGCCCAATATATTGATCTTAACAGGCTGCAGCAGATATCTGCCTGCTAACGACAGATGGACGTTTTGAAAAATGACTTTGGTTTATGTGGCTTAAAAATGTAGAACTGATTTAAATTGATGGCTAAAGGACCAGCTGTAAAACATAGCTGCAGCTCCTTTATTTAGTAGCAGCACTTGAAAAAACCCTGACAGTTTTCACATCAAACAGGGTTTCCCCTCCTCACCTCCTTTGCATTCAGGCATTGAATTAGGAGATGAAAACTCAAGAGTCTTGTGCTGCTGTCTCCACAGTACAAGCCAAGACTGTATGGCTAAAATAGGCTACAGACAGTGTAGAGCCAGTGAGGTATGAGTTGGTGTTGAAAAGTACCTATATCTCCAAGTATCCACTCTCTGTGCAAGCTGTTGACAAAGCACATGGGTGCCTGAGAAGCAGACATCAGGAAGTCACTCACAGCCAAATTCATTATAAAGTAGTTTTGAGGTGTCCTCAGCTTCTTGTTGCTTAAAAAATATGAGAAATAGTTGATTTTAAACAGACAAATTGGACAGTTAACTTTATAACTTCGCTTACTAGCATAAACAAACACTATCCATGTTGGAACTGGTGGTTACTTACAGTCAATCTATTGCTAATCATCAGTCAATTGCTGTGGCTACAGATGTAGTAATTTCAAAACGATCACTGACAATGGCAGGGGGGATAGAAGGGATTGTTTCCTCTGCAAACTGAGGAGAAGTCCAGCTGTCTTGAAAAATATGGATTTGTTCTGGAGAAGAGCAGTTCCCTATAAGAGCAGTAACACTGACATGTCCTGCACTGCACAAAACCAGGATCTGAAGCAGGTTACAGAGCTGAAGGACCTGCTTTTGGTGAATCTTCAAAAGCTGCTGACCTGAAGAGTCCGCACATTACCACCAGCTAAATGACCCTTTGCAAAGTGCTACGGCACAAGCAGAGCATGCACAGAGATTTGAAAAATTGATTGTTCATATACATCTCATAAGAGAGAATAAAAGCACTCAGCTGCAGATGAATAGGCAACACTAAATGGCACAAGGAGTGTGAAAGCAGCAGCCAGTTTGCAAGCAAAGTTTATCCAAAAAACCCAAATATCACTTCCATTTTTTTTCCCCACAGCTCACCACCTCATGTAGTTTCACTTCTTAGGGATATCTGGAGTTACAACCTCTTTGGAAACTTTAAGCTGGTATTCATTACCCTTGGCTCTGGCTAAGAGGAATAAAGATACGGGTAAAGTAATAAAGAACCTCTCACTTTTACTTAGGGTTATTTGGGTGAACATACCCTTGTTTTCTGATCAAATATTATGTCTCACTACGAAGGTTAAATGAACTTGTGAGTTCATTTCACCCAAATCTACCTTAGAACTGGCACTTTTGAGGGATATACTGAGAAGGTGTAAGGCTGAACTAGCAGTCCCTCAATGTGAACAACTGTGTTGGTTGCATGGCAAAGTAAAGAGCTTTGATACCTAGAGTTCGATTTCAGGACTTTTCACAGTGTCAGGTACATTCACTTTAAAGAAGAAGTGACTTGACACACTCTGTGAGACATAGGGGGGAAGCAGGATTTTGTAAATAGCTTTGTTCTTGGAACCTGCATGCAGTAATTCCAATAGTTTGAATTAATTGTTTCTTTCCCCCCAGATGAAAGAGAGAGTTGAACAGCCAAGGCCTCTCTGATGTGCTTTAAAATATCAGTATTTGCAGCTGACATGAATTTCTTTCCTCATGCTGATAAAGAAATATTGAGAAAGAAACTGAGAAAGCCATCTCAGTGCCCCTTCAATTTTGACAAAACCTTGGGTCTCATAAATGCCTGCAACATCTGGGTGAGAGGGGGTGCAGAGGCCACACCTTCACAAGTGCTTGTGTGTGTATGGACATTTTCCTACTTTGACAATTTAATGCTTTTATTACACCAACCAAAGCAAACAAATTTCAAGAAAAAGTAAGAGCTTGTGCTGCATTTTAAAAGTCATGAAGGTATCTACAGTTCCAGGGAACTCAGTTTCCCCTTTATCTCATATTAAAAGTCAGTTATTAAAATAACTGAACTAATTTATTCATCTTAAACATTTAAGTATAAGCAACTAATGCTTGGTTCATAATCCCACTGGTGTTTCTAGCACTGTAAACCCCCTCTGCATCACCATGTGTGATGACAGCAAGCAGCAAGCAAGAAGGATGTGGAAATCCAGCATCAGTGTGGGACAGAGGAGGGCTATTTATTTTTTTCCACGAGATTTCTGCATTCTCTAGCATAGCAGTAGCTTTGGGTGTCTATTACACTGTCAGAAGCCAAGAGAGCACTCAAACTGACAGAAGTCCTGTGATCTGCCTGAACTAGGGACTACACTGATGGCATGAGCTAAATTCACGCAGAACATTGCTTTCTTGGTCCTTCCAGGACATACGGACTGCTGCGAAGAGCACCAGATATTGCCAAGTGTTTCTGCAAATTCTATAGGGTGGGTGAAGAAGCTGTCTGTTTCTACTGTTGAAAGTATTCAACTCTTCTTTAGGCTTTTCAATAAAATTGTTAATAGAACACGGTATTTATTTTCTCATTTTCTTTGGTTTCTTAAAACACAAGGAATTTACACTGAGATTATCAGTGACAGGGGGTGGGGGGTGCTGCTTTTCCCGATTTGATGCCATCAGCTTTTCCTTGAAGATTTAATCCGAGAGGGAACCAATGCAGAACATCTGCACACAGGCATGCGTGAACCTCGAGGCCGGTCAGATTAACCACAACAGGATTTTTTGTACCTGTAAAAGGCGTAGAGCACCAGGAGGTTCCCGATGATGCCGACAGAGCCAATAATGAGCACACACGTTCCTACAGTGTAAAGAACAATGTTGGGGATCTCCGCCTTGGTCACAGCATGTGGCTGGGGGCCCATGTTCAAACCCTGAATGGAAAACAGAGGAGTAGGAGAATTTAGCGTATTCAGGATGCTTATTCCAGGGGACATGTGCTCAGCCTGCTGAAGGAAGGCAGAGCATTCGCTTCCAGAGTTCCTGCAAATCAAATACATACCTCTGCATTCTTTTCACACCCCCTGTAGTCAAGTTTTCCTCAAGTAACCTTAATTACTTTAAGAGTATATATTTATATTAAAAAAGCAAAAGCAGGGAAAACAGACTGGGAAAAAATACTAAGGGAGCTGAAACGATGCTGTGAAAAAGACAAAGACGTGCTAGCATAAAATTGGCTCAGGGTAACTGCTGCACTTTGGGGCGTGGAGCTAGCTGACCAAACAACCTTCAGTTCAACAAGGAATAGCCTGTTGTACTTTGGTTTTGTTAGGAGCACTGATATAAAATACCACATTTACAAACATTAAATCCTCTGGGTCTCCCCAGGCTCCCTATACACTGACTTACAGTGCTGCAAAACCTGGGAATTCTGCATGGAAAAGGTAGGACACGAGGTAAAACAGCAGCAGTAGCATCACCAGTGTAAGCACAAATACATTAAACAGTCCTCACACCTCTTTCACTGCCCTTTATCTCCAGCACATGCATAAAACCCTACCAACTCTACGCATTTTTTTCTTTTTTTAAGCAAATTCAGATTTATCACTGTCCTAATTCAGCAGCAGAGCAGCCTGCAGCTAATCCACTCAGCTCTCGTTAGTGTTATCGATGAGAAGAGTCTGAATTGCATGGTGCAGACTCTAATTTACGGAGTCAGAAGCAGCTAAGCCACGCAGAGCACTCACACACGGGGTCATTTCTGGACAGACTAGTCAAAGGCACGGCACCTTGTCACAGCTGAGGAGCTGCTTCGCATCGCCACGTTTCACCGCTGTGCCGCTCAGCAAGGTACAGGGTGTGGGACAGGGCTGATTTTGGCCTGCGGGAGAGGAAATGGCAGAAGAGGTTCAAGATGATAACTAACTCCCCACTGGTAGTATTTAAGCAGCCATTTGAAAATGCTGAGAACAGCCATTTTTTTCCCTGTTGCTAGCGCCTAATCTTCCACACTGCTGCTTCTCCTTTCAACCCTCCTCACTAAGCTCTAAGTGCATGCACTACAGCTTCTACCTTGTACAACAGTTCTAGCTGTGGGCGTTATCCCATAGATTGTGTGATCCCACTGGGGTACTCCTTATTGGCTACAGGGAGCACCCCGCGAGAGGCATAGCACGCCCCGAGCATCCACAAAACAGCGGGTCTGAAGCAGAAACGCTGACAGCATGGCTCCTGGGGCTGAAGTGATGCTGTAAATGGTACAAAAGCTATTGCTTCAAAGCAGAAATCTGCTTTCAAGACCTCTCAATGGTCTGACAGGCTCTACCTGTAATAGGATGTCTACCACCAACGTGATGCTTCACCAAAGATAAAATAGCTGTAGAATTACAAAGAAACGAAAAGGAGCATCTGCTGGTGCTGGCTGCACCAGGAGGCTGTCAATGGTATTCCCAGTGATTAGGCAGCAAGAAAAAACATCACCCTGCGTAGCATTTACCCTGAAAGAAGGTGTGAGAGGTAGCATAAGAGTAAGCAGCGCATGGGGAGGTGGCCCAGCGAGGAAAAGCAGCCATGGCCGTTCAGTCGCACCAGGCACAGACGGCACCGTGCTCTCAGAGCGGGGCTGCCTGTGCGTGCAAATTAACCATGAGAACCTCCTTTCCTCTTCCCTCAGACCTAATCGTCTTAGCAGCACGTGTGCTCTAAATTGGAACCCTGCCTCATTTCTGGCAGTGCATGCCAAAGAGGCTAAACTGGGGAGAAAGGAAAAGGATTCTTTTTCTCCTTCCTTCTCAGCTTATCTGTTAAGCTCATTCAGGATTTACCCCTATATAAAGGGTTATTACATAGAGGAGAATTATATAGATGTTGTAATTCAGGGCCAGTAGTACTTGCCTGTTGTATGCATTATGCTTTACTTCATCATGTGGGAACTCCCTGTTGCAGAAGCTCATTTGAGAAATGGACTATGAGTTTCACACCCAAAGGTGTCTCGCCTTATCTCTCTGCTGAAGCGACGCCAGTTTGGACATTTTAGACTCATATATACAGTTATGAGTGGTGAACTGTGTCAAAAGCTGAAAAACATCTCATGTGACACATTTGTAAACTCAGATTACGGTTTGCTGGCAATATTGGATGAAATATAAACTACTGATGCTTACAAAGTGGAATCTGGAAGGCAATAAATACTGGGGATTACACAGAGCTGGCAACCTCAGCGAGAAGCTAAAGTGAGGGATGTTTAGTCTACACAGGCTGTGGAGAAGGGATCTGGCCTTCAGAGGAATCCATAAAATACCACAGCCACTTTAGCTGTGATGTTAACAGTGGTAAGAACAACTTTAAGACCGAATGAAGAGATGGCTACTGATACACTCTGTTGGTGTTGCTCTGAGACAGCAAGATGTGGCAGGCATCCAGCTGTATGAAATGTGATGTGCTGAGAAAGACAGAAAACCATTTCATACACTGTCATTTGGATCTAAAAAGATAAATGTGCATATATACATGTGTCTGTGTGTGTGCAAATATATATTTCAGCAGCAAACGCCAGCTTTGACAAAAAATAATTTCGTTAAAGTATTGGGAATTTTCTTAAGGAAACAGGCTAAGCCAGTACAAATGGTGAAAGCTGATCAAAGAGAATTTATACCTCATTTTAGTCACATAATCAGTTTCACTGCTTTGGCATAATTTCACAATAGAAAACTTAAAGAAGAAAAACTGAAATACTCTTAAGGTTGAGAATTTAAAATCTACTCTGTTGAACAAATACTGCTTGTCTAATACACACCCTTTCTCGGTAGAGGAAAACACCTAATTGGAGACAAACCATTAGTATCATCAAGGCTTGAAGATCTTCATGAAATTGCATTTTTCTGGCACTTTTATCTTCTCCCAAGTAATAAGAACAAAAGGAAACTATAAAAGAATATTCCAAGTTGCTGTGACTCTTTCCAACCCAAGAAAACCCAAACAACTATTACAAATCTTCCCGAGTGACACAGTAACCAGGACAGCAGCTAAGCACGGCAGGTTGCATTAGGCATAGTCACTATGGCGCCATACCAGGTTATGTCTTTATTAGCCTCTTTTACCACGCAGATGATGTGTGGTCAACGACAGCTGGTATGAATCAGCAAAAAAACATCAATTTATACGAGTGGAAGGGTCCTGCCTTCTAGATTTAGAAAAGTGTGGGTTTTGTATCCATCTCACGCCACCGCTCTCCAACTGCTGGAACACACCATGCAGTTGTACTTCAGGCTATTCGTTTTCATTTTATTAACAGTGAACTTAGACCCTGTGAGAACGCAACTGGAAAACTTACAAAGTTAAACAATGTGCTGTGAGATGCTCCCCCAGCTCCAGCTGTTTCACACTGCCGTGGTGATGCACTGCTGCCCTGGATTCAGTACATCTGTCTCGACAAATTGCGTTTATGGGTGCTCAGTATCACTGCAGGCACGCAATGTAGAATGAAAAGGCTGTTCTGTATAAGGCACAGCCTGGCTCCTGCTCTTTAATGACGTGATTTAAGATAGAGATAATAAAGGAAGGCATTACATTTTATTCAACCGACATATTGAATCTATAACGGGTGAAGTGAGTTTTCAAGGGCTCACATGACATGTGTTCACCTGCCCATTTTTCCCCAGGTTGGCTTTTCCTCCCTCCGTTTGTGGCCCTGGGACAGAATCCCAAGCATTCTCTGCAGACATACCCGTTTCCTAAGCAAAAGCGTTAAATACATCTTCCAGAACGACTTGATTGTTTCACTCAAAAATAAGAATGTAAACAAGCATTCCATGAAGATGCCAGTAGTTGCACCGGGGCCAGCTTCTGACATACTTGCCTATCCTGGACTCGCTTTGTATGGGTCCTTCTAAATTAATGCTACAATCACTTGTGTTTTGGCTCTATGAGATGTTGGACCCGACAACTCGCATAAATCATGATGCGGCCTTACCCTTATATGCGATGTGACTACAACATCAAAATGCTGTCACCTAAGTGGCTGCTTGGAGGCCTTCCCTGGCAGGGTAACTGACAGATCTGCAGGCAAATGGAGGATAAACAATTAACAGCTGTCCCTCAACTAGCTGGCAAAGGAAGCAGGCACCAGATATAAAAATAAACTTGGTCTATTTCTCCAAAAATAAAGATGGAAAACTTAACAGAGGAGGAAAGTTATTCCATGAAAGCTTTTGTAATTTGATTTTTAGTGATAAAATGATGTTCAAATAATTAGAGCCATCTGTTTCTGCTTGCTAGCTGGTGATATTAATAAAGATTGCAATGCGGAAGGCAAAAAATTGTGGTTAAAAAACAGGAGGGCAAGGACAGGTCCTGTTCAATGAGTAGGGGTAGAAAATAATGGATCCAGTTCAGAAGTGGTGGTATGATTGGCATTAGGGGGATATAAGAGTATCTTAAGATTTATTAATGCTCTGATTTTGTCACGGATGCAAGCTCATCTTGTGGAAATGATTTACATCAAAATGAGCTTAAGTAAGGGCTTGGGGATTAATGTGCACTAATCAGGGAGTGAATTAACAGCATAGCAGTCTCCCTGTGCTGAACCGCTATGTGAGTTCACAAAGTAGAAGTTTGATTTTACTGTACAAAAACCTTAAGTTTATACTGTCATGCTTAGAAATATTAAGGAAAAATATAAAAAATATTTAGGTATGGTGAGATAGCAGCAGTCCACGTGTGCCAGTCTGCAGCTGTTTTTGAAGCAGTTCATTGAACTAAAGCAGTTACCAGGTAGTACTTGCCAAGTTCTTTGGAATTTCACTGATGGTCAGTGAAAGAGGTAATTTCAGTGTGAAGCACCGCCTGGTTTGAAGTGACGACAAAATTGGGAGCTTAATAAATATCTTGTACATCTGAACTCTTGAATCAGCGAAGAGCAGACCACTGCTATGTGGCAGCTATGGTAGAGCTAGTGATGGTCAGACATTTTTCAAAATATGATGTATTTAAAATGAATACTTACAGAAAATATTGTTAATAAATTTGGATATTAAAAAAAAACAAACCAAATGAATCCCCAAACCCAACAACTTTGCTTTTTCTGGTTAACCGTACTGCATTACAACACCATACAGCAAGTACAGCTGAATTCGGTCCTCAGAAAGTCAAATCAAACAGCAATCATCCACATGCGGAAAAGTTACTTTTCTTATCAGTCTCCGGGCGACAATCTTCTTCCACTGCTCATTACAATCAGTTTATTTGCCAAAGCCAGGAGCACCGAAACACATATTTATATTGTGTATTTAATCAAGAAGACAAATGGTTTCGCAAATTGAATTGTGAATTTCATGCAGTTCACCCAAAAGTGACAAACAAGCACAGGAACTGCCAGTGCTGCATACAACAACTGGCACAGGCAGTGCTGACCAAAGTCAGGCACCTGCTGCAGACCTGGGCGGGTATTTATTCAGACTAAGGTCAGAAGTTTGCTGAAAAATCCTGAGATTTTTTTCTATAATGAAATATATACTTAATTAATCCCATTCCAGCAGGTGCTTTTGGGTTGTTATCGAACTGGACAGCCAGTTGAAAATGAGCCATTTAATATTTGACTTCAAGGCTTATTTGGGGCATATATCCTTAAGATCTCATGTTTAGCACAGCCCCTGCTTTGATAAGATGCTTTCTTTCAGGTCCTCAGTATCTGTGCTTAAACTTCCCACAGCTGCAAGCAATCTAATGGCACATGGCTGGGTGAGCAGAAAAATTTTTAAAAAACCCAAAGAGAAAACTGTCAAAACATGGTCAAGTTCTCAACAGCATGAGAAAAAACCAGTTAGATACTCATCGAGGCACGCAAATTCAGATGTCTGCAAATCCAGCCTTATAAGTCAATGGAAGAAAGGGGTATTAATAATCCATATGTTTTATAATGAATAAAACATGATATAAAAATGATACACAGGAGAATAATACAGCAATTGGAAGTAAACAATAAAGGTGAAAATCAGTAAAGTTTTCATATCCGTCTGCTTGTTACAAAGCCATCTAAGGGGATATTTTCTTCTGTCTCAAGACTGACTAACAGAACCTGAAAATGTAAAGTCTATTCTGGAAAGTGCATGGATATTGCTTTCTGTGTACATCCCCAGCCACACAACTGGAATCAGTGATCAAGGATAAAAGATAAGCTGGCTGAGTTCCCGCTCAAGCACTATCTGCACGGCTTGGGCAGGGGTTAGCAAACGTGACAGCTTGCCCCAAGCCTTACAAGTTATTCTGCTGAGCGCGCCTGCACTACCCAGCCTTGGGAGGAGTGCTGTGTTACGTGCTCTCTTGTCTTTGTGGGGAAGCACTGGCAACTAACTAGCATATTTTTTTCCTTGCCTTAATCCGAGTTACTATAATCAAAGCTTGTGGCAACAGATTATTTTACCGAGACTGGAAGGTGTTAAAGCAAGACTCCAGAGGCAGGTTTTCTGAGGGCATTTCTGTTCCAGTACTGGTGTACTTGTATAATCAAGACAGGTAGGGTTATCCAGGTCTTCAAAATATTTTCCTCTACAGAAATTTAATGTTCTATTTAAACACATCCAAATCTAACCTGAGAGTGCAAAACTAAAAGAACCACGTTCAACCATGACTTCAGCATTTTGGAAAAACAAGCGAATAAAAGCCTGCTACCAGAGGCTGTTAATACCCAGCTGAGTGGGGGGCTCAGTCCATCTTCCCCTTCTCACGTCTCACAGGCTCATATGCCAGCACAGCCAGTCCCTTAATGTGACCCCGGTGACACTCATCATGTTGTCCCCTCGGCAATAAATACCTTCAAAATTATCTGATGCTATGCCCAAATGCACCCCAAATTACAACACCGGTTATGCATGCCTAGGCAGGCAGCAGCTGAACAAATCTGATCAATGCTAACACTGCATCAAAATTATCTGGAATATTACAGTTCAGTGCATATTTGTTTTGTCTGTGAGGGAACGGATAGCTGTCAGCATGGTGAAACAACTAAGCAGTAGGCAGAAATCTCAGGATATATTTTTTAGAGCATTAGAGCATGTTAAAGAAAAGGATGCCTAGTCAAAACATGATACTGGAGTTATTTCCTTCAATATAAGAAATTTTGCTGTCTTCAGGGAGAACTAAATTATACTCTACAGAAAATACTGAATTTTTTGGCTTCTCATGGATGATGCATCATACTTTCAGAGGTTATTTTCCTCCCTCTGTGCATCTTACCACTAGCTCTTTAATAATCACACAAAATTCACCTAAAAAAAAAAATCCCTATATTCTACATTTGCCTGTCAGGGACAAGAGTGCTCTGAACTCACTGGCACTGTGACCCTTTGGCATATCATGTGTTTCTCACCTGAGCTGCTCCTTCTTTGAGCTCTTGTACCTCATCCTAGTCCATTTTTCTCATCCCAGGCTGCCAGATTGCTGCTGCTCCCATTTCACCAGCCACGGATGCCTCTGCCCGGGATGCTGCCGCTCCAGCCTGCCCACCACACGTCAAATGCGATTTCGTGGGATGCCACTGTCTGCTGAAGGCAACGCAGTGCTGCAGCACCCATCACCTGCCCGGACCGAGCCCGCTGCCGCAGCCCAGAGCTTCAGGTCGAGCAGCAGTCAGCCTGACTGCCAGGTGATGCTCGCAAGTTACTGGTTTTAACAGGAGCACATGCAGAGAGGTCTTTACCTTTCCACAAATATTGGCATCACATTTTGAAATTCGGATCTCTGCCAGTGTATATAACAACCTGCCCTCAGGTTTCAAAACATATACTCTGGCTTCTGGACAGTTAAACTTTTATATTTTATTTAAAAAAAGAGAATATTTTCTTTCTTACTGTTGATAACTGAGAGCGAATCCTTCACCAGCCACCTCTGGCTTTATGCATCTCATTTAGACGTCAGCAGTCTTTTCATTGCACTGTTCTGCTTCTCTGGGAGACCCACTCAGCTGCTGCCAGAAGAACTGCGTGCAAAAAATGCTCCAAGAAGGGGCCCTGCATGTTAAATAGATCCCATGAAAACATGTGCTTACTTTGAAGGATTCTGAAAAAAAATCAAGAAGTGACATCAGCTGTTCAAAGGGTGATTACAAAGTGAAAACACATCCTAATAAAATAGTTCAGACAAGATGTTAATAATTTATACTAATCCTATATAGTCTTTCTAATGCTACTTTAAAAATACATATAGCTAATATTTTTCATCAGTGTGGTCTGCTGGACTCTCTGCTCTGTATTTTTTTCTGTTCTGTGACTTCTGATGAATTGTGGTGAATGATGCAGGAAGTGCAGTGATAACAGCAGAAATACACTTCCACCATTAACTACATTTCAGTTAAGTTTTATTCACAATTTTTATTAGCTGAGCGTAAAGAACTGCAGTCTTACCAGAGAATCCACCTTGCTCTCTACATTCCCCTATTTGTAAAAAACCTGATTTTTCTTTCACAGGAAACATTCTTAACTGAATGCCTGAAACCAGAGACATTCATCAACAACTTGGGTCATTTGCATGTTTCAACAAGAAATTTTTGTTGCAGGTAGTAGCATGGGAGGTAATTTCAGGCAACCTCCAGCCTCCTGACACTGTCATGTACATTTAGGCACATGGAAACTGCTAAAAGGAGTCAGGCCAGAGGTCCACCAGCTCCCATGTCTGACACCTGACAGCGTCTGGCAACAGATGCTTTCAGGGGAAGAACATGGGGAATACAGCAAGTGCATATTCTCAATCTGTTAACTTCAAGCACATTTGTGACATTAGTATAAACACTGTAGCATTCAGTTTCTGTTTAGATCAAAGAAATGTGTAATCACTCTAAACTGAGGATTATTCCCGTGTAATATCTGCTTGTTTCTGTTTAATATTCCTGGGTGCGTGGAAGGGAGGTACGCAGAAGGGAGAGCCAGACTTTTCCCAGTGGTGCAGAGTGAATGGACAAGAGGCAACAGACACAAGTCACAGCAGGCAAAGTTTTAAATGAGACTGGTGAAGCTCAGAAATAGGGGCCCAGGGAGGCTGCACAATCTTCATCCATAGAGAATGTCAAAATGTTGAAGTTAGCCCTGCTTGGAGCAGGAGGTGGGATTTGCCGACCACTCTTCCAACCTAAAATATTCCATAATAAAGGGAATATAACCCTCCAAAACACATGGTTAAAAAATATGGGTTTAAGACATAAGTAAAATGAAATATCATGTCAGTTGCTTGAGGACAGGTGTGCTGTCTCAGTAAATTGAAAATCTTCCTATCTACCTTCTTTTACTTTCACAGGAAACAGGGGAGAGACAAGAAAAGCTCAACCTAGATGCATGTTTAAGCACCCAGACGCAGTAGACTAGCTTCAATAGATAATCTGCACAGAGACCATATTTCTTGGATAGGAAGGCTGCAGGAAGTGCTCCGCTTCGTTTGTAGCATTTTCTGCTACTGTGGCTTTAAGTCCTGCATGGAAAGACAGATTTCCAGAGGTTTTTAGGCACTTCACACGTACTGATTGCACTGGTGGCAATACACCTACTCTTCTCCTGTGTTGTTGAAAATACTCCTTGGTGTTTGTCTGCACTGTTAGATGCCGAAGTACCATAAAAATCCATCTTTAGAATATTTTATGATTAGTTTTAGAGAATTTAACTGGATCACTGATACATTGTTTTGTCCAATGGCCTATGCATTTTAGTCTGACAGATTCCAAAAGATGCTCTAAATACTCTGTTTAGGATAAAGCACCTAGCTACCACAGGGGATGGAGATAATTGAGGTGACTGGGAAGAGAAGGAAATTATCAAGTGAGATATATTCAAGATAACCCATCTCTGCAGTGAAAGGCATTTGGCAGTAGCACAACCTCCCTTAACTCTCTAAGAGTAAAACAAATTCTTATCTAGGAAGGAGATCATTGCTTTTCTAGTTGCCTGGAGGGTGAAACACTTACGAATTCCTTGTGGATTTAGCATTGCTAAAGGAACAAACAGACCAACGTCCAATGAACAAGTGAAACTGGCAACTCCATTTACGATTAGCAAGCTACTGCAGTACTGAAGACTTAGTTCAGAGGAGCATTGAAGCAGTACTGACAATCTAATAAGGAACTGCAATATGGGCACAATCAGAGAGCAACTACAGCAATCACAAGACTCCCAGATTTATAAAACACTAAAATAACACAGCATGCTTTGACACATGTAGTGGCAATAGGTGTGTAGATTAAAAGTAACTTCTGTATCTGAGAAATTTCTGAGAAAACTTAGTTGTCTCATGGCGGTGCTCATCTTGGAGGAAAAACCCATATCTCACACAAAAGCAAGTGCCTTTACTTTCATGTGGAGAACCATCAAGACAACTTTGCTACAGCAGTGAAGGAGCTTCATCCTTTTGCTCTCCATTGCCATGTGTAGCACAGTGAAAACAGGGACAACGTAGTTGTTTTAATGTGGTCTCATGTTCTAATTCTGCAAACCACTTTTCAAGGCTCTTTACAAGGTACACAGTTTTAGCACATCTATATTAGGAAACATCATCTTCCTCTCAGCCTCACAATAATCTCCAGACATGCGGTGCATTTGGAGCAACTCCTATACAACCTTTGCAACATCAGCATGGAGCCATGGCAGCATGGCAGCATAAGGCAGCTTCCTCTTCTTAGTTGAGGAGAAAGTGCCATTTTACTAAAAGAGAATACCGCAAGCCGATTAGGTTCCAACCTGTTTTTACTGTGCCAAGTCAGAGTCTCTCTTGGAGTCACCACAAGATTTTTCTGCAGAGCCCTACCTCTGATCTGAGACAAAAATGAGCTCCTTCTGAATCTGAACCTTTCTTTTTAAAAAGCATGTAAGCAAGCCAGCAAAGTAATATGCACCAGAGAATCTCATAAACCAAACAGAATTACTTCTAAGAAAGCACTGTGTGTGTCTCAAATCATGTTCATACTGGGTTTAAGCCCACACTGGGCTTTTCTCAGTCCACCTGACTCCATAAAAGCATTGCACTAAAGAGCATGTCTCCATGGAAGAGCGGGTGAGGGGACAATCTGCTCACAACAGCTGTGGGGGTAAGAGAAACACTCAGTGAAGTTTTCTTCACAGGTAAAGAGCCCATTGAAAACAAATAGTTACTGTTAATTGCAAACTTGTATTGAACTTTAACAGTAGTTTATTGCTGTTGATTTCCTTGTGGTCAAGTGGTAAACACTGAGCTAATAACAAAGTTGAAAAGCAACTCCACAGCACTTGTACAGTCATTATGGCTGAATACAAAATAATTCTGTTGCAGATGGATTACCTGAAGGTCTTGAAGCATCATCCAGACTGCTACCTCATGCGCTGTCCAGGAGGGAGTGCAAATAGTGTAGAGCTTGCAACCCTCCAGCATTTGGGACAACCTACCTCCCCTCATCAGCTGCTTTGGGAACAACTGACTGGCACTTACCTGCCACGAGAGTTTTCCAAAACACCAGCATTAATTCAAGGGCTCCCTGGTGCTTGTGCTGTCACTGCTAACCTCCATTTGCTAACACTCACCTGCTGTGCTATGGTCTACTGCAATGCTGAGGAGAGAGGGGGCTTTTGTGTCAGCAAGAGCATGGTGAGGCCAACGCTGCATGTTTCTAAGCCATGTTCACTCTTTCTCTACCACGGTGAAGGTTTAATCAGCTACATTACTTCAATATTAGCACAAGTTTCAGTACAGAAATCATAGCAAAGGATATATACAAGAAAATAAGAAATATAGAAGTATATAAGAAAGTATGTATGTTTTTCTTTCTAAAAAAAAAGGCAAGTAGTTTTCTGATCACTAGGGTTATAGTTTGTAGAAAGTTCAGTGGAAGTACTTTGTCCTTTTTATAATTAAAAAAACCAAATAAATTTCCTGCTCACCTGAGATAGCACCCCGTTTCAGGCATTGCTAACTTAACAGAGCACAAAGAAAGCATATGCCTTCCTGTGGCTCTATTAACTCTAGACTAGCTACAGCTGTTTAAATTGTTTGTATCATCATCCAATCAATCTGGACTTGGTTTCATCTAGCCAGTCATTTCGTTGGCAAGGCAGCTCTGCTGACGGCCATCAGTACATTTCCATGGGCGTCAGGCACGTATCCCCACCTGGCACTCCAGTCTTCCAGTCTGCACCCTCTGTTAAACTCCGCAGCTTGCTGCAGTGCTCTGTCCATTTGCACGGCAAACACCAGAAAGGTCTATCTGCCTATTTGTTGGGCTTCCTCCTAGAATATGTTTCAACTTTTACATATGCTGTCAAACAAAGTGGCTGGTACCATTCCCTGTGGCTGCCCTCAGCCGAGAGCCAGTGACTCCAGGCTCGGACCTCACTGCAGCGGGCTGTCCCAGAGCTGTACGTAGCGACCCAGCTGCACAGCACCCCAGGCCCACACACTTGACCCACGTCATACATTCTGCATGCGTCTCGTTGTGTGTTGAACCACTGACTACCATCCGGCATCACACATTTCTGGCTGGTTAGTTACCTACTTGCTAAGCGTGCTCTCATGTCCCAGCACGTACCAAAGTTGTGTTTGAAGTTTGAACAACATCTTTTTATTTTGATGTTTCCCAGGGTGTCTGGCCTTATAAAAGAATTCACAGAAGGTGTCTAGGGGCCGTAATTTTTAGTGCTTTGGTAGAGTACAATCGTTTTGTGCAAGTCAGCCTGACAATTGCATTATGAGTAACTCCAACTCACTTGCACCAGCATACTAAGATTTCCTACTTTTCAGGGCTCAGAGAGCTTGGCTTGTGTTGCAGCTGCAATGTCTTGCAACTCCATATTTTCTTGTTAAGTTTGCATAACTTTGAGAAACTCTAGGGTACATTGATACAAAAGGCTGAATCATCTCATCTAGCAACATTACTTTGTCAAGCTCTGGTGGTTCAAGAATGTTATCGGCCTCATTTAATCACCTGCAACAATATGCAGACGCACATTTCCATTCTGGGCCCAATCTGGCACATGCAATGAATTCTGCTTGAAACTCTGCTTGGCCAGGGACTGTTGGATTAAGCAGACCATCTTCAGGAGTCACTCTCTCTCTGAAGTCTGGCACCCCTGCACATTGGCAGTACAGGACATCCTGGGCGAGATAATTTGCAACCTCTAAAGACAGTCAAACAACGTCAAAAAAATGTCAACTTCTAATCCCTTGATCAGCTCACCGAGGTATATTTGCACATACACATGTGTTTGTACAGCTAAGCTTACGGCAAAAGAAAGCAATACAGCATGGGAACTAGGAAACGTTAGAGAAAGTTTAACAGCAAAAACAACCCACATAATGAGCATGATAAAGACATCATTAAAATGGCAAAATTGATTAGAAGTGAAGACCCCCAGCAGTGACAGAACGCACTCAGTGCATTTAAATGATATGGAGGTAGGAGTTACATGCTCAAACTCCTGTTCACTTGCCACTTATTTATTACGTAAGAGGACTGTATAAAAAGCTTGCCCAACTTTTTTCGTTCTGATTTATTCCAGAACAATGACCTATCATGATAAGATGACATCCACATCTTCCCTCCCAAGCTGGAGTTTCTCCCAACACCACTCCCACAACCCTTTCTCTTCCACTCTCAAGGCTAGAAAAAACCACAAATATTCTTGGTAGCCTTCTTTGAACGCCAGGGCTGGGCTGGCTAATGAAATTAAATCCAGGCAAGTTATCAAAGATTTAGGAGGAAATCTTCTATACTAAAATCTGTACAAAGTAATGCAATGGTATAGGCTAGGGGTATACAGGGCCGGGAGGATATGAGGACACAAATTCTTCATATTGACTTTACTGACCTGTCTCAGTCTTCTGCCCCAAATCATCATAACTATTTTGCAATGCACAAGAAAATCCTCTTTTCTTTATGAATGTTTTCAAATAATCCTAGCTAAACATACAAACAATTGACAAACCTTCCTACAGCACTTCATTTAGGTCACTTTACAATACATTAATCAGCTCCACAACAGGATAACAACTCTGAAATCTGCTTTAGGACTTCATTTATATTTCCTTTTTCACTGAACTTCTCATGCTATTAATGAACAGATCACAATAAGGTTTAATCAACTGTATCTTGATGATGCAACAAGTACCATCACAAGCTATCACCTGCTACATGCTGTCCTGCATAGCCAGAGTTTTCCCATTACCCAAAACTCCAAATCCATCCCAAAAATGTAAACAAAACAGCACGAAGAAAACACATTTCCCATTGCGGAGAGCTGGGTCAGCTGCACAAAAGAATAAATCAGAATTAATTACATCAAAATAAATTCAATGAGATTTTTTTTTTTCCTTTTAAAGGAGAAGCAGTTAATTTAAACCATTCCTTAGAAAACAAAGCAGAAGAGAAACTCTCCCTTCTCTTCTCCCTGCCCAGCTCTCACTTTCTGCAGCCCTCCTCCAGGCACGTACTTTTTGTGTTCAGCCGAAAGCATCTCCCTTCCCTCTGCGCATCCGCTCTGTGCAGGACTGCCGAGCTGCGAGTCATCCCGGGGAGCGTTTGACAACCCGGGGTTTAAAAAGCCACTCACAAGCAAGCCCTCCTCCGCTCCCAGCCTGACAGCTCCGGGAGCATATCGAACCGCAGCGCTAGCCCCCAGCAAACCACTGATCCCGTTGTTCAGCCTGACTGGCCCCACCACAACCGTTTCAAGTGCAAAAGGAGGACTTTCATTTGACAACAAAAAAAACCCCACACAACTAAGAAAAAAGACCCACTATTTTAATCTTTTTTTCTTTCTTTAAATAAAAAGATGGATACAGGGAGGAGCTCTTTTCCAGGCAGGTATCGGTACCCAGCCCAGTCCAGGAGCATCCCAAGCCCCTGCGGGTACCACCGCTGAGGTCATGCATCCTCAGGCTGTTGGTCCCGTGGGTCCTGCCTGCCCATAGCTTCTCCCCACAGTCTCAGGTGGGCAGCCAGGGATCGAAAGCAGCGTCTGGGATCTTCCTCACAGTGACTTGTGCCTGTGGCCTCTTATGCTTTTGTGTGAGGAGCCTGGCTCTGCCTTCCCTGTAACCCCCCCTTAATGTAGCTGAAAACAGCAGCTGGGCACCCCCTGCTGCCCCCCACCTCTCCAGGCTGGTCAGACCCAGCTCTGGCTTTCTCCTTGCATGCTCTATGCTCCATCCCCATGGCCCACAAACACCCACGGCTAGGTTAGGGAGGCTCTGCCCTGCTGCACAAGTGAGCAGCCACACACCTAAACCCTCAGCCGGGTTTTTTGCAGGGCTGTCAAAGAACAGGGACTGGGCATAAAACATAGCCACTTCCCAGCAGCTTACCCTGGAGTTACTGAAATTTCATCTCCAGCATATGCCTGTTCAAGCGTTGCCTGGCCCAGAGATGCTTGAATAACTGCAGAAAATAAAGTGAACGGCACTGAATGGGGCACAGGAATTTCTTACCTCACAACGTCTTGTTGGTGTTTGTAAAGCTCAGCTCTTCAGAGGTGCTGAAACGTAATGAAAAGAGCAGAGCTCTGATGGCAGAGATGCTCTTCGAGAGCCTCTTTCTTTGGCACTCGAGTCAGAAAGACATCACAAAAATAGTTACTTCTCTATCCCTATATTTTTTTATTACGCGTTGACAGTATTTTCAACATAATTTGTTTCAGTGTTCCCCTTTTAAAAGTCAGGAATGGAGAGGATTGTGAGACTGGCCTTCGTCTGGAATGAAAAAACCCTCAAAGTCATAGAGAGAGGAGGAGAAACAGCAATTTAAACATGTTAGTCAGGGGACTTACATGCCCCCTCCATCTGGGGCAAGATAGTGGTCACGACTTTGCAGGAAAACCTTAAAACTATTTCTGCCCACAGATAAGGTCTTTTAACTGATGATTTTAATGTTGATAAAAATTCAACTACAGACATAAAACTTACAAGTACGGTGAATGTACACCATATCGATAATCTGTAAATGCTAGAGAATACAGCAGGACTTCCTAAACTGAAGCCCTAGGTTTGAAAACAAAGATTGCTTTGGTATTTAATATCCCAAAGACATAATGGATATTTTACAATAAAATGAATAATGTACCAGAACAGAAAAAAGCCTATCTGTGCTTCAGTGAAAACACAATACACTGTTAAGCATTGTATTATAAAAGCCAAAATTATGGTATTATTGGAATATGTCAATGTTTGACATCAGTATTGTATGTTGATCATTATTACTTCATCCTTGGTTTTCATTCCTTATTGAACCACCTTATTTCCATCCATTTATTTGACTTGATGGGTTCTACTTCACTCCTCTGAAGATGCCGAGTAAAACAAAAGATCAGTATTAGCTGCTGACACTTACGGTCAGTTGTACCTTGGCATCATTATGTTAAATTTTTCAGGTTCACCTGTTGACTTCATCTCTGTCATCTGCTGGTGGCTGACAGGTTTGGAAGCAAACTACAGTTCTTTCCATTGCTTTATATGCTTCAAGCTCAAATCCACCAAATGACACATACTGTAGTCATTTTAACAATTACATAGTTATTTCCTTGTTCATTGCTTCTCTCTACTACCTAAATTATGTGATCCATTAGACTACCTTTATTGCCCTTAAAAATACTATGTTAATGTTCTAGATATATCATGAGACACAAAGTTGTTGCTTACAACTTTTTCTATAAACATCAGCTTTCAGAGGAAAATTTATATCCAGTTTCAGCAATACTGTATACTGTCTTTGCATTTTCAGAATATGTCAATTCATAATTTGTAGGCTGATAGCATGTTTTATCAATAGTTTGTTTTAAATATTTTTGGGCAACAGAGGCCGTGTGAAAAATGGTCAGCCCTCCAACATCCACAGGTGAGCTCCTTTTTTTCTTTACTTACAGAAATGTGGAAATGCTGCACTTTGAAACAATGAGAGACCTGACAAACTGTTCAGATTCCCTTTCTGAGGAACTGCTTGCTTTGTTCATGTTGTTGTTCATTCCTACTTCTGCAACTTGGAGCTGAAACTTCTTTGAGGTCAGGCCACTGTGCACAATACCTCACAGAGCTGGACTCAAAATGAACCCTATTTTGTGCGAGATAGTCTAATGAAAGCTAAGAATTGTATGGCAAGTGAAAGTTAAATGCCAACTAAAGCAAACTTTTTCAAGCTTCAGACTTGTTTAGACTGACAGGGATTTGACTGATGGTTTGAGTTGGCTCCATGAATGACAGTGTTTAGGGGCAGCTAAGCCTTCAGCTAGAGCCTTACTAGACTGCTGTCTCACATACCGCTCCTCCCTGCACTCACACCAAAATTCGTTCTTCATCAGGCCTTTCTATTTCAGAAGTTTGTAATTAATCCTGGGACATGGGAAAACATGGTAAATCAATAAAGTGAGTAAAACCAGACAAAGTATTTGGACTCACTGCGCATTATGAACTGCATTTGCATGCTTAAGCTCATGATGTGTTTGAGTAAAAAGTGCTGAAAATCAGTGCCTTAAAATTAGTCACAGAAAACAGATTGCTCAAGTTACTGAAGAAGTAGGTAAGGTAAATAACTGCCTAACAAAAGTCAGAAAAATGTCCTTTCTGAGGGTAGTCAAGATCCTAGGCTGAGGGACTAATGGTTGTAGTTCCATGTGGAGACTTCCAGAAACCAACCAAAAACTGAACAAAATGCAGGAAAGAACATCTATTTGTTCTAGAAACTGGAGCAGAGTCATTTAGGATGAATAATAGCACTTTACGTTTCTGTGACACCTTCCATCCCACAGGCTCCCAAAGCAGCTGGCAAATTTGACAAATTGAAGGACATTATCTACCGTACACCAAAACCATTTTATCTGTCACTAAAGGCATCCCAGCTGGAGTAAAAAGCAATATCTGTTTAACAGGTTAGATCTGTTGTGACAAACACTGCATCTAAGCAAAGCTACAGGGAGAGTATAATTGTCAACAGTTGGAACTGGTGCTGAAGCCTGGATTGAGCAGTTGTTGGAGAAATACTGGCAGACTTTTCCCAGTTACCGTTGGTGATGAAGACTATCACAGATCTTGCAGACCTGCCATGCCCAGGGCAGGCATTCACATGAGCCAGCTCCTCGGGGCACCTGCCTTGGCACGAGGTGCCTTCACAACCCATAGCCCCTCTCCTTGCAACACTTGAGTGTTATATTCACCGGACAGGGAGCGAGCAGAGATTGACTGTAAACAGAGCCAGTGGTCAACCAAGAGGCTCTGGACATATCAACAGTCAGCTTTGATCTGAGCTTTCACCAAGGTCATCGTTCTTTCATTGCAGCCTGAACATATGCACTCCAAAAAAGACATTACTTCTGGCAACACAGTGAGGTTCAAAGGCGTTCCACATCCACTTGATTCGCAAGTGCTGCTTCCTAGGGTACATGGGTCTGACAACAGACTGCCTGACCAGCTCCTCAGAAATCCATGAACACTAGCAACACAGGGCAGCAAAGTAGGCTAAATTCAGTGTACATTAAGGACTATTATCTAGAATGGCAAAGGAAGCAGGTTAGCACTGAAAAGCTCCTCCAGGCTACAGATTCAGTGGAATTGGAGTGAGTCTCACACTCCCCTCTCTCACTGCCATGTCAGGGATCTCAGTCCTTTTAAGGAATTATTGCCATATTTGTGGCCACCAATGCTGTGATCACTGAAGAGTGCAAAACAAGCCGAGCAGGGTATGATTATTAAAAAAAAAACAAACTACAACAAAAAACCTGGCAGGAAGAAGAGAGAAGAGAATGTAATGAAAAAGAAATACATGGCCACTGAGCTGGTATATTATAGCTTTAAAAAGAAAAGAAATATCATCCAAAGCCCTTTCCAGATTTGCTGTTGGACCAAAAGAAATGCTAGGCTGTCAAAGATTGATGGATAATCTACAGTCACATGTTCATTTTGGGATGGCACAGAGGCATATTTGGAAAAGTGTTTTGAGATGTAGAATAAGGAAGAGTAAAACAGAAAGTGGGAACAGAATCATATGTAAATGAGCAAAATGGATTAATTCAGCAGTCCCTATCCTCCACGGGTTTAAAACAGCTACAAGGTTGATCTGGGAGTTAATCTCAGGATTGTTATAAACTGCAATGCAAACATTCAATGTCCTCCTACTGAGCTTCTCACAACTCTGAAAAATCTCACACATTTCACATGGCATCTGAAACATTTTAATTGCAAAGGAAAACAAAGAGTTAGCGCATGGGCCAGGCCAGCTTGTCTTGTGAGTGAAAGAACTGTAGAAATTTTACGGCTTAGAAAAGCTCTCAAGAAATTGCCTAGTCAAGTGCTTCTCAGGTAGGGTTAGCCATCATGGAAACCTGACCATTCTGCAATTGCTGAATATCTGAAGTATGATCTGAGATCTAGAATATGAAGGAAGCCAGTTAACATCAAGGTACGGGTTAGACTCAATCACAGGATTAGAATGTGTGTCTCTGTCACAGTTTGCTGATGAGGGACAAAGAAGAAGACATGGCACAGCTTACCTAGGATACATCTTCCATACAGATCATCTCACTAACAAAAGTGTAAAGCTGTACAAGCTTGACTCTTTTCTTCTCCCCCGCTAACAGAGGGCATATGCTAATGCCAATGGTGGGATTTAATTATGCATTTGTCCTTTCTACTTTGCCTATACCAAGCCCACAGAAACCCTTGCTTACGGTCACTCAGAGAGGCAGAAGCTGGAGGTACGTAAGGTGGTGGCCCCTGCTGGAACAGCGGCTAATTCCTATCCCCTTCTCCCAGCCTCTTTACCCCACTGGGGCTGATATCCCTCCTACCTCCTAATTCCACCAGCAGGAATGAGCTACCAGGACTGAGCCATGATCCACTCCCAATCTCATTCCTTGAGTGAGTACATTCATTTTTTTGGGTACAGCAGAGGATTTGTAGCCACGTCTTATAGTCTTCATGGCCTTTGAAGTTCCTGCCTCCCAGGAGAGGGGCCTCAGCACCAAGTCACAGTCAAGGAGTGTTATGTCTATTGGAGACAGACAAAGGCAGAGGAAGAAATGCAAGTGTCAAAGGGCCGGAGGGCAAGGGAAGGGGGGTTCAGCTTCATAGTCCCCTGGGGAGGCACTCACCTGGGGGACAGAAATCCTGGCTCTTAATTGCTGCTTCTAGCACTGTTACTGCCCTCTAGAAAGCCTGTTTGAACTGGAATGGAAATAGACCTGTCCTCAACAACAGGGTCCTCAGATCAACATCTTTGCTGCACCAGCAATCATGTAAATCAACCCCAAATTATGGTGGTTTGACAAAATTTCAGTAAACAAGACAGTATTTTTACTTTTAACACTCATTTTGGTTAAAAAACACATTTTGTGTGCAAGAATTTTCCACAGAAAAGATATTCTGATTTTTTACTGACTCACAAGTTCTCCTCTGGCCTTATTTCATCACCAAGTTTTCTCCAACAGCTTAGGGAAAAACCCAAAAAGTCACAACTTTTGTTGTCAAAGTCACGGCAGCAACAGCCACACAGATATGTTTTTGTTGTACTGTTATCTTCTATACTGAAGTTTTCCATTTCTGGTCAAAGGTGACTTATTTCTATAAACAGAAACATTTTCACACTTTAAATGCTTAAAATAAAATCCTTTTGCGTAAAAAGCCGGCCTGGAGAATTTCATCCTGGGCACTAAATGCATCAGAGTCCTATCAACACTTACAAGGCCTCTTGGTTATGAGGTTATAAAAAAAGAAACCCAGACTTGGTGTTGGTCCCCTAATTCAAACACTGTTTTGGAAAGAGACACACAGAAATAAGGAAGCCCCCATAGGTCTTCAGTTTCTATGTGCTGAAGGAGGGAAGAATGTACTTGGATGTAAATTAACTATGACCAGCACATCCTTGAAGAGCCAGAGGGACAAGTGTTCAAATCCAGAAGGAATACAGATTAGGCAGCAGCCGTGCTACCGCCTCGATGTCCCAGCCCCAAACACTTAGCAGAAAATGCTCTGCCCTGTTAAGTGTCAGCTCCAGGGGATTGACCACAGCACCTAACACAGCTCCGACAGTCCCGGGTGACACGGCGACATCGGCTCTGCGTGCGCTAGGCAGCATACTCGCGGGTAATGGTCTGCCGCGTTCCAGCTACGGCACTTCGCAGAGTGCAGTGATGGAAGCATGTGTGATGTGACCTTCTCGAGCGTTGCCCTGGCAGATAGCACCTCAGTGATCAGATGCCAGTTCCAGCTCTGCAGGTCCCTTCATTGTGATCTAATCCCACCAGCCAACTCTCAGAATAGCAGAACTAAAATCCAGTTCCCTTTAAAATTAAGGATATGAGATAGATAGTAATAAATTTGAGAAGGTCTTAGGATGTGCTTTGATGCAAAGACCAAAACATAATTTCTTCAGCCTTTTTAGGCCCAACAATCCTGTGTTTTGAATTGCTCTTCACACAGAATTGTCTTAAAACAAAGGCTGACCCAGAATAAAATGAAATTTAAACTACAAACTCCTGTAAAATGTTGATTAGAGTCTTGTCTTAAATATCTGAAAGACTCAGTGACAAATACAAAAACCAGTGGTGATTCTTAACTCATAAAACAGAAGCAATAGTGTGCAGTAACTGAATCAGAGGCATAATAATACATTTATCGTGAAGTGCGAAGAAACTTGAATTTCATCTCTGCTCTCAAAATAAGCTGTCAGTAATACCTTCTGGATGACAATTTAACATGTGAATCTGAGAATGGTTTTCAAATGCAGGTGCTAAAATTAAGGAAAAATAAATTAATCTTATCTTATCTTTCTTTCAGGCAGGATCTTCTGCGATTTTTATCTTCACAAATTTCAATTCTGCTCCAGAAGAAAAGAAACACAATTTGGAAGAAAAGCCTAGAAGGATTTTTAATACTTAAATTCACAGTTTTTCCAGAAGAAACAACAATAATAGGCAACTAAAACCCCTGTTCTTCTCTTCACCATACAATCGCCGGTCTATAATATCTTCTCTGTCACAGACTGAGCCCATTTCTGGGCTTTTCTTGGTCTAATGCCACATGAGTTTCTGTGACCCCCATCCCATCCGGTACAGAAGTCTTCAGGGTGCACTTACCTCCTTCAGCAAAATAGATATACCGAAAATTCAGCACTTCACTAAAATCAAACATTTAAGATATAACCCCTTTCCAAAGAGCAGGACATACAAACGAAGAGACTTGATGACTGTCACGAAGGAAGTTGGTATGGGACTCAGGTGTCTGGGCTTCTGCCACCGGTTGGTGTCCTCCTTCCCTTTGCAACAGGCGTAAGCAAGAGCAGCTACTTCCAGAGCTCCTTTCTCATTATTTCCTAAAGAAAACAAAAACACAAAGGTACATGTTCCCCGGGAAGGAGATGAAGCTTTGCTTCCTCTAGAAATATATCATGAAGGAAGCTTTGAAATGAGTTGTTAAACTTTTTTCCCCACACACACAGTGAATAAGGGATAGCCAGAGAGTAAAGGAGCTCTCAGTCCTGGGTAGTTTCAGGGAGAGATACTATTTCCTCCAAAGCTCAAAACTGCAGGGCAGAAAGAAGCAGATGGAATAAAATATTAAAACAACAGGCTGAAATGAGATTTTTGTCAGGAGATGGAGTAAATTACATAGGGCTACTCTGAGGACCATTTCAGGTATATCTGAAACAGGGATCATATTGCTTTTTAATGTTTTAAATAAAGCGGGGTTTTTTAAACCACAATTTTATGCATAAATGTTATAGAAAATTTTGAATTAGAGCTATAAGCAGGTCAGATTATAGACCCTAAAATGCTGGGAGTGCCTGCATACACGTTCATGCCTATACACACTTTGATAAAAATTCACTTCAATTAAAATAAACATTTCCCAATACAATGAATAATTCTCATTAGTGAAGCTAAGTGTGCCTTAGCTGATCATTTCTTCTGGCAACTGCAGTTTGAACTCTCCATCCCACTGTTCAGCTCAGGAGAAGGCTGGCCTAGAGAAGAAAACTTTTTTTTTTTTTCTCTTTCAGAAGCATAATGGGATGTTAGACTGTAAAGCAAGCTTTGCCACAGTTGTTGAAATATAGATGCATACAGTAACAAGGAAACAGTATTAAATAAATCTTTCAGTTCTCTTATTGTTTTCAAGCTTTTCCCATTGCTCCCAGGTATTCTCCCAATCCTTTTCCCAAATGATACAAAGAAAAGGAACTAGATGTTTCTTTGGCAGAGGTACACTCAGACAGTAAAGCACGTGTCTTTGAGGTTTATACGCTTTAGCAACAGCTCTTTTTCTATACACACTCATTTCCACATTAAAATGAAGGACTGGAACAGCGAGAAACCAAAAATTCAGAGATGGAGCAGAACCAGCTAGATCATCCAATTCTGTCTTGCCCGCTCCATTAGTCAAAATGGTGTATTGTCATCATTCAAATACCAACTGGAACCACTCATTTTTATAACTGGATGTCCTGGGTTCGGCCAGGACAGGGTTACTTGTCACCAGAATCCAGGAAGGGGCACAGCCGGGCGGGCTGACC
>Ga0181612_116488_pt1 | contig 37751 bp, 16 predicted proteins | sample HoacroProtozoa21_FD_119630 | JGI IMG/M metagenome (GOLD analysis project Ga0181612, IMG submission 119630) | Hoatzin crop microbial communities from Cojedes, Venezuel. Combined Assembly of Gp0051906, Gp0051904, Gp0051908
GTACGTGTGCATGTATTCAAGAGAAGTGCAGACAAACAGATGGACACAGGGAGAGAGAAACAGAAAAAGAGCATTCTCCAAAGTCAATAGCTGGTTTCCCCAAGTGACTCAATCTGAGACACAGTTTAAAGAGACATCAATCTGTGATGTCAGCAATGCTCAGCATATAGCTAATGGAGCTTCAAAAGATCAATATTCAAACCTGCCTTCTTTTCATGCTGGAAACTCACACCACTGCGACTTCTCCTACTAGACGCAAAGTATGTTTTTTATTAACTGCTTTTATCACTGCTATTCCTATTTTTGTTAGATCAGATGTTGGTGTGTTTGTTTTGTCTTTTTTAATTTGGGAGGGGAGGAAGCTTTATTCCCTAGGATGCAGAAAAGTAATTTAAACTTTAGCTCAGCTGGTAGCCGTATAATCCATCTTATTTTCCTGTCAGGTTTTATAATGAAGTCAAAAGCAATCCTAAACTGGTGACATAATAATCTAATGCTGTGTAGTAATGATTATGTTGGATCCAAAAATATATTTTTACTGCATACACAAATTGAAGAAATAGAGCAATTTCAATTATCATCATCATAGTGGTAACCCAGAGCAACAACAATAAAAATATCTGATAGGAGGAGAAAGAGCTACTTTTTCAGCTACTTAAATCATAACTAAGACTCAGTGAAAAGGCTAAAAAAATGAAAAGACTGAAAAGTATTTCTTAATAAAATATCAATTTCCTGTGGTAGAATTGCTGGGTGTTTCATTAGTTGCTTTTAAGAGGCCATAGGAAAAGCAGGGGAATCTAAAAGATCGAAGTCATTAGCAATATTAATATTAGCACTGTTCTAAAATAACATCCTATCTGGAGCTAAACTGTAGCACGCTTCACATTTATTAGGGAATGGTTCTATTGACACATTGCAGTATATGTAAACTTGCTGAATATGTAGTAAAATGATTTAAATATTAAGTGAGCCCACACTTCCAAATGTTAGTTCAAAGCCTGGTAGAATTGGAACCTCACTCTAATCAGTCTTTCCCATGTCCTTCTCCCACAAGCAATAAAAGAAAAACAAAACCAAGTCAAATTAAGTTGTTAAATGGTTTAAGGATTGGATATCTTTTGCTGTTAATTTAAAGGGCTGAGCTGCAGCTCATTTCTTTTCATCTTTATAGCAAAGCACAGGGTGACCCCAAAGGTCACTGAGGATTATCTCTATGTCTTTCCATTCCATCTTACGTTATTAGTTTACACTGCAAATGAGAAACTGATGTCAGAAATACGCCGAGCATTATTTATAAATATAGAAGAAGCCAGGGTGAAGACTGATAGGTCTGTGGCTTAGCACGTAAAGGTCTCAACAGCAATTAGTAATTGAGATACATCCACTGTAAGGTGGAAACTGCCATCTGATGTGCAGAAAATATTTTGTTAGTATGTAGCTCAAACACTACTAAGTATGAAATGGATTGGTTATCCTATAATAAACAAAAATCAAATTACTAGAGCAGTGTCTTAAGGTAGAAAGAAATACTGAAGTCATGAATACTCATAAATTGGCTCAAATTTAGTATGCATTTACTTTAGATTTTTCCATATACTCTCTTTGATTGACCTTAAAATACAGCTTTTGGGCAGCTTTTATAATTAAGGATTTGAATTGTGCCAAAGCATTGTAAATAGTGTATACAAGAAGATGTGAACTTTCTCCATTAATGAAAAGCCATACTAGCCATACAAGGACTTTCAGTTAACTAGCATTCAGGAAAAATACCATATGATACTACATAGTATCTCTATATTATCACAGAGGAGGGGAAATTGCCTATTATATTAATCATTGGAAGATCTGTCCAAATATAACTAAGACAGAACTTAACATTCAAATAGTTTAAGTAGAAATTGACTGTTAAGAAAGTGAGAGGGCAGAATGGTTAACAAGCAATGATATTTGGGGAGAAATTGCTTTGGCACAGCAAAATCCACTGTACCTTTATCAATGTTATTTAAAAGCTAATGCTTCGGTATCAGAGGATTTATATGAAAGATATGCATTCAATTTTTTTATGCTCATTGCAAGTTACTGGAAAGATGTATTTGATAAATATGTTATGTTTATGTGATATTGCCTTATACTATATTACGGTAATAAATCAGAAAGCATGAAGGTCACACATTTGAATAAAGATGCTGCCTTTGTAGCACGTCTTTCTTTTTAACCTAGTCTGTAATGAAGTTAAAAGTTAATGAAGTGCTGTAACACACAGAGGACACATGCACACACACATGCACACGCACACACACATGCACACGCACACACACGCACACACACAGGGGCTGATCATTAAGGCAAATGCAGAAAGTGAGAGATGTCATATAATCCACTTTTATTAGTGCAAAGAAACGTGATATTCTGGCCATTACCACCAGAAAATAAAAAACTAAAAGGCACCTAGAAGCTTTGTTTATAAAAAAAAAAGAGAAAATCTCTCTCACCAATCAAGTAACCAAGAATTCCATTTACATTTTATTCCAGAGTGTTTCTCTCATCATTTTCATCTCTAGCCTAGATCAGTCTGCATACAATGAGAGTAACAGGAGCCTGTCGTATAACTGCCTAGGACTTTCTAAGAAATCCTTGTTCTGCTTTGAATCCCATCTTGTACAGCACTTAGTGTATTGTGTGTACAGAAAGACCATCAAAATTTATAAATTTGTAAGCTAGTTTTGCTTTTTGCTTGTTCTAATGATTCATTCTCTCTCATTTTCCATCTCAATGTGTTATCTTTATATTCCTGCTTTGTAAACCAAGGAAAAACAAATATTCCAGGTTCAGAACGAGCTTCAGGAGTGGGAACAAGCAACTGGGAATGGGGACAGACAGAACCAGAACTTCTTCACTCAGTTATGCTGCCAAAGCCAATGCCTGATGGTACTACTTCAGCTCAAGTATTCCTCAGTGTGTAACTGCACATTGCTCTCTCCAGCAGGGTCACGGTTGTTCCTCTGGACTGTTTTACAGTTTTACAAAATTTTATTGTCCAGTTCTGTTTGACAGCATTACAAAAGAGAAGTCAAGGAAGAAAAAGAAAGAAAAAAAGACAAGAGTGTTCAAAATTAAAAGATTCTGTGAAATTTACTAGGACTTCACAATGCAATTTCATCTGGGGAGTGTGACAATAAGCAAAGATAAACTTTATTCAAGTCCTAAAATTTTAACCTGAGATACTGCAGACTTAATTGACAAAAAGACAAAAGTGGGGGTGGGCAGATGGAGACAGTGGGTGATTGGTATCTACTGACTCTGGGTCTGCTGCATGGGTACTTCAGCATATCACTTCTAGGTGTCTTTTCCTGAAGGTCCAAATGTATGTATGAAACCCAAAGGTCACGTATCCTGTGCAAGGGAGAATGTGATTAAAACACCCAACATGTAGTCTTCTTCTAGAGAAAGGTTCATTTTAAGGATAGGGATGTTTTCTAAGCCCTGGTTAACTATTCAGGAACTTGGACAGTTATACTCTATTTGCACATTATTCCCAGGGTAACTGTTCAGAGGAAAGCAAAATCATGGCAACAACAGCAACAATTGCAAAAGATTAAAAAAAAAAAAAAAGCGGCAACAAGCTTCTGGAAATAAGCAGTACTTAGTTTAAATATCACTCTCAGGAACACTTAAGATATTATTGTCTTCAGTACACACCCAAATGTATCTTGATGTTACGTTTCAATCTGCACACTTGTTCAGCTTTTGCCACAGTTTCTCCTTAAGCTAACATTCATGGAACACAAAGCTGGCCCACTGTGAGATGAAGTCCCATTTATTTCAACTGAGGCTACACAAGACAAACAATTATAGATGATGCTTTCAAGATGTTGGGAGAACATAGAAGAGAATTTCTCTGCCTGATGTAATCATAGCAGTAAATATCAAAACAAAAGAGCAAGGGCCTAGATAGAGGGAAACAGAAAATTCAGTTTCTTTTGTTTATGTCTAAATTAAGAGTCAGCCTTTCTCACAGAGCTGAAGAAAAGTGGAGCAGGCCCTTCCTATCCCTCATGACTTAAGTGAGCTCATGAGGAGCAATACACAGGGCCATATTTGTAAAAACAAAATAGAACAAGAACAGCTAATCAGTGATATAAAGTACTGTACAAGTTACCATCCTACAAGTGAGGCTGAGGAGCACTCCCAGAGGAGGTGCTTTTTCACCTAACAGCTTATTACCAGTTACCTGCTTTGGCTTCTTTAAACTCTATGGGTCACCATAGTGAAGAGACGGCTCTTTGGGAAACTGCACTAAAAGTCCACCAAAGCATTGATGGTTTCAGTTAGACTGAGTTAGAGACTTGATATTTTTAAAGGACTAAGCCTTTACAGCTCTAATACATGCTGCTAAGTCTCTGGAGCTCAGACTGCTTTGCAAAGAAGATTACAAATCTTTCCCATAGTCCGAGAAAAAACTATTTTAAGAGCTAGTAGAATACCCAAGTCTTCTGCATTTGGATGGTCTCCTAGCCAAAGAAACCGCAACAAGTGATTGTTAGTGAAAGAATTTGCTCTTTATGCGAACACAAGCTTCCTCATGCCTCAAAATGCCTAATAAGAATTGCTCGAATAAATGTCTACAAGTAGATGGTAGCACAAACAACCTGATAAGGCAGAAAGTATGTTTCCTCCTTCTTTGTAGGATATAAAGTTGCATAGAATTAAAGCAGATTTTAAAAGAAATTTTAAAATTAATCATATTGTGACGTAACTATCATAGCAAGGAAAATGATGAGGGGTCTCATGCTAGGCTATTAGTACATCTAAATTTGCTGGAAGTACTTGGTTTCTTGCCTCATACATTACGTCACACAGCATACCATGAGCACCTATGTCACCTATGTCACCGTGGTGTCTCACAGGCTTTTTTAAATGGAAGGAATATTTCTAGGAAGGTTCTTTTACATCCTCATTGAATTCAACATTAAATTGCTGTTTTCTCTGTCTACTAATGTTTTAAATAAGATATAATTATTTAAAATGAAAATATCACAAGATGACATTTCTACATGATCATGTTGCCATCTAATCAATCTAATGGATTTTTAAAGTATTTTAATCAGTTTAATTCTTGGAATCTATCCTAAATCTGCAGCTATTCGCTGCAGACTGTAAAGTAGTTAGCTACCCATTTACTATGGGGCATAGCACCATGGAGAAAGAATGAAAACAGCAAATTTGAAACCATATATCATGACTTCTCAGCACATGGAAAGATAGTTTTCTTTTACAATGTATGCCTACGCAATGAGCAGAAAAGAGAGACATACAGGTTGTTGTTCACATCTAGGCTCACTTTCCCTGCCCATAACATACACAGTATAGTCCTCAGAAGGTTTCTGAACTTGTTTAAAAGGTTGAAAAGCTTTTGCTGTGTGAATCTCTTTGCAAGATGTGAGTATTGATGAATACAGCAAGTTCAGATTGGCTACCACCATGCTATTAAACAAAGCAGAGCCAAAGCACAGGCTCAAACACTCCCCAGACTGGTTTTGTCTTGGTTGGGCTTGCATCCTTTCTGGACAGCACTCAGACATATTTCTGAGGACTGAATAATTCAGAAAATGTTACCAAGTGGCAATATGGATGATGCTGCTTTGCTTCTAAGATGATGAGTTTTCAACTGTGTGGACATGTGCTATGCTGTGCTGGGCCACCGCCTTCAGGGATCAGAGAGCAGACACCCAATCATTTTATTTACAAGCACAGACACAGCCCTTTAGGACAGTGCTAGGTATAGAAATTGAAACAAAATACGGTCCACTTCTAAGATGGGTGCTCTGACTCCTCTTCCTTTGGCTCATTGGCAAGGGGCTGTTCCAGAATTCCATTGCTGCGAGTGAGGAAGTGACTGTTTAAGATGGTGCCTAGTAGTAGTCAGCAAGTAGGCTTTGTGTGCTTACCTGTTTGTCCCTACAATACTCTGTAAAATTACCTCTGTACTTGCCTAGCACAGACTGAAGAAAAGGACAATTACTGAATTTATTTTTAATGAGAGATGGGCTCTTTTCAAAGTCTTGTTATACTTGTCAGAGGATGCCCTATGTTTATATCTGGCATGGTCCAGAACAAGATCCATGTAACGTAATCCTATTTGTCAATAAAATATAGAACATAAATACGTATGTGGCTCTTACTAGCTTAAGATATTGCATTATTTTTCCTTCGGAACAGTGAATTAAGGCCACATTCTCGTCAATTAAATTCTCTAATAAAATAGAGTAGCAAATTGTACCTAGATACACCCAATAAGAAGGCGTACAGAACAGTAATAAAGCAATGCTGATACTAGAGCAGTAAGCATTTGATTTTAAATTTTGAACCACAAAAGTTACAAATGAATTCTTTTTTTTTCCCTGGATCCATTTAAATATGTTGAATGTCTTAAACATAACATAAGTGTGTGCTTATGTAATTTTTTATTTATTTTTTTTTTCAGACAGCGGTTGAAGCATTTTAGAGGTACGATATCATAACACATTACCGGAAGCATACTTCAAGCCCTTTGGAAGGTGACATAAAGTGCTTTTATTTACAAAAATGGCTTGTATGTATACATAAAAAAAAAAGTCATAAATATTGTTAAAATTATTATCTCAAGGTCATTGGATTTTGCTTGGTTTTTGAAAGAGACAAAATAATACACTTCTAGCAAAAGAATAAGTAATCAGCTCCAAATAACCTATCAGCATACCAATGTAGCAGGACATGCAAAATGCAAGTCTTACTGCTGAAACTACAAAGCTTTCTGGATGTCTTGAATGTGACAAAGGATTTAAACAACTGTGCTTCAAATAATAATTATCAAGGAGAAAGCCGCACTGTGATTCTGAGACTATAACAGACATTTAGACAAGATAGATGTGAGTCCCTCCCTCCTTCTTTGCCAGAGAATAACATCGATAATGGTCTGGGCATGCAACAGATATGTCTGGAGATTGGTAAGGTAACTTTAGACTGCTGTTACTTATCACTCTGCATTTCATGTTGATTTTTTTTACAGTATAAAGAAGAAAACACATGACATGCATAATACTATTTGACAGAATAAATACACTACTCATAGTAAAGGGGTTGTCCTTAAACAAGTTATATATTTAGCCATTATGATTCTTTATATATTTTATTTCATAAATTAGCATCTTTAGGTTCTATTTTAATTGGGTACAGTCTTGAAACACTTTGTATGAAAGTTTACTAAGTTCCATACTTTAAAAATGCTGGTATTCTTTGAAGTGTAGGGAACAAATATTCTTACTCTCCCACCTCTGTATAGAAAGTAATCCATAATGATGATCTGAATGACTAAACAAAGCATATTCAAGGAACAAGGACTTTGAAATATTGTTCTCTGTTAAATCAGAGGCATTCTGTGACTTTCCATGTAATATTACTTATTCAGAGGATTACAGAAATAAATTACAAAGTAGTCTATATTTTATACTTCTGCCATTTAAACTGTGTCCAGTTATCAGGAGAAAGCCCAGTTGATTTCATGATTCAGCAGCCTCAACACTTCAGTCACTTAGCTACAAGACAATGGCATGACTTAAAATTTGCACAAGCTGTCTATATAATATGCTGCTGTGAATATATTTATATTTTAGGAAAGGATACACTCCTATTCTCAGTTAAAACAGAGACAAATCTCATATTGATTTGTATTAGACACAAAAGTGGATAAATGACTTATATTTTCAAAAGGATAAACTGGAATTTAAGCTCCTAAATGCCAATATTCAATCATATAAACAAATGTCCTGATTTTCAGAACTACTGAGTACCTAAGAACTCTTGTTGAGATTAAAAGTTTTGGGAACTCAATACTGTTGAACAACCAGGTAATTTATTTGTATATCTAAATACACACTTAAAGAATTCAAATCTAGTGTCCTATTTTTAAAATTCTTGACCTGGATATTACGGAAATGATAGATGCACTGTTTACACATCAGTTCAGGAGATGAGATGAATATTGTATCCTGCATTCCAGTTCTAGTTCTCTACACTAATTTTTTCTATCACATCTGCCAAATATTTATACTTGTGTCTGGCCTTAATACAAGCTATTCAAATAGTAATGCTGTAATTAATTGGTAAAAAACACAGTGGTTTTCTGTGTAAAACAAAAAATTTGAGTTCTATTCTTCCAATTATACCAGCTTTTATCCCTGCATGTTGTCTGAATACATTTGCTCCGCTAGTATTCTTATAGGTGTATATCCTTTTTCGTAGATTGCTTTATTTACACGTATGCCTATGTCTCTATATTTATATCAATATTAATATTGAAGCCTATCTTGGTAGCAATACACACACACACACATATAAGCATTTTATGGAAAATGTGAATTATCAGTTAATATTATACTCTGTAAAAGGTACTCCTTCCTGTCTTAAGTACAGAAAGAGATTTGGGCAAGAATAAGAATCTTGTAGTAATGAGAGACGTTACTTGAAAATAAAAGACCTGACAGTGAAGAAGTGAGGAATGATTAGGTGAAAATTAGTGCAGATTTTTATACTTAATGATCCCTCACATTTCGTGTTTTATTGATAATAACAGCATTCTTAATGATGACTCCTTATTCTGAGAGGGACAGAGTTTACATGTGTAGTAAATTGGCTTTATATGAAGAATGCACCAAATAATTGCAGGAAATATGCATTTGTAAACATGTATCAAGCCATGTGTCATTTTCTAATAGCAGATGGAGAATGTATATTTAATAAGGGAATATTCAGGAGAAGAATGTTTCTCTTAGCTGAGAAACATTTGATACTTCAAGAGTTCATATCCCAAATTCCAGTCCAAATGTTGAATTTAAATAATGATCTTTCATATGTGTTCTCAGAGTCACGTGGCCACTTTGCCATTCTCTTACAACAGAAGGATATCTGAAACCGCTTTTCATCAAAAGGATTTAAAATCAGCTTTTTTAACCTAAAAGCGAGCTTTTCCAATTGTGCCTAAAACTTGAAGAATAAATGTTCAAAATGTAGACCAAGACTATCAAAAACACTCGGGTCAGAAAATACTTTTTTATTAAAAAGTAAAAGGTTCTGTAGAAAAATTTAAACTTTTTTGGTCAAGAGGATTGGAGCTGGATTTTTTCCCCAATTCATTATCAATGTTACTTGGTTTCACTTGCTGAAAACTGGGATGCAGTCTTGAGATCTGGCCAAACACTGGACCAATTAGTGACAGAGGAGACTGTGGAGACTCCTTCCACAGAGATGTACAGAATTCGACAGGACATAACCCTGAGCCACCTGATCCATGCTGGCCCTCAGGCAACCTCCAGATGTCCTTTGCAACCTAAATAATTCTGTGATTCTGTAACTACGTTTTCTCCCTTCAATATCAAACTTTCACTCCCAACTAATTATAGAGCAATTTGTAATATTTACTTCTTTTCTGAATATGCTGTAGATTATGGATCCAGCTGTTTCTCTGATGTCTTTGCTCTCTACAGATAGAAAGGAAATGGTATCTCTGGCAATGCTTTGAAGACTTTTCATCTTCTGAAAAGAAACTGCTTTACTAGATTCTATGGACAAGCTTGTCTGAGGAGAGTAGACACTGAATGAACAGCCTAAAGCAGGAATCAACTGAATCAACAAACTGATGTCAGCAATCAGTTTCCAGAAGGGCATTTCTTCTGTAGCACAAAGGACACATAGATATGTGAAGAATAGTAGGACTCAGCATTTAGGACAGATCCTGAGTAAAACTTTCACTGAAAAACAGCAGGATCATTGCCATAAGATAATGGTTTATACTCACACAATATAATTCAAATCCCTGCACTGATAGTAGCATTTCATATTCCTCTTCTTCTATTTCTTCCGTCTCTGAAACAAGACAGCTAGAACATCAGTTGACCCAGAGTTGGAAGGGTTGTTTTTCAAATACCATGCCATGTTTAGGACTCCAACATTCAAGTACATTACCACAGCTTAGCCACACTAATGTATGTCAGCTGACCTTTGGGAACTCTGTGTATATTCCTAGACCACTGAAACTGTGAGATGTAACAATTTCATGCAGTTTTCTTTCACTGATTTTTTAGCTAATATGTTTAATCTCGTATTTGCCACAGGCTGAGTGGATATGATGACCATTACTGTGGTCACCGTTGATATATATCAACTTATTACTCTTGTGGCTATGTCTGAATTCTTAGGGCAGAGAACAACCAATGACTCCAGCACTCAAGTGGGAGCCAGACGTCGGTTCAGTGTTTTGTAAAAATCATTTTGTTCCTGCTTTAATTCTGCCACTTGAAATTGTGGATAGTATGGCACCTTTCTTCCTGCCACTGGCAAATTTCAACAGAAGGTACCTTCCTTCATTTTTCAAACTATCTGGAAGTAGATTATGTCTGTAACTACTCTTTTATAGTTTGGGTAGAGCAGCATTTTCTGTTCAGGCTTTAAGGAGGGTGTCTGGTTTAGTCACCTTTATGTGTTTCTCCCTATGCAGCAAATGCTTCCATTTTGGTGGAGAGAATCTCCAAACATTCATGTTTGAAAATAAAAATTAAATGAACCTTTGCTAATACTAGAGAAGTATTTTCACATGTACTCTAACCCACTCAATTACTTATCAGTCAATGAGTAGGTAAGTAAATCACCAGATACATCACTAGGCTACTAGATATTGATTTGCTTGCTAACTTAACTCATAGTAAATGAAGGCTGGCCTTGAGCTGGAGATCAGGAACATTTTTTGCTGTACTTCTCTAGAGTCATGATCCATTCTTCAGCCTTTAAAACATAGCTCTGAAATAAGTGTGTATGTGGTAGGTAAATATAACACAGGTAAATACACAAATGTAATGGAAGCACATGAAAGCGAATATTGGGGTAAACCAAAACTTGTAACCCTATAAGAGAATGGATTCTTACATTCGCTGTGTGCCCCATATTGCAGTTTTTGCTGATGGAGAACCCCCATCAACATTAGATCAAGCTTTATAATGGCACCATATTCAAAGTACTTAATCTGAGAGCCCTCTGGAGTCCTAATTCAGAGGTCACCCCTGCCATTTCAAAGGAGAATGCTACAGGGACGTTGATAGAGAATCCATCCTCAGCAACAGATTTTTAATGCATTCTACTAGTAAGTGTTTAATGTGTAGCAGTAGCTTAAAGAATTTTAAAACAGAAAAAAGCCATGCATTGCACTTTTAGAAACAGAAAGTTATTCATAGAATTTTCCCTGTATTTTTTCTGGTGTTCAGACACTGGCGGCTGAGAAACATATACTGTTCTTTTCAGCTGTATAACTATCCTTCTAGTGATTAATTACTTAGATACTTCTGAATAAATAGGATGTAAAGAAATACCTAACAAAAGCCTAATGCATCTCCAATGATGGAACCCTGTGCTATTCCTGAGATGAATATCCTTTTCAATTTTTTTTTTTTGAAAGACAAGCAGATTATTCAAAATTATGGCAATCAGATACTGGCAGCAAAGAAAAATAGCGATATGCTGAACAGAAACCACTTAAATGCTGCAAGTCTAGATAATATAATATTTCCACAACTGTTTCTGTTTAAAACTAATAAAAATAAACATATAACATTCCCTTCTCCTCCTATCAAATTCATTACTTTGAGCGACAAAATGACAAAATGATTAGCTGTTAATAAGGCCCTGGTTTAAAAGATTGACTGACATTGCATTACTCATTTAATTTCCGCTTCTCCTAGTTTTTTTCTTTTCCTTCCTCCAAGCACAGAGGGAATTAATATTATCACATCAAAGGCCTCCCTTTAAATGGGGGAGAAAAATCATTTAAAAGGACAGAGGCTGTGATTATTCAAGCTAGGTTATTTGCACCTTGTATATATAACGATAGCATGGTACAACTTCATTTTGTTCAAATTGCTGTCAGTCACTAATAGAAGAAATTTGCTTCCGTTTTATCCGCGCTATTGTGTTCAGTCAGATTTGTGTGTGTGGGACGGGGGGTTCAGGGTGGGCATTAAACATGAAATCTGATAAGAAGGATATGAGGAACAGCGAGTGAGGAAGTCACTGAGAGAAGGAAGACTGATTGTGAATCCAACATTCACAATGCAAATGCTTTTCCCCACTTTTCCTTCATGGTTTTCTTCCCTCTCGGTGCCTGTTGTTTTTATTTAAAGACACAGATATGACCACACACTAAAGTGCAAGCATGAGCCTCTGTGGAATATGAGATTTAGCAGTAGGACTCTGTGCTCTGGTATTTTATTTCTTTTCACTTTGATTCCTGACAGACAAATTATTCTAGGGATGATTTAACACCTAAATATGTATGTCATATTCCATAAAATAGTTGTATCGGTGGGAAAAATTATGAGTGGCACAACCCTTGGTCTAGCAACAGCCAATGATCTATCAGTGTTTAAGTCTTGGCAGAATGAATTATTCCCCTCTCTAACTGTAACTGTGTTAGGGCTTGCATGACAAACAGTCCACTTGTCAAATATTTATCCTTCCTCCTAAAAAAAAGGGGGGGTGAGGGGGAGACTGACCAGGAGAAGGAGGGAGAATATAAGTGTTAGGAGACCAACCACAGTATGAAATATGAAACATAAATCAGTGGGGTCAGGGAGAGCAGGGGAACTTGGTTACTAAGGCTCCAGATGGATTAAATAACGCACATCCTGAGGGAGGGTGGGAAGGCGAGTGCTAAAATAATAACAGAACAGAATGCTCCTATGTCGAAAGGTTTGAAGACAAGCCTTGTTAATTCAGCAAACAGCGGAGTTAAATTAGCCCAGGCCCCTGTGAAAAGTAGTATTACCTATTGTGCAGGAGAGATAAATTTTCACTCACCCTCTCCAATACACTGTCCACTGACAGGTGACTGCTGTGAGTAGTTCATTAAAACGTCCAATTCATGGGAGACTTACAAAATTTATAATGCTTCCTATAGACAACAGGGTCAAGTTCAATGAGAAAGGAAGATGGCAAAGTAACTAAAGGAATTATTCACTAATTACCTTTTAAACACATTTGCAATTTTTTTTTCAACAAGTATTAACTTACTTTTAATGCCTCCAGGTTTATGGCTTTAAATCAGAGAGGGAGATCAGAGTTCAGAACACATCCCTGTGTTCACTGTCCTCAGGATGGAAGATTTTTGAACACATAAGACCATGTGTTATAGTCCTTAGAGTAAATGATTTTGGAAGATACAGGATCAGATCTTTAGCAGGGAATGTAATCGTGATGATAATTTTAATTAGTTTTCATATACCTGTAAGCCAAGAATATACATTGAAGTTCAGTAATTACCAGTGGGATGGATAGTACTGCATATTATTAAAACTACTGGACTTCACTGAATAGAGCTCATTGCATGAAAATAACCTTAAAGTGTTATCTGGGATGAAATCTCTTTTTCGAATGGAACACGTGAAGCTGAATTATTTTGCAAAATTTCGGCCATAATGATTAAGCTATTCCAGAAATATTCTAAAATTTGAAGGATTATTTACTTAGCCCAGGCCTAAAAGTCTTTTAGAAAGGAAACTGTATATTCTACAGGATTTGGAGGAAAGACTGTAAAAATGGCAGGAAAGTAGCGCATGCCACTCATTTCCTTTTGAAAATCTTTCCAAATTTCTTTGTAGCCTAGTGAAAAATACACTTTCCCATGCTAGCTGGGCATGCTCATCCTTGCCAATGGATGAGTAGGACCTTTCCTGAAATTGTAACTTTAGGCTGCTGCAGGCTGTGTTAGGTTTCCCATTTTATCTTGTCTCTGCCATCTGCAAAGCCTTCTAGCACAGGATTTAGTCTCGCTCTTAGTCCTCACACAGGTGACAATTATTATTGCTGTCAGTTTCTCCATTAGCTCAGCCTTGAGTCCTGAGAAGACTCAAAATCCAGAAAGCTATCTATAGAATGTTTTGAATTGTCACTAGAACAGGAATATATTTTTGACACTTCTATGTGTAAGCAGTATAACATTGGTCAATAACTCAACTGTCTTCTGAATGAGAGATAGTGATGGATTGTTAGAACACAAGGACGGACAAGTTGGGATGAGGAACTAGACAATGGATTGGTTCAAGTCGGTGGAATAATCCTTTTTGTCAAAAAGAGCAGGAAAATGTGATGAACTGAAAATTATTAGGAAGGTTGGAGAAGGTTCCCAAAGCAAAAGTGACAGAGATTCACAGAAAATCTTGGAAAGGTGAAGAGAAAATGTGGCTAGGTGTTTATAAAGGCTAAACTTACCTAAGGACAAACAGGTTGATTGGGAATTGCTGCCAGCATCAAGGAAAAGATTTCCAGGAATTTCCAGGGAAAGATGAGCTACATTAACAGGCATTACACTGTTTCCTAAACATCACCTAGGCTTTGCTAATTGATATAATGCCATGTTCAGAAATCTACTTTAAGGATAGCAAAGGATCTTTTATTGTAGAAGCTGGAAGATGCATAGTGAAAGTGAAGGAAGGGAAGTTAAGGGAAGCAAGAAACAGAATATTCTCATAGTTAGGACTATGCAAGGAAACTGGACTGGATTTCAGTTTGCAGATTAAGACAGCTACATTTAGGTGTCTACATGTGAACTAGGTGCTGCAGCTCCCCTTGTACTCAGCTAATCACAATATACTCAATGCCGTTAACGGAGACTGAAGGGCTACTCCGCTGAGCATGTATGGGTATCACCTTCAGGGTGAGCTGATTAACTCTTAAGACTCCATTGACTCACAGACTGACACTGTCAGGATTCAAATCCTAGCTTCAGAGACTGTTTATGACTACACTGCACAGTTTCTTTGTGATTCTGGGCAAGAAATTTTAAAAGATTTTTTCACAAGCTCGCTATCTGCGAGTTCCTCAGTGGTTCTTGGTTGGATGATTAGAGACCAAGAACTTGCTTGGTGTAAGCACTGACAATTCATAACTGTAAGTGCAGCAAATAAAAATCATTATTTCATCTTACAAAAGTCTATCTAATTACAGTGTCTTTGAAAAAAATTCAGGCCTCTCAAATCCATGTTTGGAAGTACCTCATTCCAATCCAGTTCCTTTTGCAGGGGGATAAATTTCCTTGTGTTTGTTAAGTAACTTTGGTCAGCACTATAGATAAGCTATGAAGGATGTTCATTGTCGCATCTTTAGAAAAGCCTTGGATAAATAGGCATGTCCTGGAGACTACACTTTGAATGGTGAGGGGAAAACAGTATAGTGAATAGTTATTTGTAAGAAAGTATTATCCATTCTATGTGGCAAAGATCCTGTGGGAAAAAAAACTAAAATTTGATCGTGTTATTAACATCTTTATAATAATACATACACTGACAGAGTAAATTAAGGTTGCATGAACAATTTTAATTCTGGGGTTTTCTAATTTTAGAATGCTTGACTTTGCAACCTTAATAACTTCTTTTTATATATTTTTATGTTCAATTATATAAAGTGCAGAGCCTTTTGATTTATTGAAAATGAATGTTTTTTGTCTGCTAGACTCGTGTACATCATTAGTTCAGGTGGAGGAGCAGCATTTAGATTATATGTGTTTAGAATGTCGTGCTATGGCTTTCAAAGGCATATCTGACTTAAAAAGCTCATGAAAGGGTGAGAAGAAAAAGATGTATGTGATTCTAACGGCTAGCTTTTTGGATATATTTGTGAATTTGTTCGTAATTATTTAGAACACTGTTTTTAGAAATGAATTGCTGTAAAAAGATTTTTAATTGTTATTTTATTAAACATTAAACATTATTTAAACCAGTTTCTGAAGGGCTTTTTATTCTTTTAAGGCTGGCCCAATATAATGTTCAAACAGTTACCTAAATCATATGAATAGTCTCATTAACTTCAAATGAAACGAAGTTAAAATTATCTTTACTGCTTTAGTGGAACAAGACCTTCTGATAATTGTTTCTAAATAACATTTGTGAGATATCTCCCTGTATACCATGTCCCAGATCCTTTCATGTGTAGATTCTCAGCCAGCAAGAAAAGAAACAAATTTTTAAATCTCAGTGGCTTACTTTGTCCCTTCATTTACCAAATATTACTGAAAGCTCCTTATGGGTTTTTCCATAATTACTCCACTTGGGCATGGTATTGTTCCTTTTGCGACCTACATCATGGAGTCCTCACCATGCTCCACAGTATCCATCCTCATAGGGGATAATTTTGCTCCAGAAAGTGCTTAATCATGATTCTAGTTCTCAGTGTCATGCCCTACTCTTTTCTTATCAGTGGGATTCCTGTGCCGTCAGACGCAGAGCCTCAGGAAAGGGAATATGGCCCCAAACTGTGCCATTACATTTTAAGTGTCTCCCAGACAAGGCCAGGGATAATGAATACAATCCACATCACAGCAACTATTCCACTCCACTGTTGGTAACCCATGGATTAATGATCTAAAAGACAGCCTTTTATAAAGCTAATGAATATATCTCCATCTAGATAATGGGGTGGGGGGGAGAAGGATAAGGGGTAGAACAAGTTTTATTCATCCTCCATAGCTACTTCACTTCAGCAAGACCATGTTATGTGAATAGAATGAGGAGGGTATTTACCTGGGAAGCTATGACGTTCGCCTAAACGTACAAAAGTAAAAAACATCTTTTTCAGATACTTGATTTTAGATTATTTTAGAACTCAGTCAAACTGCAATGTTTTGAGGGGTTTCATTCCAAACAGAATGAAAATGTGGCATTCCAAAAATTTTTATGAAATTAAAATTATCTCCAAAATGTAGTTGGAAACACTGAAATATTTCCTTCAATAAAGTTTTCTGTTTTGTGTGAGTATTAAATATATAGACTAAAAGTTTATATAAAATATATAAATAAATATCGCTACAATATTTACAGTATTAAAATGCATGCAATAATCTATGTTTCAGTAAAACAGAGCAAAAAGTTTAAAAAAATTCTCATTTAACACCAAGGGAAAAAAGTAATGTTTTTCTATTTTCTATTTAAAAATTGTGAAATTTACATATTTCCATCAGATGTTTCAGTTACAAATCTACATCTTTCAGTCAAAAACTGCTCAAACATTATGCTGACTCTAGTAATTATTTTCTTATCCTAAAGGAGACAATAACCTGTTTTCATTTTCATGCAGTTTTCACAGATTCTGTAACCATTTTAAAATGAGAGAAACTGGAATTGACTCAGAAAGCAAGTAGAGTGTGAGAAGCACTTCCAAGGAAATCGAGAGACCACCTGCTAATGTTCTGCTTTCAGTACACACAGTTTTCACAACTCTTTATCCAAAGCGCAGAAATAGCTACTAAAGTTCTCTATTGAGTGTGATACAGCTTTGGTTGCCTCCTACAAAAAGAGAGGAATTAATTACTTACACTTTTTTATTTTGTTGAGTCATCATTAATATCTAAATAATGGGTATAGAGATAAAAGTACATTTTGAGAAATTAAGGTTCTTCTGATCTTTCTACAGCTATCTCAGTGTGGTGTGTTTTCCGTAGTGTCTCTGGTGCTGAGCATTCTTAAAAATACCCAGACTGATACATATATATTTACTTTCAGTTGAACACCATTTGGTTTTTATCATGCTGATTTTAAGATCGACTTATTCTTTGAATAGCTAAACAAAACTCTTTAGGTTCACATATGTATTTCTTGTGTGTTCCGGAAACATTTCTATCTGTAGTGGAAGTAAAAAGAACCAACAGTTCAAAAGTACCCAAAAGAAGAAAAAGACTCCAGCAGGTGATATGATGGTATTAACATCACTAGATTTGTTCCTTTCAATTATACTGTTATCTGTAGAGTAATTAATTAAAATGCAAGCAATAAAAAAAGTGAGCTTTTTGTTATTTTTGGTTTTGTTACAATATCTGCAGCAGCAGATGTCAAAATGGCAACAGAATACAGACACAAGATTACTACCGCTTATTCCTGTTCTGGAGTGACATTCTGGTCACTTCATAAATCAAGGAAGAAAGACACAAAGAATGCATACCACAACAGTTCTTTAGATTATACATTTCTAGAGTTATTATTCATATATCCTTTTCTGAAATCACACAGGAAAGCTCTGATCATCTGTGAAGCTCATCTAACAGGTGGTGCGCCTCTCCATTTTCCCTGCCCAGGAGTGTCTTGGATGGCCTGTGAAACTTTTCAGTGTTACAAGCAATAAGGTTTCACAGGAAAGGGAGGTGGATAATGTCAAATACAATAGAACTGTGTGTGTTTCGTGGAGCTGAAGAGTTGGAGTCTGCTGGGTGCTTCTTATAATCTCTTTTGGCATCCCTTGCATGAGCATTGCCCCACTTCTTACTTATGTTCTCATTCCACTGCCGAGAGTTGTTAGGTTGGCTCAGAGTTAGAGCCAGACTGGGAATAGCTTTTGTTTTGCAGACTGTCTTCTCTATCTTAAGGATCTGTCTGATCATAGAGTGTTCTGCTAACAAAAGTAGAAGGGAGGTGAGAGATCAGTGCTATCAGCCTAGTCTGTCACAGGCTGCTATTCTTCAAAGAAAATTGTGTTTTCTCGAGCGTTTCAGGGTTTACTCCCAAAAGGAAAATACCTTTTCTGGAATTTCTTCCATCCTTGCATCCACTGTACAAAAGAAGGAATTTTGTCAGTAATGTAAAGATTGTGAAAGACCTCTCACAGCTTCTCTGCTCCATAAATGTCAGAGCAAGAAATGAGAAACAGTTATTCAGTGTGTTTCACAGCAAGGGTTCAGATTCTATCACATCTTTTGAAGTCTGTAGCTTACTGATGAAGTATGGTCCATTTTAAAAGAATGCAATTCTGCTGGACAGGCCTAGCTATTGGTGGAAGAGTAGCATACTCTACCAAATTCAAAATTCTCTTGGCGTGATTTCTATACAATAGGACATCCATTTCTATCAATTCTTGTTTGCTTGAGCTTCATTGGCTAATAACAGGTTGCGGCATTTTACACCTGCCTTGACAGCTCCCTAATCAGGAATCCACTGGAGCACAGCCTGCAGCAGCTTTGGTCCAGATGTTATAATCATACATTTAGAAAAGAAAGGCTACTATTTAAATAAGTTTGTGCACACTTAACTTGGTGAAGGAGATACTTGTCCCAAGTATGTTCTTTTCACAGATAACACCACAAGTTTCATTTTTTTAAAATATGCAGCACAAAAAACAAGTTCCTCCACAAAGAACATCTACACAGGAAAACTAAAGTGCAGATCACTTTTGAGCGATCTCTTTTCTTTATTCCCTTTGTTTTAAATAACTGAAATTGGCAGTTTTTCTAGCCTATGAAACTAACATATAGATGGATTATGTATGGCTTTTTCTTCTGTCAAAAGAAATGTGTGAATATACTGAAAATAAGAAATGGAAATTTTATGGGAAAAGAGAATTAATGAAATTAATAATATTTCTAAAAAAGTGGTGTTCAGCTTGGTAGTACAACCTCAGTCAACTCTGCAACATCTTTCATCCGTAAAACCACTTATGTTCACTACTGATAAATGCGCTACTCTGTAAAGTTACAGCTGAAATAACGTTTCAAAGCTGTACCTGGCAAACCAATAATAAATGCATTTTGATAAAATTTCAGTTCTATTATGGGGGTATATTTATGTCAAAACTAGTAGTACAGTCTCTACACTATGCAAAAATTAGATGTGTCCTTGCAGCATCTTAATTTGAATAGCAGTTTGAAGGGTGTTTGAAGTAACTCTGCTATGTCTGAAAGACTGTATCAAGACCTAGTTTGTGAGACTGCGTGTTTGTCAACATTTATAGATCCAAGAGGTTAGGTCAATAAAGTTTCAGTATAAAGTGAGCAGGACAGGGTCAAACAGAAGCTCTGAGCCTTGTGCAAAGACCAGACAGGAAAAATGTGAAGTACATTTAAAAGGAGCCAATAGTTTTTCTCTCTTCACTGAATGCAGTTGTATGTTTGTTAACTAGGATGATGCTTTTTTGGATTATGAAAAGAAGATAACTTTCAGCAGTATTAAAACAGGAAAACATTAGAAGCAGCAGCACAATGTTTCAAAGTTTGAAAATCCTCTTCAGATCTTGAAAACTTGTAAGAGGACGTGGCAGTGCAATGAGGTTGGAAGGAACAGAAGCGGAGGCCAAAACTGCACTTCCTTCTGGCACAACTTATTCCCAGACTGGATAATGCTCTCAAGCACACTCACGACCAAGTCTACATGTCACATCCATCCCTCGTTCAGCCATTAGCAATGCTGACTTTCTTTGCTTCTCTGTCCCTATATGTCTTTTCAAAATCTGTCCTCATTTTAGGCTGTGATTACACACGCCAGGCAAAGATGATGCCTTTGATCAGTTATCATCTGCTTTTACAGATGGAGGCAATGTGATTTGCCCAAGGCTGCAGAGCAAATCAGAAGCAGAGTCAGAAACAAAAACTGGATCTAGATTTAAAATAGATCTGTTACCAGCAAACCAGCCGAGCAATAGACTTTGCATATTTATGCCATTTCAGCCAAATACTGCAAACAGTATTTGATTTTCCAGCCTGAGAAATGTAACTACAACAATATGTTATTGATTTGCATGGTGCATTCTGATGTTGATACTAAACACTTTACTGGAGAAGAGATAATAATACGACTGGGTAGATGGACAGTTGCCATAAACCAAAAGGATGTGATGACATTTCTGCAAGGAAAATATCCCAGTGGATCAGAATTGATGTTCAGCAGTTTAAGCAGAAAGTCAAATGTTAGGACACCGAACTCAAAAGCCCCCACCTAGTACCCTGTCACTCTGCTGTCTGTCAGAACAAGCTGGGCTAACACAAAACCAAAACAAACATTTACAGCTAATCTCTGCTGACGGTTTTAAAAATTATTCCAAGTGTTATTCAGCTACAATCCAAGGACTGATCTTCACTACCACCAAATTAAGAGATATTTTACACAGCGAGATCAAAATGTTTTTATTTGGCCCAGCTGAAGGAGTCCTCTGAGCACTATTATCTATGCTGGTTCTCTGAGTGAAAAACAGAGTGAATTAAAGCCAGAGAAAGAATTTCTTTTCAAAGCAAATTTGTCTATGTGCTGAGGGCTGACACACTTTTATCACCATTAAGAGAGCTGTCCTTAGATCAGCATTGCTGAGGCAGGAAAAGAAATATCTGACAACCTATGGCATGCATCTCTTTATATTTAGTGTCCCTTAGCAGAAAGTTGACAAGGTCTGCCCAGGAGGTTTACAACCTTGTGCTTACCACTTCCACCTTTTTTTTTTTCTCTTCTTTCTCTGCATAAGGAACATCTTTTCTGTTTTGAGATATAAAATGGAAGCCTTGGGGTTTGTTTTTCGGTTTTTTTTCCTTCCCTCCAGGTTTTTCTGTTAAGGTCAACATTGCTTCAGAGTCCACCTATCACTTCTAATCCGGTTGTTTCCAGTATTCATTATATCACTCCCCAGCACAAAAATATCACCTTCCTTGACTCTATCTGTGAGTCCTACTGTTCATCATGAAGAAATTCAGAGCTGTTGAATGATGATAGGTTAGAGTGAATAAAAAAGTGCCTGCAACAACAACAAAATAATAAAAAAAGGGGGAAAAAAGAAGTGGAGAAGAAGGTTTCTGAAGAATGTGGGAAAGATAAATAGGACTGATACTTTGTTTCATTGTCAGTAGCACTCTGGGGTTATTTGAAGCACTTATTTATGCACTGTAAGCAGAACAATACTGTAGAAGAAATGATTAAATACCAGCTCTCCGAGCAATAGACATCTCATTGTGGCAGGCCTAGACTCACCACTGGGTGGTTTTGATAAAGGCAATATGAGTTGATAACTGATACAGTTTGCCAGGGAGTCATCTGGGGATGCTGACAGCTACTATGCTTTAATAAAATCATTAGAATGTAAATGTTTTTATTGCGAAATAAAGAGCCTCCAGCAAAGTTGACACTATCGCTGCTCCCTCCACTGAATGAAAGCACCGATTAGCATTCAAATGATATAATGATAGTCTGGTTATCTTTATTAAAATTTTTCAAATCGAGTCTTCATTTTGCATGATTGAGTTTTAAACAAATGTAATATTCAGTAGGCTGGTGAGCTAGTCTGAACACTCTTGAAATAATTAAAGTGTGCCTTTTATTTTTTTAAACATGTGTTCCATAAGCAATGAATTGGATTTGCTATTTTAATATGACAATATCTAGTTAGCTTTGCATAAAATAGGGATGTTATGGCATAATTATTGAAAGGGTACAACTTTTAAACATATGTTTCATAAAGCTGAATTTAATTTTCTGAAATGTGACAACACCAGTCAGCTACTGAAATAATATCAAAGGATGGCTTGATTGTTTAGGTTAATTTCATGGACAATCTTTACTATATCATAATTGATGGTAAATGGTATGTTTTGTGGTATTTATTTTCAAAGGAAACACAGAACTAATTTCCCATAATGTTCATCAATTCGGGGTTCAGACTTTTCAATTGCAAGAAAAATGAAGCAGATTCTAAGCAAATAGTTCAGACCCTGAACTTCTGCAACATATGATTTAACGTAAACTAGCAGAGGTTTTGAACTATCCAAGAAGAGCCTGAGGAGAACTAAAGAATAAATTAACTCATTGAAGTCCATTAGACTGTAATCTACATAGGATCAATCAATCATTAATAAATATTTAGAAATCTCATAGGACCTTATCTTTTTTTCAATATTTCTTTCACTCTTGTCAACTTAGGCTAACCTTTGTCCTGGATTAACCAACCCTATAAAACATACTGTACTACAGATACCAATAAATAGACAGCATTGTAAGCAAGTATGCTTTGGCTGGTTCTTGGTTATAAAGTATCAAGAGAATCAATGGTGACATAAATGTTCCTTAAAAAATGTGCTCCTGAAATAGCTGCAGTATTGATTCCAGCGTGAGAGAGCTTTGGTGATGAATTGTAAAAAAGGGGAAAAAAAATCTGAATAGCTGACAAACTCTTGTATCCATTGTTTGAGGAAGAAATGGATAGTGTAGGTGCATTCTTAGTTCTTAATTAGTCTTTTATTACAATGACTTTCTGAAGATGTCTTGGACTTTTTAGAACGTTCTAAAGAATCAGACATTTCATTATTCACATTTCACTGAAGAAGTACCAGAGAGTATCATCAAGAGGAGGAGGAACATAAATGCCCCTCTGGTAACAAAGCTAACATCAGAAAACACGAATTTAAAAAAAACCCCTATCCTTTTAGCTCTTGTGATTAGGAAGTACCGGCACACAAACTGCATTTTTGCATTACTGGAAAATTGCAGCAATGCCGCAAATAATGGGCGTGGGGGGTGGGGGTGGTGTTGCAGGTTTTTTTGGTTGATACATGAGTGTGTGTGAAAGAAAAAGAGACTTAACTGCAAAATTAGAATTTGACATGTATGTCAACTAGATCTCATTACAGTAATCTGAGTAAATGGGACCAGAACATCTTTAACAGTAACACCTAGGAGACGACTAGCTAAAGTTGTGGTACCTGCTCTTGAGGAAAACACATTCTTCTTTCTACCCAAAAGATGTGGTTATCATCTAAATGACGTAGGAAAGAGTTCAGACCAGAGCATTCCTTCCTTTGTGCATCAGATTTCAGAACAGGCTGTAGAGCACCCTGCATCATCCTAAAAAATGATGCACTGCTTTGTGCCTGGGGTTTAATCCCCACCCCGAGAGGAAAAGCACCTCTCCTGTCTATTGCCAGTACAGCCAGTCTGGTCCAAATGAGGGGTATCACAATGGTCTTTTGAACTAAGGTTCAGCAAAAGCTTTACAGGCATTATTTAGAGTATTACTAGATTACTGAGCTGGAAGAAGAAAGACCTTCTAGTTTACAGAAACCTGCATTCCTGCGCTTAATGACAACTCTCAAGACATTAGTGGATCCATGTAAAAGCCTTTTCAACACAAATTCTGTTGAATGACCAAGGGCAATCTTCCCTCTCTCACCCACAAAATATTGCTATTAGTAAGTCTTCCTGTGGGATAAAATACCTTATCCACACAATCACTCATGTTGATACTGGGCATATACAATTTTTTTCAATTCTTTAAATTTTTTTCTGAAATAAACTAGAATTTTTTCAGGCATCAATTTTCTTTTCATAGAGAAATATAAGTGCAAACCTGATAGTTATACGAATCGGTTCACTGGGATAGATATTGTACCCAATGCCTAATTTGGTTCTAACATGGAGTTTTGTAAAACAGGTCTAATTAATGTGTCTGGTTATACTCAAAGTCAGAAGGGAGGGAGGAGAAGAAAGAAAAAGACGTGGCTTTCAATTTTTTGTTATCCAGTCCAGGTATTATATTATTGATTCAGAGAGGAAATGTACTGAGCAAGTAGCCCTGAATGGAACCAAAAGAAACCCTTGGGATCATTTATGAGATAGAATTTGAGCTCAGTTAAAGAGCTACAGCACATGCTGTTCTTCTTATTGACAAGGAAGGAGCTTGCTTTTTTAGTAAAATCAACACAATAACACCTGCTTTAGAGATTTAGGAAGGAATATGATTCACATGTACTTCAGAGCTGGACAGACAAAAATGACGTCTGAAGTAAATGAAAAGCAGAAAGGTAGATGTGAATTTGGGAGTACACAGGCTTATGCTAGGTAGAAAACCATAGATTTGAGAGTACGTCCACAGCCTCACAGTATCAACATACTCAGCTCTGGGACAGTTATTTTTCTTTCTTTACCTCCACAGAGGGAAGAGTAAGGGAAAAAATTATGCAAAAACAAGGAAGCCTCCCACCTCCATCATGCAAGTTTGTGTGTGTATGAATGTGCATTCCTGATGGTGTTAACATATAGTGATAAAGTGACAGAAAAAAGAAGAAGGGGGAAAAAATTCCATGTATCAATAGAGGGCTACCTGAGTAAGAAAATCTTTGGGAACTCTGGCTTCCAGGAGGCACACTTGTTTCTGCCTTGCTCGTGGGCAATGCAATTTAACGTGGATGCTGGGGCACTTTCAGTGTGTGCTTGATTGGTTTCAGAGATAAAGTGGCAGAACAACTGCTCCCTTTTGATGACAGGAGATCTTTTGTAGGCACATGGGCTTGAGCAGTGGAAAATGAAGTAGATAAAAATTGGCCACAGAAAAAAAAGAGAAGTAAAAAGATTAAGGAAAAGAAAGGGTAGAGACAAGAAAACTCAGGGAGACGATTTCCAGAATGAAGAATAGGAAAAGCAAGATGGAGAGCAAGTTTACTGTGCGGTGTAAAAAACCCCATGAATTTGCTAGAAGAATATAAATATATGGGAAAGAGCTAAGGCAGGTAGTAGAAGAAAATTAAGACCCAATTAGAGCATTAGCGAGGGATTGGTCCACTGCTACATTTCCTGGTATTATCAATAGCACTATGACAGAACTTGCATCCTGAGTTTTCAAAGCCTTTCTTCAACAGACAGTATCAACCTCATGGTGGACAACACAAAAAGTGTGTATGTTTCTCGGATGCTAACATGTGCTGGACAAAGTTCAACCGCTGCTTTCACAAGTGCATGTTGAAAATGTGACTGAACTGCTGGCATAGTGACTCAAGCATCTTGAAAACAACTGCAGTATAGTTTTAACTGCCATCTTCTGCCTCCTCCCCGTATTCTTCCTTCTGGCTCACAGAAGGTTGTCAGACACACAAAACTCTCTGGACTTTAACTAACAGAATAAAATATCTAACATAAATTACCTTTGACTGCTGAAAGACTTTATTTACAGCTGCTCAGAGCTGCATCTGGAGAGTTTAGGTAGAGGCTAGGACTGCCAGATGGTGGCCAGACTTACCCAATTAGCAATCTCTCTCATCCTGTGCCTGGGTTTGCAGTGTTACACTTTACATCACAGTTGCCTGACTCAAGCCAGTACCTCTATGGTCTAAAACAGTAAATACTAAAATAGTAGCAATGGTGTCAGGTGAGCCAACACAGAGCTCTGTAGGAAGATGCTCTTTGCTACAGTTTTTCTGGCTGTTGAAATTAACAATGTAGCTCTTGATTGGTTCAACTTGCTGACAGTTAAGGCCCAATCCTGGACTGCTTTTTTCCAGGCAGTGACATGTTTAAAAGAGTAATGAGGGCTGGCCTGAGTGACAGAAAAGTGAAAAAGCTGGGACAATGAGGAAAAAAATGTTAACTTTCTCAAGTACATATTTATGTTTCAAAAAAAAAAAAAATCAACAGTGAGGCTCATGACATCAGAAAATCATAGCATATTCAAGTCCAAAAGATTTATCTGCTGAAATCACTGCTACACATCAAATGATTAAAAAATTATCATTTATAGTTGTAGGTGTGCTGAAGCACATCATCTAAACTGATCTGTGCTTAAACTGCTACTTGTAGTTGTAAAAACAGAAAAACAATCCCAGACTTTTCCAGTGCACAGTTTAGGAAAGGCAGAGATACACAGAGCGAGTGGAAGTACAGATCCTTATGGGACTTCTGGAAAACATTCCCTATCCCATCTGAAGAAAGGAGTGGTTACATCCAAAACATCTAATTAAAATAGTCACATTACTCTGGTTATACTTCTTCAGGTGATTAGGAAGACAGAGTCTTATATTACAGCATGAACGTGGAAAGAGGCTGATGCCTGCATTTTGTTAGAGTTTCTTTTGCCTTTCTGACCTGCCCTTGGCACAGAGGAGGGACTGGTGGAATGTTGGCCTTTAGCCACTTCTCTACACTCAGGTCTCTGAGGCCACCTGAGAATCATGAAAGCCTTGTCTGCATCATGAGTGGCAACTCCTCTCAGGTTAAGAGGATACGGAAGGGAAGGTGGTTTTTTTAATATATATGTATATAACCTGGGAAAAGGCAAAGTACAGAGCTTTAGCACAAGTACTGCAAACTCCACGAGAGATATCCAGCATGCTGTAGAATTCAGGTTTCCAAATGTTTTGTGCTGCAGGAGTAATTAAAAAATGGCTACTGATGAGGATTGAAGATATCTGGCCTCCTCTGAAAAGCCTGCCACATATCAGCCTCTTATTACGCTCACATGAAAACCATATTTCTTCATCCACATCACCTTTATGGCTGCTTTGATTACAGTTTTATGGACACAGGGTCCATAACTTTGCTTTCACCCTGAAGGACAAATGAATGCAAAACAAATCAATGTGAAATTCAGATCATGTCAGCAAATTCTATCACAACAATTTGGAAAACGCACCAAATTTCAGTAGGCCTAATATACCAGTACACAATTGTACTGGTTCTGATACAAACCTCTAACTAGTCACAACATTAGCTGTGATTTCTCATGCTTTTGTATGTAGAGTGTTTTAGGATGTAACACAGGAATTCAAATGGGTCAGTCAAAGAAACAGCACAATTCAGAAACAGCAGAAAGGTTAAATCAGTGTTTCATTCACTCCTTAGTTTTACTCTGTATCTAGCTGCTTACCATCCTTTTCCTGGAGATTACATATTGCTGTCCTAATTTCTTCTGCTCTTCTCCAACTTGTCAATTGTCTGACATTAGATTTATTATTTTTCTTCCTTTGTGTGTAGAGGCATTTAGCAGAAGTCATTGCTTTTAAACATAAATTATATTTTTTGAAATTGTGACCCAGAGAGACAAATTTAGAGTGGGAGGGACTAATTCAGAAAACACAAACACTGACAAAATTTGGTCTGAATCTGATTCAAATCCAAAAATTTGAGGAAGTTTAAAAAATACTTCTGAGTCAAGGTTTTAAACTCTGTAACAAATTTGGCTATAATTTAAGATTAAATTGTTTGCTAAGAGCAAATGTTATTCGTTGATATCGTGTTATTGATATCTAATCCAGAGACGTTATAGCCAGGGAAGAGGTGGGAATCAGAAATCCTTCTGAAGTCTAGCTCTTTTCCTGCTTCTGTTCTGTTTTGAAGTGTAGCTTTTTGCTGTAGCCCAAATTTGCTGCTCATGAGAAAGTCTTGGTCTGCGTGTTATGTCTTGTCACTTGCTCAGATTGTTCTTTGACTCTTGTTTCTCCTTTCTCCTCATTTCCCTGGCCTATGGGTAAGCAAATTACAACTTACTTCTATGCCCTACAACCTGAGATTTAGGTATTATTGATGGTGATACTAAAGAAGGTCTCATTCCCTTTTATTCCTCCCAGCATATGACGTCAATCTCTACCCCTTAGACAGCTGATTATCCAGATCCTCTGACTCTCTTGCACCCTTCTCCTTCTTTTCACCGAGACTGCTCATGGAGGATTTTCCTTAAGTGAGACGAAATTATCTAGCTTGCTGAAATCACATATATGTATTTAGCAAGACACTGGGTTGATGAAAACATGATTATGATAAACTGTGCTAAGCATTCTAAATCTAGAGGTTTATTTGTCCTATTGCATTCTAAATAAAAACTTGGTTTTTATTTTCTTGGTTAGAGATATTTAAGGCTACTCATATATGATCCTAAAAAGACACAGGAAAAATCAGCAAGGGACTTATTCTGAGTAAGTAGATCAAGAGTTTTATTCACTCTTCATCAGGGAAAGAAATATTACAGCTTGCAGGAAACCGATCAATGACTCCAGAGCCGTATTTTGAATTTCTCTTCTTTCGTCTTTGCACATGAAAATAAAAGGACCTATCCGTTCAACTGGAGTTTTACAGGTATGTTTTGCAGCACTGACTGAGTTATCTGTCTCGTTGTTGGTAAGGAGGTGCATAATTCCCTATCTGAAAGTGTTTGTATTTTTATGATCAGCTTTTTTGGGCAAGCATCAGAAGTGACCACAATCTCAGAACACAAGGAAGAACATAAATTGGTAGAAAAACACAGCATAATAGACCTGCTCATATTGTGCTCAAGGGGACTCTAGGGACCAGCCAATCCATACAAGAAGAATAGTGTGAGCTAGATGGGACCCAGTATGATTAATCACCAGAGCAATGCAGATTTAGCGCATTAGGTGAAAAGATAAATGTGTAAAACGCTGTGTCAGAACCCATGGAGTGGCCCACACGGTAATTCAGGGTCAGTAATTGAACTTCACTCTAATTATCCTGGGGAGATAATATTAACTTATAGTTGAGTGTGAAAGAGAGAGTCCATAATTCATCACTCGATGGGGCTGCTCATTGCATTGTGTTATTGAAATATGATGGCTCCATTTTTATCCTGTCATAATGACAACTGATGTGCTTATTTTCTTTCTCTGTGCCTCCAGGGGGTGATGAAATAGTAAGCAAACATTCTTTCTGGTGAAAGAACAGCACTTTATCACACTAGCTTCAGCTCTAAAAAAGCATTTGCAGACTTGCAAACAATTTCTAGAATCAAGGCTGAGCATTTCCCTTTACATTCTGGTTATAGATAGCTACCCTTACTAAAAGCCACCGCTTTTTCTCTTTATGAGATGCAATTTTCCCTTCCCCAGCTATAAAGCATTTCAGTTTCCTGAATTTTCTGAGAATTTTCTTTTCCGTTTCTGATTTTTCCAGGATACAAACTTCCAGGTGAAGTTCGGTCTAGCAGAGAGGTCACTGCACAGCAGCTATGGGTTCTAGAAACTGGAATCTGTCCTTTTTCCATTTCACATCTATATAGATTTCATTCAGTTCCCTTCAAAAATATCAGTGTTTTCGTCATCAAGGATTTTAAAATCAGCCCCTGTTTAACTATCTTCAGTATTGTTAAATATGTTTAAAGGCTTCAAATTATGTCTGCATCAGGAATTTCCTATCTTTTGCAAACTTTTTCTCCGAGTAACCTATCAGATGAAAAAATCTATCAGGATTTTGGTCAGAGAAGATTTCAACAACAGATTTATTTTACTGGCATAGAGCATATTACGAAACAAATCATTGGATATTTCTTTCATATCAATGTGTGGTTTCTCCTATCCTGTTTGAGCAGAAAAATCAAAATTGCCTTACAGGAACAGAATCTGTTTCATACTTATGGCTACACGTTTATGCATGATTACATTAGTTCTTGACTTAATAGCCTAGTAAGGCATTAAGAAGACACAGGATGGACTGGACAAAGAGAAAGAAAATAGTTAAGAACACTAATAAAAATGCCAGAACAAAGAAAAAGGAGATGAAACTCTGGAAAGGGAAATTCTTTTACTAAATATGGAGTGACAAGTGTTGTGGACACTGCTCAGGTGACGTACAGTGCATTGATGATGGAGACAAGAGACTGCATTTGTTGGATTATAGATTTACGTCATACTTTCACTACTATGACATTGTTTGTAATTGATGACAGATGGGCGATGCTTGACATAAACAAGATTCAGATGGAATCCATGAGGCAAATTGCAGTTTAATACATAGGTATATAATACAGCGGATTTTAATGAAGCTTGTTACTTTTTTTTCTTGCCTCCTAATGAATCAATCAATGTCTTCAGTTCACACTACAGTGGTGAAGGTATTTTCCCTGACAGAGTTTTGGTGCATGCTTATACTCCCCACGGAACACGTTGAAGCTCTTCACATTGCTTTGGCTGGCAAAAGTAACAAAGCCAGCTGTCAAGAATTCATAACAGCCGTGTTCTGGTGTTAGCAGCACGCTCACTTAGCATTTATGGATGGACAAAACTGAAGTATGAGGAAGGACAATTTGAGCAACTGGTCACTACTATCATAATAGCGAATAAAGTGAAAACTGATTTTCCTCCTGTCCAACACAGCTGACCCCTGAAAAGACTGCACTGTGGCAAAAGTAACTTGAAGTGTGTGCTGGTAGAAGTAAAGTTGGCAAGGATGGGATATGGTCATCTATTAGGCAAATGGTAGACGGAAAATAGAGAAACGCAGCTGAATAGTATGAGACGAAAAAAATTGACTTGCTTTACTTGAAGAAACAAAAGTGAAAGGAAGAAAGGGGTAATGAATCTGCACATTTGCAGCTGCTTTCACATTAAAAAATTCAACTGGGCAAAGGCATAGTTTTGAACACTATCCTGACATAATCCAAGTATTCAATTCTTGGCATGTTTCTTGATATGGTTTTGACACAGGTCAGATAGATTTCTCTCAGAAACTGCCCAGGCACTATCCCAGGATGAACCAGTGTCAGTAGTTCCTCCACAGTCAGCATGGACAATTCAAAGGTTTTTGTTGGGGCATAGCAGAATGGGGACAAAGCAAGAAGTGTTTTCAGCCTCATGGATGTGAGCTGCAGAGAATTTCTGTGTGCTTTTTTCTACTTTGGAGTACAGTCTTTAACAAAAAAGAGGAGGAAATGAGTAAAAGCTCTTTTTGAATTAAGACAATCAGAATCTTGCAATTCATCATTCCCACTCCAGATGCCTTAGCAGTGCTAAGTTCAAATGTGTAAAGTGGAGGATGAGACAGGATGAAGTTTAACTCAGGCATTTGTAGTTGTGGATGGATAAATGGTTCCAGAGTCCAGGGTTCGGGATTTTTTCCAGTCATTTTGTTTTAGTCTGATAAAGCAAACTGACAAAAGGGTGTTTGCAGTGCAACCTTCAGTAACCATCTTAAAATTTAACACACAAAATGGATGTCAATTTTCAGTTCAGAACTGTGACAAAAGGATGTTAGGGTCAATAACATTATGGAGGAGGCTGTCTTTTATGCCAGGTGCTACTTTATTTCACGTGTAACACTTTTAGTTTTGGTATTACATTGTCGTACACTGGTTGCCACCTGTTCTTTAACTTCAGTTTATTGCCTTACACTGTCCTCGAGCACTTATTCTTTTAAAGACACTTTACAATGAAAACACTGATTTTTGATCATCAAATCTATGCTACACAAACAAAGTATAAAGGACTGTCAGTGTGAAACACAAGAGAACTGGCACATACTTACCAAAATGCTAGTGTGTGTCCTAGTGGCAGGAACCAAAACCTTTGCAGTAAAGCTGAAGATTTAAAAAGTGACTTTTCAGTATTTAAGACACAATGTGGATTCAGGTTGCACTTGGTATTTGCTATGCATAAAAACAGAAATAAAACCCATGAATTTTGTAACCAAGGAAATTATTTTCTCTAGATCATTTTTTATTCTTAAATGCACATATTTTTCTTGTAATATTAAAAAATGCATGTATTATATTTAAGTATCCAAATGTGACTTTTTTCAATTTTATTTCTTATAGCAATTTTTAAACAGAAAAGTACCTGGCACGTAAACCATGACTTTTTAATTTCTCACATATTTTAACATCAAATTATTTTTAAAAATCTTTCTGACACTGTTTTCTTATATGTAAGTTTTTACTATGCACATAGAGTTCTGTATTTTATGGGTGTACAAAATTTAAATCTGCACAGTGAACATGTAAAAAGCTACAAGTATATGTAAAAGATCACAGCTCCTGTAACCCATCCTTTCCTACTGCTGGACTATCTGATTTTAGATCAGATGCATTAAAGAAAAAGCACTAAATTTCCTGAAAACTTTCGTAAGGATTCATATTGTTACATATCCAGATATAATGGAACCTTTCTGAAGCATGAAATAATTGCATGTAGCCTTATGTCAAATAAAAATGGTTAGAGTATTGAGTTAATTAAGCCACTGATCTGTACCAGCGGCTATGTTCATCATCTTAGGTTCCTGCTGTCTTTCAGAATAAGTGGGCTTCTGTGTATATCATCTATCTCTGATATTTCAGAAGTCCTATAGTCAACATAAAAAAGTGAAAATAAAAGGTACAGCAGTATTTTCCACTAGTCTCACAAATTAATCTGTTTTATCTTTAAAAAAAAATGGCTACATTTACATTTACTGACTCTTGTATACAAGTCATAATGTCAAGAAATCCATTTGCTCTTTAATAAAACTTATCATAATGTCTGAAGTCTTGATTTATGGACAGGTCTGTTGTCACCCTGAATGCCTGAACCCTTTCATTTACTGCAAGAGTTCCAAGATAGGTCATGATATTTACACTAGGTCAGAATAATAATGTCACCAGGATCACAGTCCCTGACAATAGCCTATTTGTCTCATTTAAATAATGAACGTCATTGGTGAAAATTGCAGACTTGAAACCATAACACACAAAGGACACAACAAGACCATGCAGGATACGAAGATCGAATATTGACACAAATCATGACCTACTTCTCCAATTTGCTAACCAACTGTCTTTTGTTATTCTTTTCAAAACAGCCTCCAGTAGTATGTAGATGATGATGAGAAATAAAATAAAAATACCAATTCTGACAAAAGAATATTTTTTCTAATAAGCATGAGGCTGTACGTGGTGCTGCTTTTCATGGCATGGTAAATGTCATTGTAAATATATACGTGATAAACTTTTCCGATACACCAGAAATATTTTATAAGATATATTTTTTCCTTTCTGTCAAAAAAAAAAAAGTCTTTTCAACTTCTTAAAGGTATTCACTGTGAAATTTAAAAGTGTATAAGAGCAACCAGATACCCTTGTGAACGATGTAAGGATTGGACTATTATATCAGCATGCCAAAATTCGTTTTGGGCAAAGGATAGGAAGGCAATGGTACACCTACCTGTTCAGTGTTCAAATAATGAAATTCAGCAACCCAGGCTAGAAGCCTATTTTCCCTCCACAATGCATAAGAAGAGCTGAGCACCTAAGACTGAAGTTTCTAATGCTTTATGCTGAGTAGGCAGGAGGTAATGCCAGCTAATAGGAAGTACAGACTTAGTCCATCCTATGTACTGAGGTCAAAATTCCTACTTTTGACACCTGCCTTGTGCACACCCTTGTGTAAGTACCTCCACACACCTACCACTCACACAGTAGTGACCTGCTGACCAGGTGCTATAAGCCTAGGGCTCCTGCAGCAGGGTTTAGTGCTGAAGCCCTTTCACATCATGTCCTTCAGCTGGCTCTTTCTGCCCAAGACCACCAGTGCTCCTCCATTAAATGTTGCGCAGCACCTCTGGAAGGCCCGTGATACAGTGTTGTGCATACATACAATTCTGCATGAAAAGTAATACCTGTGGTGTGACCTTTCCACAAACTGCCATCTTCCCATTTCCCCCACAGCATGCTGTGTGCATCTCGAGCCTTAAGATGCAACGTAACAAGGTGATATGGAAACAATGATGAGAGGAATGCTGCACACTGCCCAGAGCTAGGCTGCATGCCTCTAGAAAACTGGGGTTTGTAGCTCAAAGCCCCTACTTGACATAGATATCTAAATTTTTCACTGAGTGTAGATAATTGTATCTGTATTTTCTTATGAAACATAGGTGGATGAGCAACTGGTGATAATCTGAGAGGAATCAAACTCCCACTTTTCAGGGCAGAGTGTTTTTACCTGCCATGGTTAAGCAACGAAATTTTTCAAAGCAGAACTGAGGTAAAAAGTGTACTTTCAGAAACAGTAAGAATTACCAAATGCTCTAAACATCCTGTTTAACCTGGGCCACAACGCATCAGGAGCACAGCAATGATATACCAGATCATGCCCATAACAGGAACCATTTTACTCTCCAGTAAGCTACTTAAACTGATGAAGAGCAAGCACAGTAGCTAAAACATAATTTTTGGAGGCAGCAAGTCTTCGGAAAATTAATGTAATATTTCAATATTTTAACAAGATTACTGTTCTTATTACAGATATGACACTACCTGTTAATACAGCTACTCTTCCATTCAGCATTTATGTGTTGTATCATGTAAGTGAAATTGGTAATATGAGATTTTGGATAGAAGGTCATACTACCATATAAAATGAGACATCAAGTAAGAAGCCTAACATCAACTTCAAAGTAATGAATTTGTCTGCAGACTTTCTCCAGAGATGTTTTCCTTCCCAGAGCAAAAAAGGGTCTTCTCAACACACACACCTAAAGATAAGCATCAAGGAAATCACGTATTTATTATCTAGATGGCAGGTTTTATCCTCATTCCTACCTCATGCTCTGATTGACTTTGCACTATAGATTCTGAAAGATAAAATTTTTGCCAAATTTATTTTTCTCAAAATACTCTGTTTAATCAATGCTTTTTTTGAGTTAATACATTCTAGTGGGATGGTTTCTCTCTCCAAGAGCCCTCTGATGATAGGGAGAGAAAGCTAAGCCAAGAAATACTGTTGGTTTTGCTCCAAACAGCACTGTTTTATCACAGTTCTGTCTTGGGAAGGCATGTGACAGTTCACTCCAATGTGGACAAAGCATAAATTTTGAAGTCTCACATACAGCTGTGAAATAAAAAATCTGTTCATGGACAGTTCCAAGAGTAAGCAATCATGAAAAGGTAGGCAGTTCATGGGGAACCTTGTCTCCACCTTACATCTGTGTAGCTCAAGATGGCACACGCATGACATGCTACTTCTTGTTTGCCTTGTCTTCTTTTTGAATAAAAGTGTAATTTTCACAGCATTTATTGAAATCGTGAATGTTTCAAACCTGCATTTCATTTTTAACCAGTTATAAGGAGGTTTCTTCAGATAATAAGTCAGTAATTCCTTCAGAAATCGATTGAAAATGCTCAGAGCTATTATTATCTTGACAGCATATTGCAAGATTAGTAGAAAAATTTCACTATGTTTATAACTACCTCATGCTGGCATTTGATTCCCATTTATCCTTAAATTGAAAACAAAGAAATGTTGTTGCACAACCACTCTTAGTTTCTGTCTCTCAAGCACAAATCATTCTACTATCTACAGTATTGTTTTCTTTAAAGCGATGAAAAAGTTCCTGTTAAGGCAATTTAAAAGTTCAAATGTATTTTAGGTAAATGGTGTGAAAAAAGTATGTGGAAAAAAGAGTAATTCAGTTAACACGTACTTACAAAAAAGCACACATTGATTAACTATATATGCCTGTGTTGTGGTCCACTTTCAAATGCTAAATTCCTAACCACCAGGTACTTCATTTTGGGTGGAATGACAGATTTATTTGGAATAATTAATAATAGTTATAGATATGATTGGAAATGTGGAGACACAGAAACACTGACAGAGGGCCTAAATCATCTAATTTTCCATTGTTACTCTAAATCTTTTGATGCATAGGGAGCAAAGTGAGTGTGGAGTTCTCTTCGCATTAGAGAATGACAATAAAGAGTCCTTGAAGGCACGCCTGGAAGTCATCACATCCTTTCATCTTGTCAAAGGCAGGCTTAACTACTCCTATATCATTCCTAAGAAATATTTGTCAGAATTGTTAATAAAGTTTCCACTACTGATGGACTTTCCAGAGGGACCCAATCTTTGCAGATGCTTCACTGCCATCGTCACAGAGAGCTTTTCTCATCCCTGAATCTTCTTGCTGCAACTTAAGCTCCTGTTTTCCACACTAACCATCTTACACGACGTTAACAGGTCTTTGCAACAGCTTTTCAAAAAGTTGAAGACTGTTTTTGTGCCACCCCTTCAATATTCTCTACTTCATAGCTCTCTCTACAGTTTACCTTTTTCAGATCTCTGATTAGTCCTGTCACTCTCCTTTAGACTCACTCCAATTTATCCACAATTTTTTGAAAGTGGGATGCTTAAAATGGAAACCACTCATGATGAGGCTTGACTATTAGGAAGTACACCAGAAGAGTTATGTCGACACTTTGGTAAGCCGCGTTCCTATTAATGCATCCTAAAAGGGTGTTTGTCTTTTTTTTGTACCAATATAATACCTTTGATAGTTTCCATCATGTGACCACCATAACACCTACAGTTTTTTTCTGTGAAACTTCTCCTACACCACCATCCTGTATTTGAACAATTGCACTTAGGCTTAAAACACATTTCCTTGAAGTCATCTTTGTTGTATCCTATTGTTTCAAGAGTTTTTCTCTAATTTATCAAGAGTATTTTGAATTCTGTTCATCAAAATACTTCATCCCTTTAGGTGGCATTAGATGTAAGTGTAGTTCAGTATAGTGTCTTCCACCATCCAGGTCATTAATAAAAATACTGACTTGTACTGAATTCAGAACAGATACTTGCAGAACTTCTCTTGAGACAATGAAACACAGAATCTCTCTGAATACATTTGCCAACCGATTCACACCTACGCTGCAGTTTGTTAAGTCCCATTTCTCCTTATTTGTCTTATGAGTGTGTGACAAAATACAGTGCAAAAATCCTCAAAAAGGTCAAAACCCATATCAAAATCCTGACCTACAAGTCTGTCATCCTTTCATTAACAATATATACCTACATATAGAGAGAGTTAGAGGGCTTTCTTCTTTACAAGGCCATGAGTCCATGTTGGCTACTGTTTATCTCCTTATTATCTTTCAGATGATTACAAATAGTTCGATTATTTGTTGATGTGCTTCATTTTCCACAAGAATTAGATGTTTGACAGATAGGTAACTGATGCGTACCTCCTGCTCTCTTTTTAAAGAAACAAATCACTCTTGCATTTTCCACTCTCAAAAGTATCTGCTTAATTTTTTGTGATTTCATTTGAAGATTATCAGACCTAAATGAGTTGAAAACATCTGTTTTATCTAAGTACTCTCATTTATTCCCCCTTTGTTCTGGATTGACAACTTGCTGGGTCCTGCTCTTGGGTCACAACAAACCCATGCAACGCTACAGGCCTGGGGGAAGAGTGGCTGGAAAGCTGTCCAGTGGAAAAAGATGTTGGGGTGTTGGTTGGCAATTGGCTGAACATGGGCCAGCAGTGTACCCAGGTGGCCAAGAAGGCCAACAGCATCCTGGCTTGTATCAAGAATAGTGTGGCCAGCAGGAGTAGGGATGTGATTGTTCCCCTCTACCCAGCTCTGGTGAGGCCGCATCTCAACTAATGTGTTTGGTTTTGGGCCCCTTCGTGCAA
>Ga0181612_176529_pt1 | contig 37741 bp, 35 predicted proteins | sample HoacroProtozoa21_FD_119630 | JGI IMG/M metagenome (GOLD analysis project Ga0181612, IMG submission 119630) | Hoatzin crop microbial communities from Cojedes, Venezuel. Combined Assembly of Gp0051906, Gp0051904, Gp0051908
CGAGCCCGGCGTGATCGACTTGTGTGAGCTTGTTATTGAAAAAAGTAGGAGAAGAGGAGCCGCCGCCGTGGGGGCGGCCGCCATAAGGAGACTCATTTAAATAAAGCGTAATAATATCTTCCTTGCTGTAAATCTTTTCAATTTCGATTGCAAGAATCATTTCCTTGATCTTGCGCGGAAGACCAGACATAGAACGGTCTTTTGCTTCTTCAGAGAAGTAGACCTGCTTGATTAACTGCTGAGTGAGGGTAGAGCCACCCTGAACGGCGCCACCACGAAGCGTAACCCACGCTGCGCGCACGAGAGCCTTCGGGTCGATGCCTGGGTGATTGTAGAAGTTCTTATCCTCGATGGCGACGGTTGCTTGGCGCATGTAAGTAGAAATATCTTCGCCATCGACGACTAGGCGGTAGTCGCCAGAACCCTTATCTTCCCACAAAACTTCACCGTTGCGGTCGAGGTATATATTAACAGTGTCCTGAACACGGCTAGCAAGCTCTTCTGGGTTGATTGCTGCCAAATCCTTCTTGTAGTACAAGAAAAGACCAGCGATGCCAATTACGCCAATCAAGAAACATGCTAAAACGAATTTTAGCAAGCGTAACTGGCCACGCTTGGAGAACCAAGCCTTAAAGAAGCGGTCTGGGCGCAATCTCTGGAAGAAGCGGATGATTGGATTCTTGGAAAGTTTTGCTTCTTCTTCGGCGCGTTTGCGTGCCTTTTGGTCCTCTTTGACACGGTGTTTGTAAGCTAAGTTTGAATATAGAGACATGCCGTTGCCGGATGATTTGCGGGCCTTTTTTGGCTTATCAGACTTCTTAAACTCAGGAAGCTTTGGTAGGTTTGGCTTCTTGATCTTTGTAGTCTTCGCAGCCTTTTTGCCCTCCCTCAAAATGCTAGCGGCAGATTTTTTACTCGCAGTTTTATCATTTGCCATTCTTTAATTATACACGATGCTGGCAATAGCGTCTATAAACATAGCCATTTTACTACCCGTCCAATATGGGGTAAAATAGGATATTATGAGTCATTATGAGCCACTAAAAATCGAAGAAAAATGGCAGGCGATTTGGGAGAAAGAAAAGCCTTTCGCGGCCAAAGATGGCGATAAACGCCCGAAGGTGTTTGTTGCTGAAATGTTTCCTTATCCATCAGGAGCAGGCCTTCACGTTGGTCACGTTCGCAACTTCTCGATCGTAGACTGCGTTGCGCGCTTCTATGTTCAGAATGATTATAACGTCCTTCGTCCATTTGGCTATGATACTTTTGGTCTCCCAGCGGAGAACTATGCTATTAAGACTGGCACTGCGCCACAGGATGTTACTCTTACGAATATTGAAAACTTCCGCAAACAGGCTAAGCGCCTTGGTTATGCGATTGACTGGTCTCGCGAAATCAATACCTCCGACCCTGAATATTATAAATGGACACAGTGGTGCTTCTTGCAACTCTTTAAGAAAGGCCTCGCTTATCAGGCAGAGAGCTATCAGTGGTGGTGCCCAGTCGACCAGACCGTGCTTGCAAACGAGCAGGTCGAAAACGGTCATTGCTGGCGCTGTGGTTGCGAAGTAGAAAAGAAAAAGATGAAGCAGTGGTTCTTCCGCATTACTGCTTATGCTGATGAATTGCTCGAAGAAATTGACTCTCTTGACTGGCCTGAAAAAATCAAAACCATGCAGAAAAACTGGATTGGCCGCAGCGAAGGCGCTGAGGTTAAATTCAAGCTCAAAGACAGCAAGGAAACGGTTACTGTCTTTACGACTCGCCCAGACACGCTTTATGGCGCAACCTTTATGGTGCTTGCTCCAGAACATCCTTTGATTAACAAGATTATTACCGAAGACGTCCGTAAGAACGTGAAGAAGTATTGTGACGAAGCGATCAAGAAGAGTGAAATTGAACGTCAGGAAAACAAGGAAAAGACCGGCGTCTTCACCGGTGCTTACGCAATCAATCCTTTGACTGGTAAAGAAATGCCAATTTGGGTTTCGGACTATGTCTTGATGGGGTATGGCACTGGCGCAATTATGGCCGTGCCTGCTCATGATGAGCGCGACTTCGCCTTTGCCGAGAAGTTTGACTTGCCGATTATTAAGGTTATCGAAAAGCCAGAAGACGTCGATGATGATTCGAAGTGCTATCATGGCGAAGGTGAAATGGTTAACTCTGGCGAGTTTAATGGCATGGATAGTGCTCAGGCTCGTGAAGAAATTGTCGCTCGCCTCGAAAAGGACAATATTGGCAAGAAGAAGGTTACCTACCGCATGCGCGACTGGCTAATTTCTCGCCAGCGCTACTGGGGCTGTCCAATTCCAATCGCTTACGACAAGAATGGTAATCCTCATGCAATTCCAGAAGATCAGCTTCCGGTTGTCCTGCCAAAGGTTGACGACTACAAGCCAGATTCTACCGGTCGCAGTGCACTCGCAAAGTGTGAAGATTTCTTGAAGGTTACGATTGATGGCGAAGAAATGACTCGTGAGACCGATACGCTTGATGGCTATGCTTGCTCGAGCTGGTATCTCTGGCGCTATACTGACCCGCACAACAAAAATGCGGCTTGGGATAAGGACAAGGTCAATTACTGGGCTCCAACCGATGTTTATGTTGGTGCAGACCACGCTGTTGCGCACTTACTCTATGTCCGCTTCTGGTGTAAGTTCTTTGCTGACGAAGGTTATTTGGATTTCCGCGAACCAGTCAAGAAGTTGCTCTATAATGGTTACATTAATGCGCCAGATGGCAAGAAGATGAGCAAGAGTAAGGGCAATGTGATTGATCCGCTTGATGTAATTAATCAGGGCTATGGTGCTGATACGCTCCGTACTTACGAACTCTTCATTGGCCCTTATGACCAGAAGGCGAACTGGAACACTAGTGCAATCGGTGGCGTCTATCGCTTCCTGAATCGCTGCTGGAGTCTCGCCTTCGAAGCTAAATACATCAAGGAAGACAAGAATCGCGTGATTCGCAACTGTACGATCAAGAAAGTTACTGACGATATGTATCGCAATGGCTACAATACTGCCGTTGCTGCCTTGATGGAATTTGTGAATGAGCTCTATAAAGTCGGCGCAACGCAGGAAGACGTTGATGCTTTGGCCCGCTTGCTTAAGCCATTTGCTCCACACTTGGCCAGCGAAATGCTTGAAAAGCTTGGCGCAAAAGATGACCTTTGGCCAAAGTATGACGAAGCCGCATTGGTTGCAAACGAAGTCGAATTAGTTGTTCAGGTTAATGGCAAGCTCCGCGCTCGTGTCATGATTCCGACAGAAGACGCCGAAGATAAAGAAAAACTTGAAGCTGCCGCAAAGGCAGACGAGAAGATTCAGAAGATTCTCTCGGACCATGAAGAAATCAAGACAATCGTGATCCCACGTACGCATCTTGTGAATATTGTCGTGAAACAATAAGCCTCTCGGGAATAACAAAATAAAGCACTTGTGTTTATCGGGTGCTTTATTTTATGCTCAAATTATGGAAAGTTTCTTTACGAAAACTTCGAGCGAGCGAGAAGTTGCTCATCTTTATGAGCATATCTATCTGACTGAGCTAGATAATAATCTGATATCTGCTGGCTATTTGCCATTTTTGGACTATATCGCCAATGGCGAGAGCTTGCGTGGTGAAATCGAGACTAATATTTGTACTTTTAGTCCGACTTTGACTCGCAAGATGCTTGAAATTCTGCAAGAAACAGATAAGAAACTGCGCTTCACTTCAGATAGGATTGATCGAGGTCTGTCTCAGATTGCTGCCGAGAAGCGCGAACGTGTGTTATATGTAAATCCTGAAATCGTCGATCAGCTTTCGAATATTCGCCGTCGCAAGTGGCGTGAGGGCAAAGCAATAGATATAGACCTCGCAAGCGATGATACTGAGAGTACTTTTGTCTTTTATAAAGCAGATAGTAATTTGCGTTTCTATAACATCCCAATTGAAGTTTCGTATAAGGGAGCGGAGCTTGAGCTTGGTATGTTCTTGTGTCGAATCGTGATGGAGATTTTGACGCGCATGCTAATGAATGAGTTTGCGTGCTGCTATGACGGGGCAAGCGACGAGATTAGTGAAAAACACGTTTCGCTCGCAACGATGTTGTTAAAAATTGAAGATAGCGTCCTGCGTAAAGAGATGATAGAAAAGCGTGCAGAAGAGCTGCTGAAAACTCTCAAAAAAGCGAAGAATCTGCGCAAATTCCAGAAGCAACTCAAAGATGGTCCGTATGTTTCGATTGCGATTGAAAATCTAGACGAGAAACTCACTTTGAATGCCGAGTGGAGTAAATATGCTAATCCGCTCAAGATCTCCAAGGCGTTAGATAAAATCAAAATTCGCGCGCTCGAAATTACGACTGAAGACTTGTTAGATTAGCGCGGCGCGCGCTTAATAAGCTTTGCGTGGATAACTGCGCGTTCATAATCGTTGTAGCAGGTCGAAAGCGTGAGAATACGGTCAGTTGCGCTGACGGTCGTGCCAAAATCGTGGAAGCTGCGGTCTTTGAGCATATTTACGAAGTTGCCAAAATCTGCATCGCTACTGAAGGAAGTGCGAATGTAGTCGCTAGTGGTTGGAATGTGGTAAGCGCTGAAAACCTGCCACATCGACATCTCTGTATCCGAAACAGTGCGAATGACGAAGTTAGAAGGCGTGTTTAGCCAGCTGTTGTGTGAAACTTCGCGAAGACTGCCGAACATCGTATTATCATAGCGGCCATGCGCATAAATAATTGTATTCTTATCTGTATTATCAAAACGCGTGCGAAAATCTGCGAACACCCAACCAGCATCATTCCAGCTGCGATCGAGCGAATGGTGTAGATAATATTCGTTATCGGTCGTCTGCATGAATGGATAATTTACATTCGTGCCTTCAACCTTTACCCAGCCCTTAATATCTGGATTTGTCTTGCGGAGTTCGTCTAAATCGACGTCTAATAGGCTCATATTTAAGAACTTCCAATATGGCGACTCTGGGCCATCGTCGCTCGCAATCACTTCAGTATTTTCATCATCGGCAACCTCTGTAATATCAGCATCTTCCGTGGCGGAAACTGCAATGGTCTTAGTATTAACCGAATCGATATACCAGTTAACGATCTGGTAGAGAGAGTAGCAGAGCGCACAAGAACAGACTAAAAGGCAGGCACACTTTAGCCCGAAAAAGAATCTGTACCTCGCCTTTCTAATCTTCATATGTTCTATTATTACACAAAAACCAGATAAACTTAAGAGCATTACTAAACTCTATTGCTCTTGCTTGCGAAAACTCCCAGATTGTAGTAAAATAGTACCAAGTAATATATATCATTAACGAAGAAGGAGCATTTTTACATGCCTGAACCGAAAAAGCAAAGCAGCCCACGCAAGACCGGGCTTCGCCGTAGCCATTTGCGTTTGAAGCTTGCTCGTAGTGTCAACAAACACTCCCCAGTTAAAGCTTTTGAAACCGCAAAATCTACACCAAATCTCAAAATTAAAAGCTGCAAGAAGTGTGGTAGCAAACCATGCGCTTGCAAAAAATCAGAATCTAAAAAGACAAAATAAAAGGGAGGTAATCTAAAGTGGCAAGTAATCGACATCTCGGCCGCATTATCGTGTTGCAGAGTTTATACGAATGGGAATTCAGAACGAAAGCTGGTGATAAAAGCGTCGATTTGGATAGTATTGTCGCAAAGAATATCGAACCCTATGCCAAGGCCCTTGGAGACGTGGAATTTGTCCACGAACTCGCTAATGGAGTTCTTAATGAAGCAGAAGCTTTGGATAAAGAGCTCCAGCCTATGGCTCCAGAATGGCCAATCGCTTCCATTGCCTCAGTTGATCGCAATGTGTTAAGGATTGGTCTTTTTGAGCTAACGCGCCGCGCAGATAAAGTTCCACCAAAAGTTGCAATCAACGAAGCTGTTGAATTGGCAAAGGCTTTTGGCTCGGAGAATTCTTCGAAGTTTATTAATGGCGTCTTGGGCACGGCATTCCGTAACATGGGTGGAGAGGAACAAGCGAATGCAGAACCAAAAGAAAAAGCAGAGAAAGCGCAACTATCCGACAAGCAGCCGCAAGACAACGAAGAATAGTCGTAGCGCTCAGCAGAAAACGCCAGCAAAGCGCAATGGTTTCAAAGTTCCAGAAGCTTTGCCGACGAAAAATTATCGCGAACCGGGTCTTTCGAAGCTCAAGCAGGTAGTCTTTCGCAAGAAGCCGGAAATCAAGGAGATTGTCCGCGAACCAACCGCTGGCGGTATTGTTTTTCGTCCGACCGCAGATAACAAAGATATTGAAATTCTGTTGATTCAGGATAGTAAGGATCGCTGGACGATTCCAAAAGGCCACATTGAGCCAGGCGAGACTGCCAAGCAGACCGCCGTCCGTGAGATTGGTGAAGAATCTGGTCTCAAGGAGGTCGATGTTTTGGGCTGGCTCGGCAAGATTCACTTTAAGTATCGCCGCGCAGACAAGCTCGTCTTGATGACGACGCAGGTTTATCTCGTTCAGTCTTTGGACAAAAATGAGCGCCCAACGAAAGAGAAGTGGATGAATGGAATCCGCTGGTTTGGCTTTAATGAAGCACTCGACGCGATCGAGTATGCGGATATTGAAAAACTAATGCTAATTGCGAAACGTCGTGTTCGCAACGGGGAGTTTGATGGACAAAAGTAGCATTGACGAATATAAAGATTTCGCCAAGAAAAATCTCGGAATCACTTTTTCGGACATTGACCTACTAATTACCGCACTAACCCATCGTTCATATGTGAACGAACATAAGAAAACTGTCGTAATTCATAACGAGCGCCTCGAGTTCTTGGGCGATGCCGTCCTTGAGCTCGTGGTTTCGGACTTCTTGTACCATTCTTACGACCAGCCAGAAGGTATCATGACGAGCTGGCGCGCTGCTTTGGTTAATACTGAAGCGAACGCCGCTGCCGGTGAACGTCTTGGATATAATCCGCTAGTCCGCCTAAGCAAGGGTGAAAAGAATGGATCCGAGCGTGCTCGTCACGTCATCTTGGCGGACTGCTATGAGGCAATCATTGGCGCGATCTACGAAGACAAGGGCTACGAAGCAGCCGAGAAGTTTATCTATAAGAATAGTCTTTCGAATGTTGATGAGGTGCTCGCAAGCGAATCTTGGCGCGATCCAAAGTCTCACTTGCAGGAAATCGCTCAGAAGATTGATGGCGTCACGCCAGTCTATCGTGTCATGAAGGAAGAGGGGCCTGACCATGACAAGACTTTTACGCTTGGTGTATATATTGGCGCACATCTGAAAGCCTCAGGTGTTGGACATAGCAAGCAGGAAGCGCAGGTGAATGCTGCATCGGAGGCGATTCGTCGCTATCGCAAGACTCACCCAGATCAGGCGCAGTTCGAGATGCCTGAGCGCAAGCCATACAAATGGGCAAAGAAGGGCTCAAAGTAGCCACCTCTTGAAAAATTGCTCGAAATTTGATATAATATAAGAATATTATTAATTATTAGGAGAGATTAATGCTCGCGATTCGCTTACAGCGTAATGGCCGTAAAGCTTTACCGCTTTATAGGATAGTCGTCCAAGAAGCGCAACGCCACCCTCTTTCGGGTCGTATTGTTGCTCAGGTCGGCAGCTACAACCCACATACTAAAGCAACCACTTTGGATAAGGAAGCCGCTCAGAAATATCTAGACAACGGCGCCCAGCCAAGCTCTCGTGTTGCTCGCATTCTTGAAGCAAATGGCATTAAGATGCCAAAATGGTACAAGAAGGCAGGTGAAAAGCACGCTGCTATCAAGAACCAGGACAAGCTTCGCAAGAATCAGCCAAAAGAAGAAGCTACTGAAGAAGAAGCTCCAGCTGAGGCTTAATAAAGCAACAAAATCCACTCTATATAGGGTGGATTTTTGTTTCTTGGAATTTTTAAGCAAAACCGTATATAATAAACTTATAAAACTAAAACGGAGAACCTATGGCTACTATAGACCAGCAATTTGTCGAGTATATCGTAAAGACCCTCGTCAACAATCCAGACAAAGTTAAGATCGACCGCACAATCGACGAAAAAGGTGTATTGCTCAGCTTGGAAGTTGATCCTGAAGATGTTGGCCGCATTATCGGCCGCCGTGGCGCTACCGCACAAAGCATTCGTACTTTGCTCCGCGCACTTGGCACCAAGAACGATGCTCGCTACAATCTTAAGATTGTCAACAATGATGATTACGAACCAAAGGCAAAGTCCGACGATGCTTCCGATGACGCTTCTGACGACGAGGAAGTAAGCGAAGGCAGCGAACTTGCAAAAAAGACTCGCCAAGAACTTGCAGACTTGGACGACCTTGATATATAATACTGTTAATGCTTAATCAAAGCGAATAGTATTAAGCATTAAGCTAACTGCGAGTCAGCTTACATATATAAAGTTGAGAGCTTATATGCTTAAAAACCACCCACACCCAGGGTGGTTTTTAGGGTCTTGGGAATATTTGTCCTGAAATTGAGACAGCAAAAAGCACCGGTTATTCGCCGGTGCTAGTTTTTATGCTACGGTTTTCTTGTCTGCATCTTCGGTCTTTTCGGACTGGATCTCAGTTTTGCTTGGTTGTTCTGGTGCTGGCTGGGTAGCTTCTGGAATTGCATTTTGCTCTGCATTTTCGACCGGCTTATTGGCTGCGCGATAGATTGCGAAGATTGCCACGCCGATAAGACAGAGGCCTGTAATTAGCAAGATGACCCACATATTAATTCCAACAAAACTAATGACCGTAAATATGAGGAAGATAACCGAGATGACTTCCATCGCGACGATTTTCTTGCGGAAACAGTTCAGCATCAAGAGCACGCGTGCAACAAAGATAACCATTGCGTAAATGTACTGAGCGCCAGAATAATCCGCCATCATACTATAGAACAGATTGAGCCCGCCGGTAAATATCCATGCAAAGATTGTGCCCAGATAGAATTCGGCTGCGTTTTTGTTTGGCTTACCCTTAGCGATGTCGTGGAGCAAATCGCGAATCAGAAGCGCGAATGGTACTGCGAGCCAGGCGATTTCGTAGAGTGCATTCTTGGAAACTTCTGGAATTGAAAGATTGGTGCAGATATCTGCAATCGCCATCGCGAAGGCGAATGCAAGGATGTAGTAACCAAAGTCGATAGTTTTAACTTTCTTGCTGGTATAACCGAAGATGAGCACAATTACGCTTGCGAGTAAGATTGGCAGCCAGAAGAACGAGCCTTCGTCGATGCAATAGAAGAACGAGATGGCTGCCAGTGAAATGCTCGAAATTATGCTGGATATCATTGCGGCCTTTTCGTCTGCGGTACGGACGGCAAAATATGCAAAGGCGGCAACTAGGCTCAAAATGCCAAGCGTAATGCCAGTGAAGAGATTATTATCGATGGCGGGATCGCTCAAGGCTGCGCCCAATATCAATGAGGCCGGAATGAGCATGGTTGCGTTGCGGTCAATAAAGATCGTAGCCGCACTAAAGACGAGTGCGCTAACAATCGAGACAATTTCTGCTACGAGCATAGCGGTTGTGTATGATGCTGGATCAAGACGGGCAATCTCGGCTTCGCTCATATAGACAGGATAGACATAATAGCTAGACATCGAGCTGAATTCGTCTTTGAAGCCCATGCTGCAGAAACAGGCGATGCTTAGCGCTGCAATGCAGAGCCCCATAATAACGCGCTCGACCCTGTGCGCGTTCTCGGTTGGCCGCTTGAGCATAATAACGAAGGAGATAATCGCATTAATAACTGCGGTTGCAGCTAGGCCGAAAACTAGAACCGTTGCGGAAATGTGGTATTCTGCGTCAATCAAAGCGAGAATATCGAAGCAGAGGATTGGCGTTGCAACAAAGGCGCCAATGCGTAGCGCTGCCTTATTTTTGCCTGCTAGCTTGTAATCGATAAAGAAGACAACGAGCGCAAGGATAAGCGTAGTAATGCCAATGAATGGCACAACCTCGGAAAGCATCCCCGAAAGGCCAGCTAGAATTCCAGCAATCAAATAAATATATGAAAATACTAATACGGATGAGCGTACTGGGATTGGTAGAATGCTGCTATGTGAACGCCAGAGATAGCGACAGACGATTGCGGCGATAAAGTAAAAGACAGTGACGCCGTAGAATGCGAGGCAGGCTGCGGTTTCAGTATAATCGAGCGATGAGCCGATTGCTGCAAATAGCGAAATGATTAGCGGAATAAAGACGATGAATGGAACAGACCAGAGACCGCGGTCCTTAAAGACGATAGCGCTGATGACGCTCGCGATAAAGGCTATCGAAAATACAAACAGTGGCATGTAGGCGCCATCGAACCCTAGTGCCTCAAGTGATGGGAACCAGAAGAAGAACATGAGCAGCGCGGAAATATTGAAGGCGATTGAAGAAGCTTTTAGAAGTGGTGAAAAGAGTCGCAACATAATACTGGCGAACAGTGCCAAAATGGTAACCGCGATTACAACTGGTGGCACGAGCATATCGTCGACATATGAGCAGAAGCCCATGAAGGATGCAACGACTAGGAAACAACCTATATATAATATTGCATTGACGGTGCCAGAGTTCTTTTGTGGCGCAGCCTCGGCTGGTTTGCTCTCGACTTTTTTGACCGTCTCGACAGCCTTAACCATGTCGCTTTTTGGAGCGCTTTCGGATTTTTCTTTCTTTTCTTCCGCTACGAGCATACGCTTACGGTTGCCAGTAATAATACATGCGACCAAAATAGCGGCAATTGCTGCCATGAATGCGGCAAACATAACTACCTCCCAATTTCTATTAATTTAATGATATCAGAAAACACGAACGGAATGCAATGTTGCAGAGCCTGACAGTATATCATGATGAACGGATAATAAGCAAAAAAACGCTTGCAAAACTCGAATAAATTCGCTAAAATTTGTACCAAGAAGTAGTGTGCTTTGAGTATTTTATGCTTGCCGTGGCAAAGCAGGCAGAACTCTAGGCGGTAATCTTCGCGCCAAGATATCAAACACTAATAAATGCGAGGGAATGTGGCAGATTTAGCAACTGCGAAAAGTGGTGCCCGCGTGAGTTTCACGGAAGGGGACCAAGTTCTTCCAATACCAAATTTAATTGAGCATCAGACTAAATCCTGGAAAGATTTCAAGGATTACGGTCTTCGCGAAGTCTTTGAAGAGCTCAACCCGATCGACGACTATACTGGTCAGAAATTGAGCTTGCGCTTCAAGGATTATTACTTTAAGGATCCGGTCGAGACTGATCGCCAGGCTAAGGATAACTTGACGAACTATGAATCGGCTCTCCATGTCAATATTGAGCTAACCAACAAAGTCACTGGCGAAGTTAAGGAACAGGACATTTATTTTGGTGACTATCCAGAAATGACCGACCGTGCTAGCTTCGTGATTAAGGGTACTGAGCGTGTAATTGTCTCTCAGCTTATCCGCTCGGCTGGTGTTTTCTTCCAGGCCGACAAAGTTGGCAATAAGAAATACTACGGCGCAAAGATTATTCCAGGCCGTGGTGCATGGCTCGAGTTTGAAACTGATACTAAGGGTGTCATCTATGTTAAGATTGACCGCCGCAAAAAGGTTCCAGTAACTACCTTGCTTCGTGCGCTTGGCCGCAAGAAGAGTGAAATTACTGCAGATTTCAAAGAAATCGACAATGGCGAAGTTCGCTACATTGAAAATACTTTCGAAAAAGACCCATCTGATAGCCAGAGCTCAGCTTCTATCGAAATCTTTAGGCGTCTCCGTCCAGGCGATTTGGCGACTGTTGAAAACGCAAAAGATTTGATCAAGCGTACTTTCTGGGATTACAAGCGTTATGATTATAGCCGCGTTGGTCGCTATAAGATTAATCAGCGCCTTGGCTTCGATACGCCAAACGACGAAGCTCATCGCACGCTTCAGATGGAAGACCTTATCGCTATCATTAGCGAAATCATCCGTTTGAATAACACTCAGGATCCAGAGGACGATATCGACTCCTTGGCGAACCGCCGTGTCAAGCTCGTTGGTGAGCTTGTCCAGCGCCAGTTCCGCCTTGGTATGCTTCGCTTGCAGCGCAATATTCTCGACCGTATGTCGATGAGCGATCCTGCAACCGTTACGCCATCTCAGCTTGTCAACTCTCGCCCAGTTGTTGCAGCAGTGAAGGAATTCTTCTCTAGTTCTCAGCTCAGCCAGTTGATGAATGATACTAACCCATTCGCAGAGCTTTCGCACAAGCGCCGTCTATCCAGCATGGGCCCTGGCGGTCTTACTCGCGAACGCGCTGGTCTCGAAGTCCGCGATACGCACCCAACTCATTATGGCCGTATTTGTACTGTTGAGACGCCAGAAGGTCAGAACGTCGGTCTCGTGTTGAACCTTGCAAATTATGCCAAGATTAACGAATATGGCTTCATTGAAGCTCCATATCGCGTTGTCAAGGACGGTAAGGTTACTGACGAGGTTGTTTATGTTGATGCTGCCGAAGAAGAGAAGATGGTTATCGCAGACACCTCCGCTAAGTTGAATAAGGATGGCAGCTTTGCTGAGCAGTATGTTTCTGCTCGTAAAGCTCTTCAGCCAACCCAGGTTGAATCTAGTGAAGTTACTCACATGGATGCTGCACATAAGCAGATTCTTGGTGTCGCCGCATCTATGATTCCGTTCGTTGAGAAGTCTCGTGTTGACCGCTCTTTGATGGCCTGCGCAATGCAGAAACAGGCAGTTCCACTAATCAAGACCGAAGCCGCACGTGTTTCGACCGGTATTGATGGTGAAGTCGTAAAGAATCTTTCTCAGGTTGTCTTTGCTGAAGCTGATGGCGAAGTTACTCGCGCCGACTCTACGGTTGTTGAGGTCAAGTACGGCAAGGAAAAGAAAGCCTACGAGCTTACTCACTTTGAAAAGACTAATGATGACCGCTGTTATGACGAGCACTGTGTTGTAACTCGTGGCCAGAAGGTTAAGAAGGGCGACATCTTGATCGAGGGCGCTTCCATCGATAATGGCGAGCTTGCACTTGGTAAGAACATGCTCGTTGCCTTCATGCCATGGCATGGCTTTAATATGGATGACGCTATCGTTATTTCTCGCCGTCTCGTTGAGGATGACACTTTGACTAGCATTAATATCCGTGACTTCGATGTAGAAGTTCGTGAAACCAAGCTTGGCCCAGAACAGGTCACTCGTGATATTCCTAACGTTAGCGAAGCTGCTCTCCGCCACCTTGGCGAAGATGGTATCGTTACGGTTGGTTCTGAAGTTCGCAACGGCGATGTGCTTGTTGGTAAGATTACACCAAAGGGCGAGCAGGAACTCAGCTCTGAGGAACGCCTCCTTCGCGCAATCTTCGGTGAGAAGGCTAAGGATGTCCGCGATACTTCCGTCCGCATGAATGGTTCGGATAGCGGCAAGGTTGTCGGTGTTAAGATCTTTACTCGTGAACAGGGTAACGAACTTAAATCTGGCGTCTTGATGCAGATTAAGATTTACGTTGCTGAAATGCGCAAGATTAGCGTCGGCGATAAGATTGCTGGTCGCTACGGTAACAAGGGTGTTGTCGCGCGTATTCTTCCAGTTGAGGATATGCCATTCATGGAAGACGGTACTCCGGTCGATGTTGTTTTGAACCCAATGGGCGTACCAAGCCGTATGAACCTCGGTCAGCTTTATGAGACTCACCTTGGTATGGCTGCGCGCGCACTTGGCTACAATGTTACGACCCCATCCTTCAACTCTGCTACTGACGAACAGATTTCCGCAGAGCTCGAGAAGGCTGGTATTGCCCGCGATGGTCGCGTCAAGCTCTATAACGGTTTGACTGGTGAGCCATTCGAGGAGCGCATTACTGTTGGTGTGATGTATATGCTTAAGCTTCATCACATGGTTGCAGATAAGATTCACGCTCGCTCGACTGGTCCATACACGATGGTTACCCAGCAGCCACTAGGTGGTAAGGCTCAGAACGGTGGTCAGCGCTTTGGTGAGATGGAGGTGTGGACGCTCGAAGCTTACGGTGCTGCATCGACACTTCAGGAAATGCTTACAATTAAGTCTGACGACGTCTTCGGTCGTGCAAAGGCTTATGAATCGATTATTAAGGACGAACCAATCGAAGGTCCAAAGCTTCCAGAAGGCTTTAATGTCTTGGTTAAGGAGCTTCAGGGTCTCGGCCTCAAGGTTGACCTTTTGGATAACGGCGATGCCCGCGATGCGGACCGCGTAATCGAAAAGACAACCGAGATGGTTGGTCGCGAAAATGACGACGCTGCAATCTATGCTCGCCATGAAGAGGAAATCGTGCCGGAAAGTGGTGAAGATGCTGAAGAAAACGGCATTAGCCAGATTGATGGCAGCGACGACGACGCTGAAGAAGTAGAAATCGATGAAGCAGATATCGAAATTAATGAAGATGAAGAAGGGGAGTTTTAATAATGGCTTGGGCAGATAATTTTATCAGCGCAAACGATTTCGACTCGATTCGCCTTTCCGTTGCAAGTCAAGAAGATGTCTTGAATTGGAGCTACGGCGAGGTTACGAAGCCGGAAACTATTAACTATCGCACACAGAAACCAGAACGTGATGGTCTCTTCTGTGAGCGTATCTTCGGTCCAGTCAAGGATATTAATCCTAACGACCCGAAGCTTAAAGGCGTTCGCTCTCGCGAAGCCGCTGTCGACAAAGATGGCAACTTGGTTACTAAGAGTATTTCTCGCCGTGAGCGCATGGGCCACATTTCGCTCGCTGCGCCAGTTGCACATATCTGGTTCATGCATGGTACACCAAGCGCATTGAGCCTCTTGCTCGACTTGACCGTCAAGAACATTGAAAAGGTTGTTTACTTTGCATCTTACCTCATCATTGAGGCTGATAATGAAGAAATCCAGAAGCGCCTCGAAGATCTCGAAGCTCAGACTGATGTTGCTAAGCAGGCAATCAATGCTCGCTATGCAAAGGAAGCTCACGTTGAAGGAGCAAATCTCGAGAAGCTTGCTGCAGAGCAGACCAAGGAACTTGATGAACTTGAAGCTGACTATATTAACAAGAAGGGTATCCTTACTAGCTTCAAGAAGGGTGCAATTATCAACGAAGTCGATTATCGTGAACTCGATGATGAATATGTTGACCTCATTACTGTCGAGATGGGTGCAAGTGCAATCGAAAAGCTTTTGAAGGAAATCGATCTTCCAAAGCTTGTCGAAGATTTGCATAAGGAAGCTGACGAAAGCAAGGGCACTAAGCAGAAGCGCATCATGAAGCGCCTCAAGACTCTTGAAGGTATGGTTTCCGCAGGCATTAAGCCAACCGATCTTATCATGAACGTAATTCCTGTTATTCCACCAGATCTACGTCCTATGATTTCGCTCGCCGGTGGCCGCTTTGCAACCTCCGATTTGAACGATCTTTATCGCCGTGTTATTAACCGTAACAACCGCTTGAAGAAGCTTATCGACCTCAATGCTCCAGAAGTTATCTGCCGCAACGAAAAGCGTATGCTTCAGGAAGCCGTTGATGCTTTGATTGATAATAATGCTAGCCGTGGTGGCCGCACTGCCAACTCTCAGAATGGTCGTCGCAAACTTAAGAGCCTTTCTGACCTTCTCAAGGGTAAGCAGGGTCGCTTCCGCCAGAACCTTCTTGGTAAGCGTGTTGACTACTCTGGTCGCTCCGTGATTGTTGTAGGTCCAGAACTTCGCATTCACCAGTGTGGTCTTCCAAAGCAAATGGCACTCGAACTCTTTAAGCCATTCGTAATTAGCTGGTTGATTAAGCACGAATATGCAACCAACATCCGCTCGGCTACTCGTTTGATCGAAGCTGGCGAAACGATTGTTTGGGATGCGCTCGACGAAGTTATTGAAGGTCGCTATGTCCTTCTTAACCGTGCTCCATCTCTACACCGTTTGTCTGTTCAGGCCTTCCAGCCAAAGCTTGTCGATGGTAAGGCAATTCAGCTTCACCCACTCGTTGCTAACGGCTTCAACGCTGACTACGATGGTGACCAGATGGCAGTCCATCTACCACTCTCTGCTGAGGCTCAGGCCGAAGCTCGCGAGTTGATGGCTGCAGGTAAGAACCTCTTGAAGCCAGCTGATGGTGCTCCAGTTCTATCTATTACTCAGGACGTCGTTCTTGGTAGCTACTACATGACTTACAACAAGCCATCTGCACAGGGTGAAACCAAGGCTTACACTAGCGTCTATGAGGCTGAGCTTGCTTATGATATGGGTGTTATTAAGCTACAGAGCCCAATCCGTGTTCATGCGAAGGGTGAAAAGCGTGATACTACTCTTGGTCGTGTCTTCTTTAACGAAGCTGTCAATAATGCAATCAAGGAAGCTTTGATTGATACTCGTGGTCTCAGCGAAGACGAAGTTTCTGAAGAACTTAAACGCTTTGATTATGACAACGAAGTTCAGAATAAGAAGCACCTCTCCAAGGTTATGGCTAAGGTCATGGAAATCTACGGTGCAGAAGTTGCCGTCCGTGTCGCCGATGCTATCAAGGATCTCTCCTTCAAGTACGAAACCATTGCAGGTATTTCCGTCTCTAAGGACGACTATCCAGATTTCGATGGCGTAGAAGAGAAGATTGCTGAAGGTGAAGGCCGTGCTGCTCAGATTTCTCAGCAGTTTGATGAAGGTCTTATCACTGAAGATGAGCGCTACCGCTTGACTGTCGCTTCTTGGCGCAAGACCGATGATGAGGTCTCCAAGATCGTAAAAGATGACCTTGATGCTCACGATACCAACATTACTATCATGACCAACTCCGGTGCTCGTGGTTCCGCAGGCAACATTAAGCTTGCATCCGCAACGATTGGTATCATGGTGGACGTCTTTAACCGTGAGATTGAGCTTCCAGTAAAGTCTAGCTACAAGAAAGGTCTCAATACGCTCGAATCCTTCATTGCAACTCGTGGTGCACGTCAGGGTCAGGTCTCTACTGCACTTCGTACTGCAGACTCTGGTTACTTGACTCGTCGTCTTGTTGACGTGTCTCAGGATGTCTTTACTGTTGATGAAGCTGCAGAAGATCCAGGCTTCGCAATCCACAAGTGGGAGAGCGAATACACTGGTATCGACTTCGCTGCACGTATCTTTGGTCGCTATGCTGCCGAAGATGTTGAGAAGTATGGCATTAAGACTGGCGATTTGATTAGTCGCGAAAAGGCAGAAGAAATGGCTGCTGACGACGAAATTGAAAGCGTTAAGATTAAGAGTATCTTGACTACCGAATGCAACGACGGTGTTCCACGCGAAGCCTATGGTATCGATATGGCAACCCGCGAACCAGTTGCAATTCACGAACCAGTTGGTGTTATCGCTGCACAGTCCGTTGGTGAGCCTGGTACTCAGCTTACTCTCGATACCAAGCACTCTAGCGGTGTTGCAGGTTCTGGTGCTATCTCTCGTGGTCTTCCACGCGTTGAGGAGCTTCTCGAAGCTCGCACGCCAAAGGGTATGGCTTATATTTCTACCATCTCTGGTGTAGCCGATGTTTGGGAAGAAGGTAACTTCAATATTATTCAGGTTACTCCAGAAGCTGGCAAGTCTCAGGAGTTTGCTCTTGAAGGCCGCAAGGCTAAGGTTAAGGATGGCGCAAGCGTTAAGACTGGTGCCGTCATTGCAAGTAAGTCCAAGGGTGCCGAGCCAATCATTGCTCCATTCGATGGCATTGCAGAGTTGACCGACGATAAGATTATTCTCGTCGCTAACGCTGGTGCTCCGCTCAAGGTCTCTGTTCCTAACGATTATGGCGTATCTGTCCATGCGGGTGACCATGTTGAGCCAGGTGACCGCTTGTCCGAAGGTTCTTTGAACTTGCAAGATCTCATGAAGTATAAGGGCATCGAAGAGACTGAGCGCTATATCTTGAACGATATTCTCGCAATCTACGCTGCTCAGGGTCATGAAATCTCCGCAAAGCACCTCGAAATCATTATTCGCCAGATGTTCTCTCGTGTGATGATTGAAGAGTCTGGTGATACTGAATTTGTTACTGGCGATATCGTCAGCAAGGCTGCTGTGATGGCCGAGAACAAGAAGATGGAAGCCGAAGGCAAAGAGCCTGCCAGCTTTACTCAGCTCTTGCTTGGTATTTCTAAGGTCTCTATCTACTCTGATTCCTTCTTGTCGGCTGCATCCTTCCAGGATACGACTCGTGTTCTCATCTCGAGTGCAATCTCTGGTCGTGTCGATCACTTGAAGGGCCTAAAGGAAAACGTGATCATTGGTCGCAAGATTCCTGTAGGTACTGGCGCAACTCCACTTCATCTCGAAGAAGACAAAGTCAAAGAAGCCGTCGAAAACGAATTTGTCGAAGCCTAACCAGTAATAATAAAAGTAGCTCCAAACGGGGCTACTTTTTTGATGTTTCAAAACTTAGAAAGAAAAAGACCCGCAAGCGCGGGTCTGCTGGGAATGTGCTGAGGTGTAGTGATGGGATTGTGTTAGATACTTGCCGGACAATGAGCTGAAAGCTCGATTAGATCTTTCCTCTGCCGTCGCAGCGAGGGCAAGGTCTCTCGTTGCCGAAGAAGCCGTAAGACTTGCCGCTGCCTTTGCAGTCGGGGCAGGTTCTTCCGCCGAGGCCGCCAAGACCCCAGTCGGCGTGAGTGACGCTGTCGCAGTGCTTTGCCGCCTCCTTGGGAGACAGGCATGGTTTGCCACAGTGAGGGCAAGGGTATGTGGTGTCGAAAAGTCCCATAGATAGATACCTCCTGGTAAAGATCGAACCAAATCGATTTTGCACTCCCTGTGAGTACAACTTTCGAAATGTGTATATATTGTAGCATAATCTCGTAATTATGTCAAGAAATGCGGTTAAAAATACAATAATAACGGGGGTGGAGATTTTTGCCTAAAGCTTTAAATTATGGTAAGATAAATTCAACTATGACGTCTATTATGGACATTTTGTTGACTAGCAGAGTATTGTATTTAATTGCCGCAGGGCTTGGTTTGCTCCTTGCGATTTCTTTTGCAATTCTACTTGCGCTAGTCGTGATTGAGCGCCGTGTGGCCGAGCGTGAAATCTAGCTTCCATCTGTCCACAGGTGGATTCTTTTTTTGATTACTGTTATACTAAAGAGAGTTATAAACAAAGGAGGTTGCATGAAAGATTTTGACTACTTGCGTGAAGGTGACGTATATCTTGATGCGGCCTGTCAATCTTTGCGCCCACGCCCTGTTATCGATGCTTTGAATCGTTATTATACTGAGCACAACTCTTGTGGTGAGCGCGTTAAATATGCTTGGGGTAAGCGCACGGATGGGATTGTTGAGGGTGCCCGTTTGCATGCTTTGAAATACCTTAAGCTCAAGAGCAAGGATTATTTTACGTCCTTTACGCTCAATACTACCTATGGTATTAATCTGATTTTGAACCAGTTAAAGCCTGAGGGTTTCAAGAAGGTTATGACCTCAGAAATCGAGCATAACTCAGTCTTTTTGCCGACTCTGCGTTTCTCTGAACGCTATAATATTCCGCGCGAGATCATGAAGCGTCGTGAAGATGGTGGCATTGAAATTTCTGATTATAATTTCTCGAATGCGCTCGTGGTCGTGAATGCTGTGTCAAATATTGATGGACGTGAGCTCGTGAATATTAAGGACGTCGTCAAGGCGGTCCATAAGGCTGGCGGTCTGATTATTATTGACGCTGCTCAGGCGCTGGCGCATAATCACGAGCTTTTACAAAAGACCGAAGCAGACGCAATTTGTAGCTCTGCGCACAAGATGTACGGCGCATCGCTTGGCGTGATTATTGCTCGCCGCGACCTAATTTCTAAACTCAATACTAACTTTATCGGTGGCGGCATGGTCGATGACGTGCACGAGACGGAATATTTCCTCTCCGCTAAGAATCCAGAGCATGCCTATACAATTTTTGAATCTGGCCTGCAGGCCTGGGGCGAGATTGTTGCCTTTGATGCTGCTTTGACTTGGCTTGAAGGCTTAACTAGGGCGAACAAGGAACAAATGCATGAAAACTGCCAGCGTCTCTTTGATTTCTTGAATTCTCAGCCGCGCATTCATCTGATGAACAAAGAACCGTCGCCGACCTTTAGTTTCTGTATTGATGGTCTGAACTCTCATCTCGTTGGCGAAGCCTTGTCGGATGAGGGTATCATGGCGCGCACTGGTTTCTTCTGTGTACACTATTATCTCGGCCAGGTAATCGATACGCCGCCACTGATTCGTTTCTCGCTCGGCTATCACGTCCGCAAATCCGATATTGATAAAACTATTAAAACTCTCGAAAGGATGCTTGACTAATGGTCTGTATTGCTGCCTTTATTATTCTTGCGATTATTGGAATCTTCGTGGCGATTCTCTCGATTTTTAAGCGCGATATTGGTCGCAAATATTGGAAGATTTTCAAGAAATCTTGGCATTGCTTTACGCATCACATTACCTTTCGCAAGTGCGATACAAACTTTAAGGATGATGTAAAGAATGTTCTTCTCAAGAAGGTTGTAATTAAGCATCCAAAGGCAGTCAAGCCACTCTCAGTAACAATTGAAGTGGCTGCCGTCTTGATTGTGGCGGTTTCGATCTGGTCGCTTGCGACTGCAATTAAATCTGGCCTTGCACTCTGGACGCTTGGTACTTGTAACGTGCGCCGTCCAGCGCAGTGTAGTCTAAACTCGAACATCGGTTGTAGTATTGATGGCGGTAATGAACCAGAGAATGTTATCGAGTCGATTGGCGCGTGGTTTACCGACTGGGGCGAGATTGTCGAGGCAATTCCGGATAAGTTTAAGGACTGGAATCAGTATTTCTATAGCTTGCAGGGTATTTCGCTATCTAGTATTTCTGGCGAAGACAAGCCGTCTGCTGTAGATATCTTTGACCCAGGTTGTGAAGTCTGTGCGATTTCCTTCAAGGCGCAGCTCGAGAGTGATTTCTTTGTAAATAACGAAGTGAAGCTTATTCCGTTCCCAATTCGTAACGAGGACGGTAGTTATAAGTTTAGAAACTCGGATATCATCGTGCGTTATCTCTTGGCGGTCGACCAGCAGGGCTTACCGCTAGACGAGGATGATGAGTATGCTTTGCCGGTAGCATATAAGATGCTCAGTCGCATCTTTATCGAGCGTGACGAAGACAGCAAGTCGTATCAATTTATGTTTAACGAGGTCTATTCTGCGACTGAGGCTGAAGAGAAGTTGCAGCAGTGGCTCAAGGAGTTTGGCTATCATAGCGCAGAGCGTTCCGAAATTAGCGAGCGTGCGCATTCTGAGGCGATTACTGAAATCTTGGACCAGAATAACGATATTGTTGTAAACCAGATTCATGCCAAGGGCATTCCGACGATGATTTATAACAATCGTAAGCATACTGGCAAGTTTGAGGCTAAGTAGTTATGGAACTGTGGCGGGCGGCAATCATTGCAATTATGAACGGATTGGCGGAAATTTTGCCAATCTCGGCTTTTGGATATTTTGAAATTCTCAAAGAATTAATCGTTGATCGCAGTGATGCTTTCAAGATGATTGTTCGCTTTTCGTGTGTCGGCGTGATGCTGGCAATTGTCGTGTTTTATCGCAAAGATATTACAAAGTTGCTTGCCAAGAAATCTCGCAAAGAGCTGCTCTGGGTTTTGCTGATGGGTTTGCCGAGCCTGGTGCTGTTCTGTCTGCTTGAAGGGAAGTTTCCGACCTTCTTCTATCAGTTAGCAGTAGTGGCGGTCGCGCTACTTATTATGTCGCTCGTTATGCTGAACTTCGATAAGCTAACGAAGCTGGCGCAGAAAAAGGCGAAGAAGCGCGCCGAGCTTAAGGCTAGCACCGCATTGGTTGCTGGTTTGTTGGGTTCGATTTCGATTCTGCCAGGCTTCTCGCGCATTGCGATTCTAATGATGGCGAGCAGGCTATATAATGAGCAGCGTGTCGTCGCAATCAAGCACGCGGTGCTAGCAAACGTGCCGGTCCTGATTGCGATGATAATAAAGTGTCTCTGTTATGGCGGCATAGACTTTATCTCGATGAACTTCGGGCCAGTAGTGCTTGGCATTGGGCTTGCCTTCCTGGCGAGCCTTGGCGCACTGCTTTGGCTGCAGAATATCAATAAAAAACACGACCCCTTGCGCGTGTTTGGCTGGTGTCAGCTAGTTTTAGCGCTGGTCGTGTTGGTATTTGAACTAATTAAATAATATTTCTATTATACCATAAACGCTTTAAATAGTCAATGACAAGAGCTTTGACTATATGCTAAAATATATCTTATGGATAGGAAGAAAATCCGAAATTTTTGCATAATTGCGCATATCGATCATGGTAAGTCGACTTTGGCCGACCGCATGCTCGAGATTACGGGGACTGTCGCCAAACGCGAGATGAAGTCTCAGCTTCTTGATAGCATGGAACTCGAGCGTGAGAAGGGCATTACGATTAAACTCGCTCCAGTGCATATGCATTACAAGGATTACGTCCTAAACCTTATCGATACTCCAGGCCACGTCGATTTTTCTTACGAGGTTTCTCGCTCTTTGCAGGCAGTTGAGGGTGCTATTTTGGTCGTTGATGCAACGCAGGGCATTCAGGCGCAGACGCTCGCAAACGTTTATCTTGCTCTCGAACAGGATTTGCACATTATCCCAGTTATTAACAAGATTGACCTGCCGGCCAGCGACGTGCCGCGCGTTTCCGCTGAAATTATCAACTTGCTTGGTTGTGATGAGTCGGAGATTATTAGGTTTCGGCTAAGACTGGTGAGAATGTTGACCAGGTGCTCGACGCAATTATTGAGCGCGTGCCAGCGCCAGAGCCAGAAAATGACAACGAGACCAAGGCGCTTATCTTTGACAGTTATTTTGACGATTACCGTGGCGTAGTTTTGTATGTACGTATGTTTGACGGCACCTTGCCAAAGAACGCTAATATTCAAATGATGGCGACCGGCTCTAAGGATATTGCACTTGAAGTTGGCGTATTGAATCCAAAGATGTCACCACGCGGGGCATTGACTCCGGGCGAGATTGGCTACATTGTGACGAATCTTAAGGCAACCCGCGAGGCCAAGGTTGGCGATACTGTAACGCTTGTCAAGAAGCCTGCTGAGAAGCCTTTGCCGGGATATAAAAACGTTCGCCCGTTTGTCTATGCTGGCTTCTTTCCAGTTTCGAACGACCAGTATAAGGATTTGAAAGATGCCTTGGAGAAGTTGGCGCTTGCCGACTCCGCGCTCCAGTATGAGCCGGAAAACTCGCCAGTTTTGGGCTTTGGTCTGCGTATTGGTTTCTTGGGGTTGCTACATATGGATATTATCCGCGAGCGTCTTGAACGCGAGTTTAAACTCGACCTAATTGTGACGAATCCTTCGACGGATTACCATGTTTTGATGACTAATGGCGAGGTCTTGGATATTCGTAGCGCTTCGGATTTGCCAGATGTGACTGGCGTCGCAGAGATTCGCGAGCCGTGGGCGAAGGGCGAGATCATCACGCCGAAGGAATATATTGGCTCAATCCTCGAACTAATCGTGCAGAAGCGCGGTATTCAGAAGAACATTTCCTATATCGACACGCGTGCCGTGATAGATTTTGAGGCGCCAATGGCGAACCTTTTGACGGACTTTTACGACCAGCTAAAGTCTGCTACCTCTGGCTATGCGAGCTTTAACTACGAGCTCGGTGGCTATAAGGCGGAAGATTTGGTGCGTGTAGATTTCTTGGTTGCCGGTGAGCGCATTGATGCTTTGTCTGTAATGGCGCATCGTAGCGAGGCGGACTCGATTGGCCGCACGGTCACGAAGAAGTTGAAGGAAGTGATTCCTCGTCAAAACTTTGAGGTGGCCTTGCAGGCGGCGATTGGTGCGCGTATTATTGCGCGTGAGACTCTTGGCGCGTACCGCAAGGACGTGACGGTGAAAATTCACACGGGCGACCGTGATCGCAAGGCAAAACTTGTCGAGAAACAAAAAAGAGGTAAGGCTCGCATGAAACGCTTTGGTAAGGTGGATATTCCAAGCGAAGCCTTTACTGTCTTGTTGAAACGTGACAATTAGTGATTAATTGAGAAGTCTGCGATTGCTTCCAGGACTTTGCGGAAAACCGTATCGCGATCTTCTTCGGTATGAACCTTGACTAGCAATCCCATCTTTTCGTAGGTGGCGAGCACTGGCAAGGTTTTTTCTTGGTATTCAGCGATGCGTTTTTGCAAAACTTCGACAGAATTATCGTCGCCACGATTGCCGCGATCGCCACTTTCGAGTGCGAGCTGGCGGCGGCGCTCCATTTCTTCTGGGCTAATCTCGAGTTGCAAAGCGACTTTGATTGGGTGGTCAGCATTCTTGGCTGCTTCAATTACGTCGAACTCTTCGCCTTCCCAGCGGCCAATGCTGCTCATGACGAGCGGTGAATCTTTGAGCTCTGGCTTTGCGAAATATGGCAGCACGATACTACGAAACTTGTCCGTATTAGCGAGTGCGCCAGAGTTCATTTCGTTCTTGAGAGCTTCATCCTGCGCCTGCGCATTACGTAGAATTTCGCCAGAGCTGAGCAGTACGCCCTGAAGTTCTTTAGCGAGGCGATTGCCGACTGTGTCTTTGCCGGAAAACGGTGCGCCAAAAATATTGATACTGCCGGTTCCGATCCAGTTTCTGATTATTTGTCCATGATCTATCATAAATTAGACAGATTATATCATAGAGCTAGACGCCAGGCGAATAGTGTTTGAGGGCGGCGCGGTGGCGCTTGTAATTTGGATCGTGGCTACCAACCTCCGCCCAGAAGGCGTCCGAGTGGTCCATGTGGTTAATATGGGCAAGCTCGTGCAAGATGACGTAATCTCGCAAAACTTCTGGCACTTTCATTAGCCCGATATTTAGCGAAATCGTGCCAGAGCTCGAGCGGCTACCCCAGCGGGTATTGGCATGCGAAAAACGTAGCTTCTCATAAGTATAGCCATACTTCTTCGCCCAGAAATCTAGGCGGTAGGGCAGGTATTCTTTTGCCTTCTTCATGAGAATTTTCTTCTGGGCGTCGCGGGCGCGCTGAGTGCTTGGGTCTTTGATTGGCAACTTGTCACGAATTTGGTCTCGGCATTGGTCGAGTAACTTTTTGGCGGTGCGCTCACTCGTGCGGGTTGGCACGGACATGGTTAAACGCCCTGAAGTTGCAACTGAAAAACGAGCGCCTCTTGCCCAGGCGCTGTGTCTTACTAAAACTTCTCCAAATTCCGAATCGTTAATTATCATTAGCGAAGAGTTTTCTGCTTGCGGCGGTCGGAAATACCAGTCAAAATATTGCGACACTGCGTTTGGAACATGTGCTTGCCGGAAATAACGATAGGATCTTCATAGTCTGCTGGAGCCTCAATGCGCTTATAGGATTCTTCAAGTGCTGCCTTAGCTTCGGAAGCCTTGGAATACTTGTGGCGCATGCGCTGCTTGATAGCGTTAAGATCGGTCTGAACCCAAACGAGTACTGGGATATAGCCAGCCTTGACGAGAAGTTCGCGAATTTCATTACGCTGCTTTTCGCTATCGATTGCACCTTCAATAATCAGTGTCTGCTTGCATTTAGTGATCTGCTGAATCAAAATCAAAGAAACTTTGCGACTGACGCGGAATTCCTCATGAAGCTCAGAGATGTTAAGAAAAGGAGCATTGAACCTTTCGCTGAATTTTTCTGCAAAAGTTGTCTTGCCGCTCATTGGCGCACCGAAAACTAAGATAGCGTAAGGCTTTGACTTCCCATTCATATAAGTTTTAGTTTACATTACTCTGGGCGATTTTGCAATTTTGAGAAAAATCCACTTAAAGTTTTTATGCTAAAATAATATCATGAACGAAAATGGCTCTAAACAGAGTTTTATTGATAAGATAAATGGCTTGGTAAATAAAAACGGTCAGGCGCCAAAGCCGGTCGACCCGAGCTTACTTCAAAATGCTCGTACGCAGAGCATGGTGATTTCTGAGCGCGAAGAAGCCGAGCAAGAATTGAAGAGGCTTGAGCTAGAGCGCCAACAGCAGGCTCGTGATAACTTTGTTGAAGCCGCCACGGATAATGCTAAGAAAACGAGTGTCTATGTAATTATTACTACTATCTGCCTGATTTTGGTCGTGCTCATTGCAGTCTTGGTCTTTACGATGATTCCGTTCTTTCGCCGTCCGTCTGGTGGAAATATTAATATCGATCATGGCGATGACGACGCTACGAAAATTGGCTTCTATGAATGTCTTTCGCAGGATTGTACTGAAATCGCGACGCTTAATGATGGCCGCGTGCTCGTTCATGATGGTAACTATGTGATTCTCGATAAGGAAAACGAGCAGAGCTTCACTACTGCTTTATACGGCAATTATGTAAGCGCTGAATCTTTTGATTGGGGTGAAGTGAACTATCTGTTAGTAAAGCAGGAATCTGGTACTGGCTCGATTTTCTCAGTTACCAACAACCGCTATGTGAACTCTAGTGAGAATTACGAAGAAGTCTTCGCTGATATAAACGATGAAAAATATAATGATCAACGCTGGATTGAAGGTAAGTACCTGATTGTGAAACGCAGTGGCGATTATCGTCTACTCGACATGGAATCTGGCAAAGAAGCCGTTCAGGGCACGACTGCGGTCTTTGCGACTAAAGAAGGCTTTTATGTTGCCTACGATCAAGATGGCAAGAAGCGCGTGTTTAATAATAGTAATAATCAAGTCGCGTTGATTGAAAGTGGTAAGGCCTTCGTGCGTGACGGTTATCTAGTGATTGTCTATGATGACGGTAACTTCGAAGTTGTCGATCAGAACGGCGAAAACCCACAAGAATATAGCTTCCAAGAAGAGCTAAATAATATCGAGCAAGCGCAGCGTCAAAGCACTTTGGCCTCAAGTAGCAGCTACGCTAATATCCCAAATTAGCAAACCTTGTCATAGAGTGCTAAATGTACTAAAATATGCTTATGACTGATCGTCAAAGACAAATTCTTTTTGCTATCATCGAGGAGTATGCTGAGCTTGCAACTCCGGTGGGTAGTGTAACATTAGCAAAGCTTTTTGATGTCTCGTCTGCTACGATTCGTGCCGAGATGGTTAAGCTGGAAGAGATGGGCTATATCATGCAGCCTCATACATCCGCTGGTCGTGTTCCGACCGACGCCGGCTATCGTCTCTATGTGAATCAGCTGCAAGACAAGCTCGAGCAAGCGCCGGATATCAAGACTGAGCGTGAGCAGGGGCGCCAGGACCGTCCGATTCGTGCGCTCGAAACTCGCGTGCAATCTCAAACGCGCTCGGATTATGCGATTCGTAGCGCCGTCGATAGTCTTGTAGAGCTAACCGGCAACCTTGGCATTGCGACTGTTGGCGATCAGATTTATATTTCTGGCTTTGGCAATCTCTTTTCTCAGCCGGAATTCACGCAAATTGAGCAGGTTCAGGCCGTGAGTAAGCTGATAGATAATATCAAGCCGTGGCTGATGGAAGTTTCGCCAAACGAGGCTATCAATGTGTATATCGGCACGGAAAACCCGATTGGTAAAACGTCGAATGTCTCGCTGATTATTTCACGCTTCCGCTCGCCGTTTTCGGACAGAAGCTACATCGGTGTACTCGGCCCGACCCGCCAATCATATAAGCGCGTGATGTTACTAGTGCGCCATGCCGGATTAATGTTGGAGGATATATTGTTATGACAAAAGACAAGAAAGTAGAAGAACAAGCAGAAGAAGCAATTGAAGAGGTTCAGGCCGAACCGGTAGAAGAAGTTGACGAGCGCGATGCAAAAATCGCAGAGCTTACTAATGACTTACAGCGCACGCGTGCAGATTTTGAAAACTATCGTCGCCAGGTTGAACAGCAACGCGAGCAATATGGCCAGCTCAAGACCGAAGCGACCGTTCGCAAGTTTTTGCCTTTGCTTGACGATATTGATCGCGCTGTAGCTGCGCAGCCAGAAGCAATGGCTCCGCTTGCTAAGAATATTGAAAAGACTCTAAAGAGCTTGAACCTTGAGAAACTATCCCCAGAAGCTGGCGCCGAATTTGATCCAAATGAGCACAATGCGGTCATGATGGAAGGCGACGGTGATAACGAGACGATCGCAGAAGTATTGCAAGCTGGATATAAGTATGACGGTGAAATTGTGCGCGCCGCAATGGTAAAGGTTGCAAAGAACTAGATGAAAATTGCAATTATCACGCTCTTTCCGGAGATGTTTGACAAGGTTTTTAATCAGTCAATGCTCTGGAAGGCTCAAGACAGGCAGCTGGTAGAATTCGAGCTAATCGATTTGCGCCAGTTTGGGCTTGGTCCACGTCATCAGGTTGACGATACGCCGTACGGTGGCGGTGATGGTATGCTCTTGAAGCCAGAGCCGATTTTTGCTGCAGTCGAATTTGCTAAAGAAAAAATGCCGAATGCTAAGGTTGTTTTATCGACGCCAAAGGGAAAGATTTGGGATCAAGCTCGCGCGAAGGCCTTTGCGACTTCCGGCGAAGACTATATATTTATCTGCCCTCATTATGAAGGTTATGACGAGCGAATTCTAACGCTCGTGGATTATCAATTCTCGCTCGGCAAGTTTATTATGACTGGTGGTGAGATTCCTACCATGGCGGTCGTGGACAGCATTGTGCGCCTAATTCCTGGTGTGCTCGGTGGTGTAACGAGTGCTGAAATCGAGAGCTTTTCTGACGGAGATAATCTAGAATATCCGCAGTATACGCGCCCGGCGGAATTTCGTGGAATGAAGGTGCCTGAGGTCTTGCTGAATGGCAACCATGGCGAAATCGCTAAGTGGCGCGCCGAAAATGCTCCGAAAGAAGTTAGCGAATAGGAATATTTCTCTGTAGTAAAATAGAAGCATGGATTTGGCTTCGCCAATTGAAAAGGTTAAGGGTATTGGTCCAAAAACTGCTGAGGTTTTGAATCATGCGGGCATTTTTTGCTTGCGCGACTTGATCTATCAGCTGCCGCGAAGCTACGAAAACTTTCAGCAAGCTCAAAGCATCAAGGATTTGAAACCTGGTCAAGTGACCGTAAAAGCGCGTGTGGACAGTATTACTTCGAGCTATAAGCGTCGAGGACTAAGCCTGACTGAGGCGACCTTACGAGATAAAACTGGCGCGCTGCGTGCGATTTGGTTTAATCAGCCATATCGTGCCAAACAACTCAAATCTAATGTTGAATATTATTTTAGTGGCAAACTTGAATTTTCTTATGGCCGCTTCCAGCTGATGAATCCGTCTGCAGAGATTGGTAAGGAAATCGAAAAAGATTCGAGTAAATCACTCCAGCCAATCTATTCTTCACGCGGTACTGTCAAGACGACAGATTTTCGCAAATATCTCAAGAGTATCGAGAACCAAATTGCGCTGACGCCAGATTTGATTCCGAATTTTCCTGGACGCGCCGATGCCTTGCTAGATGTGCATTTTCCGGAAAAACAATCTGATGCTGACGCTGGTAGGGAATATCTTGCGACCGAGGAATTATTTAGTCTGCTACTTGCCTCGAAGTTAAATCGCGAAGAAAACCAGAAGCTCCGCACTGCGCCAATCAAGTGTGACTTGGAGGTGTTTAAGAAGCAAATCGCCAAGCTGCCATTTGCGCTCACAAATGCGCAGCGCCGTTCGCTCTGGGAGATCATGCAGGATATGGAGAAGGATATTCCGATGAATCGCCTCTTGCAAGGTGACGTTGGTTCTGGCAAGACGATGGTGGCTGCGCTTTCAGCCTTTATCGCGGCAAAGGCTGGCTTCCAGACCGCTTTGATGGCGCCAACTGAAGTTTTGGCAACTCAGCACGCTGAATCATTGAATGAAATTTTTGGCAACGAGCTGAAGGTTGCGCTTCTGACTGGATCGACTAAACACAAGCCTGAGCTCAAGAAGCATATCGCTAATGGTGACGTAGATTTGGTCGTTGGCACGCATGCTTTGATAACTGACGATACGCGCTTCGCGAAGCTTGGTCTTGCAATCATTGATGAACAGCATCGTTTTGGCGTGGCGCAACGCCAAAAGCTTTTAAGCAAGGCGCAAACTATGCCGCATCTGCTCGCGATGACTGCGACACCAATTCCGCGCTCGCTGCAGCTTACGATTTTTGGCGACTTGGCAGTCTCGATATTGGATGAACTCCCGGCTGGCCGCCAGGCGATTACTTCAAAGATCATTAACCCTAGCTCGACCAAGCAGATGTGGGCCGCGATTGAGCCGGAGCTTAAAAACCATCATCAGGTTTACTACATCTGTAAGAAAATCGATGACGATGGCAAGAGTGAGCTTGCTTCGGTCAAGCGCGAGTGCCAGCGTATCGCAAAAATGTTCCCGGATTATCACGTTGCATTGCTGCATGGCAAAATGAAGCCGGCAGAAAAAGACGATATTATGAAACGTTTCTCGGCTGGCCAGATAGACATCTTGGTCTCGACGACAGTGGTTGAGGTTGGCGTAAATGTGCCGAATGCGACCGTGATGGTGATTGTTGATGCGGATCAGTATGGCCTTTCGCAGCTCCATCAGCTGCGTGGTCGTGTCGGCCGTGGTAGCGACGCAAGCTATTGCTATCTTGTGAATTCCACTTCCGATGCGCCAAGCCGCCGCCTGCGCGAAATTGAGCACTCGCAGGATGGCTTCTATCTGGCAGAAGTCGATTTGAAGTTGCGTGGCCCAGGCGAAATTTATGGCTCCTTGCAGCATGGTGTATTGGATCTGCGCATCGCTTCAATTACTGATACGAAGCTCATCCGTAAAGCGCAGAAGCTAGTAGATGATTTTATTAAGGCCGGCTACGAACTAAAGGATTATCCGGAACTGGCCGCATCTGTCCGTAAATATCAAAGATTAACAACCTTGAACTAATATGTATGCATCACTAGGAATCAGAAAGAATTCAAAGCACTCGGGCGAGTTGATTGGTACGCACCAGAAGATAGATAAGACGGCCCGTAGAATGCTCTCGAAATATCTCGATACGGCGAGGCTTTTTCCGAGTACGCAACTAATTTTGCGCTTTGAGGGCGCGAATGGTCCCGATGGACTCAAGCGCAAATCGCCTGGAGTTGACGAGCCAATGCATTTTATTAACCCACAGGACGATGACGGAGTTTTAATAAATCTAATTCGTGATCATCATTACAACCTTACTCAGGCTCTCGTCGCAAAAGATAAGGAGCGAGCAGCTTTTGAGGCAGCGTGGATGGCGCATGCGATTACAGACGGCTTGACGCCAGCTCACCATTATCCGTATCAAGAGCGTGTCGAAGAATTGATGCAGGGCAAAGATTATAAGAAATTCTTTGGCGTCAAAATCAAGGGTGTGATGCGCGGAGATAATCTTGCTGAGGCCGTGCGCAACAACTGGCTCTACTGGGGTGCTGGCGGCATCATGACTAAGCATATTGCCTTTGAATATGGCGTGGCTTATTCGATCGCGCTAATTCCGCAGAAGCGCCTGATGCTCAAGATGTCACGCAAGAACTTCAAGCACATTGATTATGAAAAGGTGTTTTATCGATCGCTCGCACGTGTAGATAGTCTAAAAATGTATGATAAGTTTCTTGAAAAAGGCTGGACGACGGAATTAGCGGCGGACACTTATCAGATTTTGATACCAGAGATTATTAAAACTGTAGCCTTGAACTGGGCGAGTTGTATAAACGAAGCAGAGGAGATAAAGAAGCATGCGAAAAAATAAGCAAATCAGGATTATATCTGGCGAGTTCGGCGGCAGGCTAATCGATACGCCAGACAATACTGCTACTCAACCAATGGGCGACCGAGAGCGCATGGCGATATTTAACCGCTTGCGTGAGGAGATTGCGGGCAAAAAGGTTGCGGATGTGTTTGCTGGTAGTGGTGCGCTCGGTCTTGAAGCTTTGTCGCTTGGTGCGAGCGAAGTAATTTTTGTCGAAAAAGATCCAAAAGCAATCCTGTGCATCAAGCAAAATCTGCAGAAGCTTGGCCGGTCTGCACGTGTCCAGAAAAAACTCGAAGAAGAATGCGATATTATCTTCATGGATCCGCCTTACGATAACCCGCAGTATGAACTCTGCACAGAAATTACTAAGCATCTGAAGTCGGGCGGTTATCTAGTATTGTCTCATCCTGCCAACCCAGAACCGCCGGTCTTTGACAGGCTTGAGCTGGTTAGCGACAAAAAATATGCCGCCGCGCATATTAAAATCTATTACAAAAACTAGCAAACAATAAAAAATAGGCACACCTCCCAGTGACCTATTTTTTATACTAAGCAACGTTACGAACAGTGACGTTGACGCTGCTTTCGACAGTTTTGATGTCAATTGACATTTTATATCCCTTTTTGTTTTGTTTCTTTTTGTCTCTCAACTCTCCACGTCTTCATTATAACGTAAGCGAAATCGCGAATGCAAGCACTTTTTGCCAGAATTTTTTAATAAAAAGCTTAAGTGCTATAATTTAGATATGAGTAAGAAAGCAGCAAATATCTCTGCTCCAACCAATCCTGCAGGGCAGAAAAATGATCACGGAATATTAATTTTAGTTATTGTTTTGGTGGTGCTATTTACCTTTGTGTTGCCAATTGCGATTGTGCTTCTAGTTGTCTTTGGTGTAGTGAAGCCATTGATTGATAGTGGCATTGAATATGTCAATTCTTCGTCGAATGGCAATTCGGTCAGTCTGGCTTATTCACGCTCGATTAAGACTATTTACGATGCCTACAAAAATGAAACTCCGCTCGAACGTGATGATTGCGAAATCTTTGAAGATTTTGTCGAGGATGAAGCTGGTGGTCATAGTGCAGATTTCTGTAATGGTGGCACTTTGACGCTCGCTGCAAGCCAGGCTGGCGGCCGTGTTGAGATGGTGGCCTTTGGCGAGGATAACTACTATAAGATTCTCTTCAATGATGACTTTACGAAGTATTACGAGCTCGTAAAGCTAACGAAGCTAAGCGAAGATCCAAGCGGCGAAATCAAACAGCTCGAGCTCACGACCAATGCAATCATCCCGCAAACCGTTCCTGATTGCACTGATAGCGAAGGAACCGATTGTGGTATCAATGGCGAAGGCCTGGATAACGACACGGACAATGCTGACGGTACCGATACTGATGGCGCCGAAAATGCCGACATACAAATCATGCGCAGAAATAATCGTATCTAAGGAGGTAAAATGCTACATATAGATAATCTATTTGACGATTTCTTTGAAGATTTTGATAAGAATTTCTTCGACCCGCACCGCGGCTTACCGATGCCGAAACCACGCGAGGTTGTACCGATGCGAACGGATGTCAAGGAGTTCAAGAATAGCTACAAATTGAAGATTGATTTGCCTGGCTACGCTAAAGAAGACATCAAGATAAAGCTCGACGAAGGTTTCTTGACGATTGATGCGGAGAAGAATACTGAAAAGACCGAGACTGACGAAGAAGATGGCAAGATTATCCGCCGCGAGCGCTTCGTGGGCTCGATGTCGCGTAAATGGTATGTTGGCGAAGAGCTCAAGCAAGAGGATATTAAGGCAAAATACGCCAATGGTGTTCTGACCGTGACTGTTCCGAAGCTCAAAGAAAAAGAGAAACTTCCAGAAGATAAGAAGTATATCGCAATAGATTAATCAGGAGCGGCTACCAATTCGAAACGGTGGCCGCTTTTTGTTAAAATAGGGATAAGGAGTTTTTATGAAGAAGTTAAATGCCGAAGAGTTTAATAAACTTGTCCGCGAATCAATAGGCGATGTTTACGTAGATTTTTATGCTGAATGGTGCGGCCCATGCCGTTCTTTCGCTCCGATTTTGGGCGTGGTCGCAAAAGACGAGACTGTCTATAGCGTTGATGTTGATGAAGAACAGGCGCTTGCGATTGAGTTTGAAGTGATGTCGATCCCGTGCTTAATTCTGTTCCGTGATGGACAGGAATATAAGCGTTCGTTTGGCGTGATTCCAGAAAAGAAAATTAGAGGAATGAAGAAATAATGGAAAACAATGTCTACGATTTAGTGATTATTGGTGGCGGACCAGCTGGTCTTACTGCTGCAATTTATGCAACACGCGCAACGCTAAATACTGTGGTTTTTGAAAAGAACGTTTGTGGCGGCCAAATTATTGAGTCGAAGAAAGTCGATAATTATCCGGGCTTGCCGCATATTTCTGGTCAGGAATTTGCCGAGAAGCTGCAGAGGCAGGCCGAGGAATATGGCGCTGAAATCCGCTACGAAGAAGTGACTGGCATTAAAAAAGACGGCAAGGAGTTTGTGATAAACGGAGATTTTGGCGATTATCGTGCTCGCGCTGTTGTTGTTGCGGCTGGTGTGGCACCTCGTCATTTGGATATTCCGGGTGAAGCTAAGCTGATTGGTCGTGGCGTCTCGTTCTGTGCGACTTGTGATGGCGCTTTCTTCAAGGATAAGGCTGTGGCTGTAATCGGCGGTGGCAATACCGCGCTCTATGACTCGATTTATCTCTCGGATATCTGCAAAAAGGTTTATTTGGTTCACCGCCGTAATGAATTTCGCGGTGATGCGATTCTGGTAGATAAACTTCGAAACAAATCGAATGTTGAATTTATTCTATCTGCAATCCCAGTAAGCGTGAAGGGCGAAAAGAAGGTTGCATCGCTGACGGTCGAGCAAGATGGCCTCGAGAAGGAACTTGCGGTTGAAGGTATTTTTGAAGCGGTTGGCCATACTGCTCAAGGCGCAGGCTTGAACCCTGCTTTGGAAGTCGATGAGGCTGGCTATCTGATTGCTGATGAAAAACTGCAGAGCTCGATCCCGGGTGTTTTCTTGGCGGGCGATCTGCGTCAAAAGCGCGTGCGTCAGCTTACTACTGCCGCGGCCGACGGCGCCGAGGTTGTCACTAGTGTTCTTGAATACCTGAAGAAGTAACTGGTAAAATATTCTTAGTAACGAGGGTTAATTATGTTTTTCAATGACAAAATTTTGGTAGGCAAAAATGCCGACGGTGAAGAATCTTGCATTTTGCCAAAGATGGCGAATCGTCACGGCCTGATTACTGGCGCAAGTGGCTCTGGTAAGACGATCACCTTGAAGGTGCTTGCCGAGAGCTTTTCCGATGCTGGCGTTCCGGTCTTTATGGCGGATGTTAAGGGCGATTTGGCTGGTACCTCGCAGACTGGCGAGATGAACGATAATATTCAGAGTCGCGTAGATAGCCTGAAGCTTGAAGGTTTTGAGTCAAAGAGCTATCCTGTTCGTTTCTGGGATTTATACAGCAAGGCCGGTCATCCAGTGCGCGCGAATGTTGAGCAGGTTGGTGCAGAAATTCTCGCCATGATGCTTGGCCTCTCGGAAGCGCAGGAGGGTAATCTCGCAATCGCCTTCAAGATCGCTCAGGACGAAAACCTCAAACTGATTAACCTCGAAGATTTGCGTGCTGTCTTACAATATATTGGCGATAATCGTGCTAAATATACGACTAAATATGGCAACATTACACCGCAGAGCATTGGCGTAATTCAGCGCAGTCTTTTGACGCTTGAGAATCAGGGTGCAGATAAATTCTTCGGCGAGCCAGCATTAGATATCAATGACTTCTTTCAGACCGAAAGTGACGGCCGTGGCGTGATTAATATCCTGCACGCGGTCAAGCTTTTCGAAAGTCCGGACATGTATGCGAGCTTCTTGCTCTGGCTTTTGACGAGTCTCTTTGCGGGCACTCCAGAGGTTGGCGATTTGGACAAGCCGAAGCTAGTCTTCTTCTTTGACGAGGCGCACTTGCTATTTAATGGCATGCCGGCCTATCGTCTCAAGCGAATCGCGCAGGTTGTAAAGTTGATTCGCTCGCATGGCATTGGCTTGTATTTTGCTTCGCAGCGCCCAACCGATGTGCCAGACGAGGTGATGTCTCAGCTCGGTAACCGCGTTCAGCATACGCTTCGCGCTTATACTCCTGCTGAGCAGAAGATTGTGCGCGCAAGTGCTGATTCTTTTCGCACGAATCCGAAGTTTGATACAGCTGAGGCGATTCTTGAACTTGGCACTGGTGAGGCATTGGTTTCCTTCCAGGACGCCAAGGGTGCGCCTACGATTGTCGAGCGTGTTACGATTTTGCCTCCACAGAGTCAGATGGGCGTGATTGACGATATGGCTCGCCAGAAGATTATTAATAACAGCCCATTTGCCGGCAAATATGACGAAGAAAAGGCCCCAGCTACAAGCACTTCTGGCTTTGATTTGTCTAAGTATCCACAATATCAAACCAAGGCTGCGCCGGTCGCCGATCCTGTGACCGAAAAGCTGCAAGCTATTGACAATAAGGCTGCTGCCAAAACGACAACTCGCAAGAGTACTCGTATGTCTACGCAGGAACGCGCGATAAACAACTTCGTCGGTAGCGCAAGTAGTGCTGCTGGCCGCAGTATTATGAATAAAATCATGAAGGGCTTGTTTAAGTAAAGAAAAAGTCCCCGCCGAAGCGGGGCTTTTTGAATCAGTGATTGTCGCAGTATTCTAGAAACTTTGGCAGCAGGGCGAACTGTGCTGGGGTTTCATCAATCTCTTTGCAATGCTTGATGTATGTTCTGTAGAGATGGTTCAATACACTCAAAGCATCACAGTTGCCTTCGGCAACTAAGAGCCAAACATTGTCTGGAGAAATGCGGGCTTTCTTGCCGAGTTCGGTGGAGCGATTCCATTGTTCCGCAAACTCGTTGTCGAGATTTGTAGAAATGCCAACGCCGTAGATTTCCTCGGCGTAACCGGAGCCGCAGATGAAGGCTTTCTTCGGGTCGAACTGTTCCTTTGGGTAATCGATGCCCGGGGCGATAGTAAGAGCATAATAATCGCTTCGGATTAACTCGATTCTTTCGTATTCGAAAGTGTTTTCGAGCAGGAAATCATCGTCACGATATTTTTTACTACTCACATGCTTCATCCAGGCAACGCTATTCTTCCAGATCTCTGCGCCATGCTGAGCATTGAGCTCGGTGCTGCATTTTACACCAGCGGCGCGCGGATTATTGAAACGATTCAGGCGCCATTTTAGCCATATGTCCCAACAATGCAGTACGGCTTCGAGTCCGACACAGAAGTAAATTGCTTCCTCCTCGTCGAGCTCCTCGGAATTCTCGCCAATTTGCGAAATCAGACCGTTTTCCTCAATGCTTTTACCATTATTCTTGTGGGAGTAATGAAAATGCATTTTGGCTAGGTCTTCGTAATTAAAGTCCGCGAGATCGATTTTGCGTATCTCGGAATGACAGGACGAAGATATTACGGCCGAATCTCTCTTGTATTCATTAACAAAGCGGTCTATGACGTCGCGATGTGACGGGGTCCAGAAGCTGGCCTCACTGATTGTATTGTAGGTAACGTACTTCATATTCTTGCCTCCTAACAGATATGAAAAGGGAGTGGGCAGGTATTTGAATGATGCTTAATTATAGCACGAAATGGCTAAAAAGTCAAGATGCTAGCGCTTATCTAATAGGGAAGCAATGAGAGTTTCAAGCGAGTCGGTCGTCTGATGAATCTCGCGTGCAGCGGCAGAATTTGCAATAGCGTAGCTGTGGTCGCCAAGTAGCTCGAGCATGCGAATATCATTCTCGCCGTCACCAATAGCGTAGATGTCATTCGCATTTGGGCCGAGCTTTTTGATGAGGGTTTTGGCTGCCCAGCGCTTACCGGACATCTTTGGCATAATGGTAATTTTGCTCTTAAAGCCGGCGAGCTCTGGTTTGTCGTCCTCGCCGATTGATGAGAGCGCGCGGTAATCTAGCTTGCGGATCTTCGAGACGTATTTGTTGGCAGCGTCTTCGTTCTTGAACCAAATGTTAAGCTTGGTTGCGTGCGGTAATGGCTCGTAGCTTTTCTCGGTAATCGTATAGTAG
>Ga0181612_158795_pt1 | contig 37734 bp, 21 predicted proteins | sample HoacroProtozoa21_FD_119630 | JGI IMG/M metagenome (GOLD analysis project Ga0181612, IMG submission 119630) | Hoatzin crop microbial communities from Cojedes, Venezuel. Combined Assembly of Gp0051906, Gp0051904, Gp0051908
GAGTGAGTTCCTGCTGCCCCGCTCCCCCCCACCGGAACCCAGCATGATGGCACATGGTATGGAACACCCTGCTCTGTTTGGCCAGGTTGGGTCAGCCCACTTGGCTGTGTCCCCTCCTGGCTTCTGATGAAAAATTAACCCTCTCCTGACCAAACCCAGGACACCAGCATGTCAACCACGTGCTTTCCTGGTTCAAGCCCTGTGCTTGTCGCTGGCAATGCCTTCGTCCCATGGCGTGAGCAGTGCTGGTGCCGGCTGCCTGCCGTCGGCGTTCTGTGCGCCGGCTGGTGTGCTCTGCTGCCTGCAAAGCTGGGCACTTCGCGGGAGTTACTGAGAATGGTTGCTGAAAGTAGCTGCATGGAGTCCATTTTGCTTTACTCCTGGTATCACCAACAAATTAATATCCCAAACAAGTAATGTAGGCTAAAACTTCCTCTTTAAAACACTACAGTGAAGAGGGAGGGGGAGGGGGAAGAAGCAGCAAGCCACAAGCTGCAGAACTAGTCCGAGAACCTGGATGAGGTTTTCTAAGTTGACAGTTGTGTGGAAGATGGGGAAGAAAGTCCAACGCTTCAGGCCTTTGTGTATGTAAAATGGTTTCACATAAAATAAGCTTGCTTTTTAATGACTGGTCTTGCTGTGTTCAAGGTCAAGAAGCGGAGCTTCCTAATTGTGAATTTCCCGCTTGCTATAGGCAAAGAATTGTGTTGTGTGCTAGAGCAAAAAGGAATAGCTGTTATACTTTTCAGGGTGTTATTTTCAGGCTGAATTTGCTGTTTAATTTGATCAGCTAAACAGAAAAGAATTCTTCCCTGTCTACTTTGGTATAGTTCAGTTACACAAAGCATGAAGTACTGTTGGGAATTTTCCTTGTTTAATATTGAACACTTTGGATCAGATCACAACCTAATTTTTGCCAGCCGTCTGGTATCACATTCAATTTGTGAGGGAGGAGAAGAGTTTGATTTACCCACCTGCCTTGATACCATGGAATATATTTCATAAAATATGGAAAAATATGCACTGCCTCACACCTGTTTACACATGCAGTAGTAACTGCTGATCGTAGGTATTGCTGGGGACTAACAATGTGACAGTACTGAATGTTTAGTTCCAGAGCAAAAGTGTGAAACAGTGTGTATGCATGCAGAGTTTGTCATTCGTATGAACAGAAAAGACTTTATTTCTAAAAAATATACCCTGGTAGAAGAGTCTGTTCCTTTGACTGTTTCCTTTCTTCAGTCCTATAGAAGGACAAATACATTTCAGGATGGTCTGAATGGTCGTGTGCCCACACGGAGTTCTTGATACTGGTGTGACTCAGCGCTGTACTCCTCAGATGCCTACTGCAGTTCTTAACGTGCAGTTTTCTGATCCCGTCTCTACTAGAAAACTGGAAATTGGTCTTTCCAATGTCTAGTGTTCACTTATATTTGTGACAGTTTCCTTTTTAAAATATTACTTATAACACATCAAATGAAAGATTCACAGGGGATTTTGAAAAATCTAGATTCTGCTTCTGTTTTCTGCTTTCACTGTAGGCTAGAATCCAGGCTCAGCTTCCAAAATTAGTGCTTGTTTGCATTTAGATCTCTGAACTCTTCAGTGGTACCAGTAGCTACTGCAGTGGTCTCTGTGTCTGCCTTGGAAGGTCAGCTCATGTGACATGAACACCACCTGCTGAAATTTAAAAATTTGTGTAAGGCCGTAGTCAGCAGGATTCTTCTCAAATTGGTCTTTAGTAATATTCTTCAAAGACAGTGAGGTAGAGTTGGGTTTTGTAATGTCAGAAGCTTGAAGGAGAGCAGGCTTGTTTGTGATCTGCATACTACTTCAGTCTTTATTAGTACATTAAATGCTAGTTAAGCAGCTTATGTCCCAATTCACTTATGATGCTGTGGTGTTTTTACAGTGCCTTTTACTGGTTTTCTCCACATAAAGGAACTTGTTAAAATTAGTTATAGAGTGTTCAGGAAGGGCATTGAGTTATTGAAAGTGAATTTAAAAAAAAACAAAACAACTCTACCTCCAAGAATCAGTGCCGCAACACATGGAACTTCCCAAACACTTTATTTAAAGCGGTAGTTACAACAGAGAAAATAAAAATGAAACTGAGAAGGATTGTTGGAAAACTACACTTTAAATTCTGCGAATGAGAAATAATTGCTTTACACGTGGCTCATGAATTAGGTAGATAAAGCTGTCTATTAAATTTAATAGTATACTGAATACTTTTAAAGGAGTTCCGACTGTCTTGCAGTGGAAGTGTCTCTTGGCAGTGCTGTAATCACTCTTCAACATCGTCGTGTTGGTTTTAGTGTTGGAAGTTGGAAGAAGAGACTTGTGCCGACCCTATTGGGAAAGCCGTCTAAGTGAGCATTTGCCGTCGTGAGTTGTCTCTGGATCGGAGAGGTTTTGTTCGTGCCTTTGAAGCTGAGCGTGTGTTTAGATGCCCTGGCAGTGAGAAGTAATGTGTGAGTCTGACTCCACTTTTTTTTTTTTTTTTTTCACAGATCTCAGCAAATTGTTGTGAAACTGGGTGTGTGTCTGAGTGCATTTCTAATTAGTAATCCTTCTAGCATTTGGCTGAGTGTTAAGACTGCATCCGTGCTTCTTGCATATTTTTTTTCTGACTAAATGCTAGACTTGTGGTGCTGGAAGTGTGTAATTGTTCAGCACTTACTTCCTCCTCCTCGCTTTAATTTGAGGATTTGTTTTGACAGCTAAAATTCTGGTGGTTTTCTGGGTTTCTGCTGCAGTAGAACCTACGAACAGATGTCGTAGCAGAATGTTTGTGTCCCCTTTTAAATAGTGAAAATCTGATTTCTCCATTAACTCACAGTTTTCCCACTCAGATACTGGAAATTTTTTTAGATGATTGTGTATCATCCCCTAGGACAAATGTTGGTCTAGTGGTTTAAGCACTTATATAACACTAAAATACTTAATACATTTTTATTTGATGAGCGGTAATTTTCGTTATTAAAAAGATAGGTTTTTGTAATTTATCTAATGCATATTTTATGTGTCTCTGATAAATTTTCTTGAGATTGTATAATTAGTCTTTGTTCCAGAGCCAATTTTTATCCTGTGCAAAGAACTAATGAAATACTCCAGACTTGAGATACTGTGTACGTCTTGCTTGTTGTAGGTCTGTCGCAGTTTTTGTTGTCTGGGTCACTTTTAAACCAACATTTTCTCTGCATGTTTCCTTTTAAATAACTCTGCTTGACCCTATTAATGTGGTAAAACAAAAATCTGAGCATGGGATAACTCTTCTGTGGTTTCACTGCTGCCACTGTTAACCAGGTTCTCGTGCTGCCAGCTCTTTTCTTGCTGAAACTTACACTGGTGTGCAAATTTGTGATGTAAAATAGGTTTTTGCTGGGGTGAATGTTGGTGAGATACCATATTTTGTGGGAGCTGGTGTGGCGATTAGGCTTTATTTTAGCTATTTAGGTTTTAAAAAACGAATTCCTAAAAGCTGTAATGAAGCAAACTGGTTGATTGTGTTAATGCTTTATGGGCTGCCCTAAATGGGTGGTTGTGATGGCAGTGTGCAGGGCCGGGGCTGGCCGCTCAGCTCCCGAGCTGCGGCCGGGCTGCTGGCCGGGCGCTGCTCCTTGCTGGGCTGCGCGTTGGGGGCTCGGCTGCTGTCCCCCCTCGCCCCCTGCTCACCTCGCTCCGTGACCCAGGGCGGAAGGGGGGTCTTGGGGCAGAGGGATTTGGGGAAGATGGTTTGCGATCATGTGTGATTTACCTTCTTGTGTGATCTTCCAAGAGGCTTGTGAAGCATTAGGTGCATCTAATTGTTACTGGCAGTTAAGGGCAGAGAAATCACTCTCAGTGCTGTAGGGTAAATCCCACAAACTGGGCTTGCATTATTTTATTTGGCTTGGGTCGGTAGTTTGTGGGGGGTGGGTGGGTTTGTGGGTTGTTTTTTGTTTTGTTTTTTTTTAAATCTGAGGCCAAACATGCTTCTTGCATTTAGTATGTAAACTGATGTTGTTATGAAAGGGTTTGGGGTTTATATTTAAAGGTGCACTCGTTCAGTTTTTCAAGTTTCAGTGGAAGGCAAAATGAACTATTCTGATTTGGGTTTCTGTTCTGAGAAGTGGTGATTTTTAGGACCTCTTAAACTTTTCTTAAAGAATTCTCACAGTCCACTAAGCAAAAAAGAAAATCTCGCCTTATTATTGCAGGCTCAATACTTGTTTCTATAGAAACAGCGGTTGACTTTTTCTTTTTTTTAAACTCTTCCTAATTTCTCAGATCTCCAGTGAGTTCTAAAAGAACAATTTTGTGAAATCGTTGAAATCACTAACTTGTGACAACACAGAAATGTGTAGTTTTACCTAAGCAGTATAGATTGGGAGAATGTTAATTGATTGAGAAGTGCAATTATACTTGCTCAGAATATATAACCAAAACTTCCTTAGATATTGAAGTGATTCATCTACATTACAATATGTTGCATGTGTTTTTCAAGAATTTTTAACTGACAGAAGGGTGTTAGGGTACCAGTGTGGATTTTTTTTATTTGGTAATTTAAACATCGTGTGTGTTGTGTGATTTCTCAGGTGCATCTCAGCTGTGTTCTTAGTCTCTATCTAAAACTGAAAATAACCAATGCTTTGGCCAATGTTTTTGCTTGATAGATTAGTATATAGGTAACCTTAAGGATTTCTGCGATAATGGTTCCATGTTTGTAAATAACCAGTATTATCTATTAGGGCAATATATGTTTTATATGACCTTTTAGCTCATTGCAAGTGAGTGCAATAAGAAGTGTTGAAAACCAGGTTATCCGAAGTCTGCAGGTGCCCACTGTGTTCTCAGGAGCTACAGTTGCATTCACCAACTCATAGTTGTTTGTGAATTGTTCATGCTGGTATTTTGACTCCTGAAACTGGACAGTATAAGTAATATGGTCTGTCATTGACTTCAGGAGTAGAAACTAAAGCAGAAAGCTACGGGGGGGTGGAGGGGGGACAGTATCCGTTAAGGTGGCAACATCTGACATGTTGCACAAGCACACAGGAAAGCCTGCGAGTTCTAAAGGATAGAAAGATGGGCTTTGGGTCATTCGTGGCACATGCTTCCTACGTGGATCGTCAGCTCTTCCTCATTCTTTTCTTGGAGTCGAGAACGATTATGTAGGACTTGTTAAAGGGCTTCTGTACAGCAACCCATGGCAGACAGAACCACGCACTTGTGCTGAGAGTGTTTCCCAATGGAGGTTGTTTCGGGCATGCTGGTTTATCAGCAAACACCATTATCAATTTAATCTCTGTCTGATTGCTGTTGGCCAAGATGATTTTACCTTGGGGGACACAATTCTTAGAAGCAGTAATGTTCCTTCTTGTGGGGAGAGGAATGGGGAAATGTGTAGTGTTTTCTCTGGGTTTTTATTTTAAAATAAGTATTCTGGAAAGATTACGCTTGGAAGTGTATTACTTCTACACTGGAATATACACTTCTACGCTGGAGGAAGTTACTGAACTTTTTATGGTAGTTATATTTGTATTAAGGGTAACTTTTGATAGAGAGTTGTCCATTTAAAGGATTTTTAGTATCTGAATATGTTTGGGAAATATTTCTGTATTCCAGATTTGTGAAGCGGAATTATTCTTAAAATATTTTTTTATCTTATATGTTGGATGATTACTGTTACGATGGCACTCTGTATCTACTTCTGTATCTGCTTAGCTGCTCCAAGCAGATAAAAAACAGTTTAAAATTTTGCTTTCTAAAGAACAAAGAAATTACTTATTTTCTGAAAAATGCATGGAGTTTTAAATTACATTTTTGGAGTATTCAAATCTAGTTTAGATACAGTTATGTTTGGCTTTTCCTTTATTTGTCTGATACTGCTTCTTTACCCTTCTGTGGAACACTGTTGTTTTCAGTTATCTTATTTGCCTCTCAAGAGACAGGACTTTTTTCTTCATTCCTGATGAAAGTTAGGGAAGGTGCTGTCCCATGGTACAGGGAGACTGGAAAGCACAAACGTAGCTGATTAATAGCGAAGTTATGCTGTTGTTTGGATGCAAGCTGACAAAAGCAGAGAAATAAGAAATATTGTTGACACTCTGTTCACAGTTCTGTTCTGCCTTCTTTTGCGTGCTTACTGTAATGGAGAGTGGTGCAACATCACTTGGTGTTTGAAGTTTAGATATAACATGAAAAGCGAAGATAGAAGGCCTTAACTTAGAATTTCCTTGCTTTTTATTTTGTCAGCTAATGTTTTGCCTTTAATGCGAAATATTTGGTTTGGCTGCCATTTTGTCTGTCAATTTGTATACATGTGCTTTCAATGAGAAATGCTTTATGGCAGTCATTATTTAGCTAATACCTTATTTTGTATAAAGAAATGTTTGCAAACCAGGCGAGATAAACAATTTGTCATTAATTTTTTATTAGTGCATTTTTTAAAAGAACTGTCAGGTTGCCTTTCTTCAGGAAAATAAATCCTACATTCTTTTGCTGGAAGTATGTAAGAATTTTAAGGCGCTTGCATTGAAGGCAAAGTGATTAATCTCTGCAAGTCACTATTGATACTATAATGCTAGACATAGGAAGTAAATAAATTGGGGAAAATGGGAAAAATGGGATGTTTACTAGTCACAGAAGCCTTGTGTATTAAATGAGCACCTCCTTGCTGAGTGTTTTTGTGTCACTTTTCTTACTGCACTGGGCCAGCTGCAGTACTTGCTGCTGGTGTGGGAGTGAGGAGCAGGGAATTAAGGGAGTAGCTTCAGCTGTGACAAAAGGTAAGAGACCATTTGGGGCAAGCTCATGGGTATCAGGTTTGTTTATTTATTTATTTATTTTCTTTATCACCTCATTGTGCCTCTCAGTTTGAAACACAGTTATGCATGACCTTCCTTTAGGCTCTCTAATTTGGAAAATAAATCTGGCAAAGGTGCAGCAGCAGGGACCTGGCAGGCTTTGCATGGAGGCTCGCAGCCCTTGTCTGGCCAGGGCAGGACCGTGGTCCCGTCCGGTGGTTACCTGGCTGGGCTGGAAGAGGGTGAGCAGACTTGCCTCTGCTGCACCCCAGCATCCTTGGCAGGGTAGAGCTGCCCTCAGTGCCCTTGTGAGAAAGAAGTTAATACTGTGTAATTTTTTTAGGGGGGGTGTTTTTCTTAAATGAATGGTCTGTTTGCTGTCTCAGAATTCAGCTGTTACCAGATACAAAAGGATGAAATAATTTTTCTGTACCTTAAATGTGATTTCTGCAAAAAAACCAGCATGGCGCAGTGTTTATACCCCACCAAGCCCCTGTTACATCTTTAACATCTAGAATACCAGGCATTTATTAGCCTCCAAACTTGCCTTGAAGCTCGAGTGGTTTCATTCTTCTAATCTTCTGCATAATCACCAGTGATTATGCTGAGGTACTGCTTCAGATACACACGTAAGTCTCCCTGCTTTCTTTTTCCTATCCCTCATCAGTGGCATCTATTTAATATCATTGTGACTTAACGTGCTGAAGAAATGTGAGGGAAGACAGCGGGCCCTGTCAGTGATGTGGTAAGGATGGGTTAAGTAGTGGCTCTTAGGTGAATATAAAGAAATTTATTTTTGGGTTGGCCCTAGGTGAAGTTAAAATTGTTTGGGGCCCTTGTGGTGCCGTTAGTCCTTTCTGCCCTCGGTGGGCTTCATGTTCATGTTGCAGCTCAAGCCCACGTGTGCATGGGCAAGCATTGGTGGCACTCGGATGCTCCCACAGCGCTGGCGAGCAGCAGTAGCGCGCGGCTCTGCTCGGCTTCCCGGGCGTGCAGCAAGGGGCTCGGCTGCTCCCCAGAAGGTCCCCTGTGGTGTACCCTTGCTGCCCTCCAGGTACGCGGGCAGGGGCGAGACACGCTGTGTGCTGCGCTGTTCCCAGGAATTATGCTGGACTTTTTGCTGGGGTGGTGTCAGTAGCACTCTGCGAAGCGGTAATTCCTGGCAGTTCTTACAAGGTTTGATGTAGAGGTTAGGACAGTTCCCCAAATTTAATTGAATAGGCCAAATACTTCAGGACCTGGGCCCTAGTCTGTGCCTAGTTGGACTGACTGAGAAACTTTTGGGTTTATGAAGCTGCCAGATTTAAATATTTTGAAATATTTAAATATTTGCGGCAGTTACTTGAACTTGCGGATTAGGAATTAAAATAAATTACCTAGACTGCAATTCAGTACTCGTTAGCAGCTGAGCTTAGTATCAGTGCCTTTCTTGAAATTTGAAACAAGGATAAAGAGCTCATAACAGTTTCTTAACAAGGGAAACGTACCAGGCGAGAGTATGGAGAGTGTGAAATGAAGTGGTAGAAGGAGAAAGTAGGTAAAGAAGGGTTAATTCCAGTCTTAGCTTACGTGTTCCTCAGTGCTTGTTCCAGCATTACCATACTGTCTATGATCTGCTCCTTGTCTCAGCCCTGTGGGCTGAAGTTACCCTCTTGCAACAGTGCAGCTGAAAAGATGATAGGAAAATGTTTTACAAAGAAATGTTTTACTTGAGCAGCAGATGCTCCAACGGGATGTTACAGCTGGGCATGCTTTGTATCCTGACCAATTGTGAAATTCTCAGTGACAGTGGGACTGTGCAATTATCTGGTCTATACCTTCTTGCAACTGTAGCTATAGGGGTTTTAAGAAAAGGCATTTTTTTAACATACCTATTCAGTTAGATGTTTTATTTTCTTTAGCTGTGTACCTTAAAAACAGTGAAACTGCAAAAGCTCTGCTCCATGGCACAGTACATGTTTAGTCATAAGCCAGGCTCTTACGGCGTAGTTGTGAGCTGAGGTACAACATTTCCATGGTATAGCAGGTCGTGTCAAAATGAAAAGGTATTTACGATAAGCAGTGTACTTCTAACATGCTTTAAAAGGGCAGTTAAGTGGTGTGAAGTAGCTTATCATTAACAGGCACTACCTTGTGTAGGGATTTAGCCAGGCACTAAGTATTCCCTGTAACTTTCATGTCACACACTTCCATCAGGCTGTTTCTTCCTGCTCTAGTTATACTCTGAATTCACGTAGGCGTATAAACTTGTATATATATGCACGTTTTGTGTTACTAAAGTCTTGAAATAGGCTGCAGATTTGGAATTGGATGTTAAGGTTTTAGATGTAGAGGTCATTTAATCTGTTTTTCTCCTCTGGTTGTGTTGCCACAGATGCATACTATGCAGCCTTTTAAACTGCCTCTCTCAAAGCTTTGTAAAAATTGGATATGAAAGAATTAAAAATTCATTTGAAGTTACGGTTGTGAATTTGATTAAGGGTGGAGTGGTCGGTGGTTCATGAGTGTTCTTTGGTAGCCTGACCTGTGGCTTCCCCAGGGTCGCTTGTGCCCTCTTCTGGGCATTGAGTTTCGCTATCATAAAGTACACGAAGATTGATTTCAGTCAAAAGGTTGAGTAAAATTCAGTGATGGAAAAGCGAAGCAGGCCAAAAATTGATAGAGAACCTGAAGTACTGGCTAATCTTTAAACTTTATTATTTGCACTTTTATATTTTGGTGGGTTTTTTTCTCTAAAGTGGAAAATACATTCTTTCCAGATGATAATGTAGCAAATATTCCACTACAGGAATGCTACAGGATGGGCTTGGTTCCGTTCTGAAGATGCAGGGCGCTGGCAAAATGAATTCATATGCTTGATTTCAACAACACACAGTTTTTCACTAGGCCTCTAAACACAAACAGGTAGGAGACCAATTATGTCACTGGTGCTGCTTACCTGTCTTCCACTTAGGTGTTTAAGCAGTGGCCGTCGTTGTTTGGTTATGTTCCTTACATAGCCAGAGAGAAGCCTGGATTTGGAGGGCTGGCTCCACAAGCGTAAGCGCTGCATACTTAAGTTTAGATGGGGAGAGAAAATCAGAATCTTGCAGAAATTCACAAATAAACCCCAGCTGGCCTCGCCACACGTCTCATCTGTGGATTCGCAACAGAAGGTGTCAAACAGTGTGTATGTATGCATTGAATTGTATGTATTGAATTAGATACAGAGTACTTAATTTGTAGACCAAAATGAAAATACTCTAGTTAAAATAATGCATATTGAAAAACCTTATGATTAGAGGTAAGTGGCAAAGGTACAGAGTTCAAAATCTTCGGGGCTAATAGTTTTCTGAAAATAGGTTTATTGCCATTGCATCTCCAAAGTGAGTTAGAAAGTATCGGTTGTAAAGGATCTAACAGATTTCAGAGTAGTCCTGTAAAACTGCTAATTTTTTTTAACTCAGTGGAGATTAGGATGTAAATGGGAACACTGGTGCTAGTCAGGAGGCTGGCAGAACTGCTGCTGGGGCGCAGACCTGGCGCTCTGCTGGTGTGTCTGCTGGTTTAGGGGTGAGCCTTTCCTTCTTTACGCTTTCTTCGACCATTCCAAACAAGTGCTGATAAAATAAAATTGTTGTGTAGATTGAACTACTCCGGAGAGGAAGAAGGGTGTTTTTGGGCAAGCCTTCAGTCCTAGTCTGAAAGGACATAGGCTAAGTTTCCAGCTCTGCCACAAATCGTATGCTGCCATGACTACTTCTGTGCTCATCAGCAAGATGCCTCATCTGTTTATCACCTCCTTTTAAAATAGACATGTACTAAGTGGTGGGAGAATGCTGCGAGTGACTGGCTTGTCTTTTGATGCTACCTTTTTGGAGTAGGCATCAACTTTTCACCTGTTTCTGAGGCACAATGAACTTCTGATCTCTTGCAATCCTTTTAGGCTGCTGTAGAGTAAATGTCTGGCAAGTGGCCGGATCAACTCTGTTCACTGGGTTTTGGAACAATCTTTCCAGTATTCAGGACTACATATGAACTGAACGTAGCCTAAACACTGTATGGTCGAGGTACATATCTAAGGATAAATAGGATTTTAATAGATCTGCCGTGGTCAGTCAAAATGTGAAATGCCAGAGGGCGAAAATCCAGCCTCTGTACTGGTGCTGACAGTTGTCCTTGCTGCTGCTCACTGACATTTGCATTTTAATGATGGCCTTCCTTGCTTTTCTTTTAAGATATGGATAGCTTTTTTTTTCATTACCAGGAAGTTCATTATTTTCTGGTCTGAACTTGGCTATATACAGTTGCCAGACATGGTGATCATTGAAATACTCTTTCAAAAGGCCAGTAGTTCTCTGATCTCCTTGTTATAATGACAACCTTAGTTGGGAAAATAGCTGTAGCTGTATTGTGACTGGGTCTGCCTGGTGGTCCAGGGAGAACATCTTGGAAAGTGCTGCAGAGACTGAGCTGCAGGATGTTGCAGAGCTTATTGTCCCTGAAGAGGATTTCCAAGGCGGACTGCTATTAACAGCCACGCCGGGCAGCTGTTGTGTGAACATCTCTTCCTAGAGCCTGGTCTGGTCCCAGGGATTGGTCCTCTGAATTTATTTCCACTTCCTCCCCTGGAACTTTCTGGCATCCTTTTGATAGACCGTAATAGCATCCCTTGCATGTAAAAAATTAATTTTGTTTTATTGGCTTCTGAGTGTTTGATCTCAGCCTTCCTGTTGTTTTAACACTGTGAGTCTGTAGTAAACACAGTAACCATGCTATGATGCCTTGTGTTAGTCACTCCTATCAAAGGCTTGATCCGGTGTTCTTTAATGTAAGAAATTATTCTGTTAGATTAGATGCAAAAATCTTTTTTCTTTTCCTCCTCTTTTGTTTCCTTTTCTTCCCTCCCACTGTGCATTGTATAGGCTTTTTATTTACTCTGCCAGATTGACAAGATTATAAATGAGAGCTGTGTGTGGAAGCCTCTAATTTTTCATAAGTAAATGAATTAATTTATCATAGCTGTTGTGTTTTATTGCTGTCTCCATGCCAGACCGGCCAGCTTCTTTATTCCCCCTTTTACCTTCTAAATACTGAATCCATGTCATTGTGTTTGACAGCTTTCTGATTCCCCTGTCAGATGCAATTTGGTGCTAATCACATTTTCTTTGCTTAGTGTCAATGATACAGGCCATGCATAATATTCCTGGATGTCCACTTATTTACTTGAAACACAGCTGAGATGTCTTGGGCATTAATCTGATGGAGCTGCTACATTGAAATGCAAAAATGATGCTTGAGTAGTAAGATAATGCAGCGTGGCAGATGTGCAGGAGATAACATTGAGGCTAAACTACTGATCTTTACCAAGCTCCGATGCATTTTATTTGTTGGTTTTGCATACCTTTTCATAAAAAAGATTGTAATCAGTTCTGGTTCATTAGAATGGTGTCATTTATAATTTAATTCCTTCTCTGTGATCAAAATGAGAAATTACTTCCCCCCTTTCGGCTGTATATATATTTTTTATAGTTGTGGGACCTGTTTTATATATGCCTACTTTTAATGTGAGTATTCATGTCTTTCAATTACTTGTGGTTTGCAATTATTTAACTTCTTGGTTTTTCTTTCATACATCTCTGGAGTTTTCAAATCTGCGGTTATTGAGTCCTGAATATTTCAGACTTCTGTAAGTTCCAGTAGTTTCTGTTTCAGTAGCTCTGAAAGCTAGAGCATGCTGTAGGTGTTCAACTCAAGTCCTACAAAGGCTCGCTTGCAACATGTTTGCCTAAACTATACTGAAACTAGATTTTATAGTGTGTTTTCTCCGGTTACCTGTTACTGCTGTTGTTGTGCAAATCGGTTTTTTGCTGCTTTTTGTGAAATCCTTCTCTTACAATAAAGAGAAGTGAATGTTTCTAGAGGATGTGGAGACCTTGAAACTTTGGTCGCTGTAGTGCATATCAAGAATTTGGTCGTGGTTTTTTTAGTATTTGCCTACTGAATTATGCATTTTCTTTGGTTTCATGTTTTTGTCTACTCTGAAATACTGCTGTCTGCTTTTCCACTGCTTTATAGAAAAAGCAACGATGGCTTGTGAAGGACCTAACAGCTTTATAGGCTATTGAAATTTATTCACTCTTTGTAAGAGTGCGCTTAAGTGAGGGTTTTGGGAAAGGATGTAATGTTGATCTGTCATAAAAGGGATGATTTTTGATAAATGTATATTTTATGAAAAAAATCAGACTATTGTATGCCTGTCAGCCACAGAGACAATTAAGGATGTTTTTTTCTAACACCACCTTCTACATATAAGACTTGCAGCTGAGTGTCGTTATTTTAGAGTGTATACTGATGTTAGGAGTAAGAGCTGCTGCGGTGTGAATCAGCAGTTCTCAACTTCCCATCTCTCAATATGGGAATTCTGTTCCCACACAAACAAAGAAATCTTAAGCTGGAAACATGCTTTATGGAGAGCACGTGGATTCTGCTTAACGATATTTGCATGTCTCTCTAGGCATGACTGTGTGTGCTCCCAATAAAGCATTTCAGCAAGCAATAAAAGTGTGAGTAATTATGCGGTGGGGTTTGTGACGATGTTCGTTCTTACAGCAGTGCGGTTCTGTGTATTCCCTGAGAGCTCGGGGTTCCTGAAACAGAAGGTTCACCTGAAACCCTGAGTAAAGATTTCTAATTCCAAATGCCTTTCTGTTTATGTGGAATCTGTTCACTTGTGCTTGAAACAAGCTGGATCGTGAAGCTGAAGTTAGTTCTTTTTCCTTTTAAAAAGAACAGGTTAAAATGCCTTACTGCTCTTTGCAGCAGGGGTGCTTCCATTGACCCGCAGGGTGCTGTGGCCTGGTCGATAGCAGGCAGAGCGGGACCTTCCATGCTGAGACGGTTCGTTGGGCTTGTGGGCAGGCCTGGGTGAGCGATTTGACACAGCACATCACTTCTCCTGTATGTAAAATGCAGATGAAGATTTTGTAAAGCACTTGAACTATTGACGAAAAATGTTGGTAAGGGGAAAAAAAGGTAATTACATGGTTGTAGTAATAACCTGGGACTTGAGGAAAAGTAGGCTTAACTCCTGGTTTATCATGGATGTCCTGTACTATCTTGGATAAATCACCTTCAGTGAGCCTTTATGTGCGTTTGCAACATAGGAGTGATAGTTCTGCTGTACTTCACAAGTGTTCTTTATGGGTATCTATGCACATACACACACGTACACACAGAGACTACACTCTGTGTACTTGGTTATTTTTGTGGCTTTCCATTGTCAGTATATCAGTGTGCTGCTAACAACAAATATGCTTAATGAGACCAATGCAGTTTGTCTGCTGGAGATGTGGGATTTGAGCACTTTACTTAATTTTAAGGAATTGGAATGTAGCTGTTCTGTATTTTTTGTTTGTGGAAATAGAAAATGTTTTAATCGCATTAGTATGTCATCCAGTAAGAATGTAGAGAAATTAAAAAAAACGCATGCTGATTTAAAGTAATTAAATGCTTTAATTCCTGTTTACTAGCAGAGCTGCTAATTTTTAGTTCATGTTTCTTTTTAGGATACTTTAGTAGTATTTGTATAAGTTGTAAGTTTCATAGATTTACTGTGTTGTTAAGGTCATCTGAATCTATGTAATGATGATGGAGCTAGAACTGGGTTTTTGTGGTACCTTAAAATGATTTACCTCCTGATTATAGGGAAATTCATAGTGCTACATAATATATTTGAGTGTGAATATAAATTCTTTTTTTTTTTTTTCTTACATTTTGATTTTGTTTTGGAAGATACTGAAAGGGTTCCAAAGTAAAATTGAAGTGGGTGTATTCAACCCTTAGCCTCAGTGCTGAGACTCCCTGTGGTGATGATTAATTGGTAATTTGAACATCTGTGAGGGAATAGTGGAAGTGCCAGACTTTTCAGAAGAGCTGTAACTGGTCAGCAGGCTTCACGTTTGTAAGATGTGGAAGGAAGTACCTGCAATGTAGATACATTATCTGAGTTACTAATGGAGGGAGGTTTAACTTGTGTTTTTAAAATATTTTTAAATATTAGTTGAGTGTCTTACTGAACATAGTGAACCTATGATCTGGTACAGTACATTTTAAGACAATTCTAATGATGTTTTGGGTGATTTTGTTTTAGGGGGAGATTTAGAGACTAATCAAATGGGTGGACAAGTGTCCAAGAAGAGGCAATGTAATGGTAGATTTCTGCAGGGAGTGGCAATATGACTACAGCAGTGATGCGCTGTGAATTTACATGATTTCTGTTTACATAGTGCTGATTTGAGACTCTTGGACTCATGAACTCGTAAAAGAGAGAATGCAAGTCGTGTTGAAAATGTATTTACCGCACAGGATCTACCTTTCATTTGCCCATGTTGATCTAGGAATAAAGTCACTGCTAGGGTGGAAAAGTGCTGTTTGTATGCTTGTAACTGCAGTGTAGCTGTTTGCTCGGTATCCTCCCTCCTGTGTGAAATGGCAGGCTACTCTTCCCACTAACAGGATCACGTACCATCACACGCAGTGGTGAGAAGCCTGTAACGGAGTTTTCATGGTACGGGGTACACCTGGGCTCGTAGTTGAGAATGTGCCAAGCGCCTGCTTGAGATGGGCTCTTCCATCTGCCTGCAGGCCTGGGGCTGGCGCCTGCCGCCTCAGTGCCCTGGCAGCTGAAATGTGCTCCTTCTACCCAGAAATGCTTGCTTTCTGCTTCCCCCCGAAAGTACCATACTACGGCTGGAAAAAACGTGGAAGGAAACCATCTAGAGACTTGCTAACCGTGACTGTTTGGATTTCGATGCTTGAAGTGCTGAGATGAGGGAAACCCTGTCAAGGCTGTCTTTCAGTAATACATACTTGCATACTTGGTGTGAAATTAAAGTTGAAATAATGTGTGTGTGGTGCTATTGGATACAGAAACTTTCAGAAAGCATTAGGTGCGTAATCACATCAGCAGTTGTTGCCTCTTTTGTTCACTTTTAATGCAGCTCCTAATGGATTTGTTCATTTTTTTCTTTTTGCAAAACATCAGTTAATGGGAGAATTAATATCTGATAATGGGGACCAAGAAATCTCTGACTGTTAATGGTATTGTGTGTGCTCTCTCTACCCCTTTATATTTGCATTCTAATAGGATTGGAATATTTTGATGGCATACAAAAAAACTTTGGTACAGAGATTGAGTGTGGGTAAACCCTCAGTGATGCACTTTTGGATGAGAAATTTGGGTCACCAATTGATTTCTCTGTCAGCGTAACAACTGTGTTGATTGCAGAAGGGAAAAATATGTAGCTGGTGGGGTTATGTCCTGAGATCCCATTTCCTAACCAGAGAGTGAACTGGTTGAAGTCTAAGTGATTGAAAAGTAAACAAAAAATGTATTTAAAGTAATTGGATTTGAATTAAATATATTTCTACATTTATTTAAAAGAATCATTGATTTTCAGTGATTGATCGCAACTAAAATGTTGATGTGCAATTAAATGTCTTTACATTAAATTTAACACTTTTTATGAAGAGGAAAATGCATTATATGCATATTTATGCAATGATACTTAGCATACATTTATTCAGAGTCTTAATTTTTACATTTAGCTTAGGAAATGCTGAGTGACAGTTCTTATTTAGTAGAATATTAATTTCTTCTTCATGGCTTCTGTCAAGCTAGTTTTAGTAATTGAAGTTCAATTAAAGCTGCAGAGAACTAAAATGAATTTTAGTCAAGAAAAAATGGGAAACATTCTGGATGTGTATTGGGAAGAGTTTTGCATTAAAACTAATACATTGAACAGAAGCAGTTTGGAGATGATGCGTGATGGACTCTGCAGCTGATAGGGTAGGTGAGACCAGGAGGAGTCTTTCAGGGTCCTGGAGCAAACGATGCTCAGCTCTTGCATTTAGCTTTTATTCAGAGGCTGTAAGAAAGTAAGAGTAGTAAGCTTCCCAGCTTCAGTTCTCAGCTGATTTTTCATTTTGAATGAACTTGTTGTTGAATTGAATTGCCTAGATAAACTGAAGTGAGAATAAACTCTTTGCCAAGAAATGGCAGCTATGGCTGTCAGGAACCTGTCATTTTATCTCTTCAGGAAGGTCTAGCTCCATGTAGTTAGCTTTAGGCTTTCCCCGTGTCAATAGCTTGAGTTCCCTTAAAATGTTTCACAGGAACATGCTTCTTGTGACCAATCCTGTGGCGGATAGGAATTGGCTGTGGAATCCTGCTACTTTTTTTACTCTCATTTACATTACCTTACAGATCACACAGCAGCCTACCTCTCTCCGTGCTGCCAAGTTGTGGCTGAAGAGTAGATCAGAAACGATTAATATAAATGATTATAATCCTGGTGGAGTGGGGTGACATGTCCAGAGACTAAGAGCTCTGCTGGGTCAACAGAAGCTTTAGAGTTTCTTGATGGAGTCTGAAAGCAGGGAAGGAGAGAAGTAGCAGCTAGCAGAAGACTCCTAGTAATTATTGCGATGACTTTGGACTGGAGCCCAGGGAAGGGTACGGAGCTGCCTTGCTTGCTTCTTCCCTGTACTAAAGCCCTGAAGGTCAAGAGGCCAAGGACTAATTAGTTATTAGTAGACTGCTGACAAAGGGAAGGATCAGCAGACTGGAAGCAAAGCTCTGCAAACCTTGTTTTGATTAAAAACTATATATTTTTCCCAGGTAACCTAAACAGCTTGTATAGGAGAAGACAAAGAGCAAAAATAGATTTTTACCACATGTGTTTGTCACGTGTTATAATATATTTGACTTGCGTTGGCTTAACGTATTTAAAATGAATTCTAAGTTCAAATGCAACTCAGAAAAAAAAACCCAGTCTTTTATCCACCCACAATGATTGATTACTTCTGTTTTGATACCCTGTGCAATAGATACTTGGCAGATTCTCCTCTGCCTCTTAATGTCTCTGAAGAATAGATGAACTTCTGTTATTTTATGTTCCTCAACTTTTCTGGAATCCTTGAATCTCTGTGCAGGAAATACTGGGCGGGTGCACTTCTCCTGGGCATCGGCCTTCCCAGGGGGCTGATGGAAATGTCAGTCTGGTGTGAGGCCACAGAGCTCCCAGTCAGAGCGTCCAAACTGAGCCTGGCCTTCGGGTGCCAGTCTGCAGCCGCAGACTGTGTGCTACCCTGGTTTAACTTTTACATTAAAGTTAAAACTGTGAGAGGAGGGGGAGAGGAGTGGTGTGTTTTGTCTCTTGAACATCTCTCTCTTCAGTTGGTGTCACGGTGGATAGCAGGCATCCTTGGGTTTGCCAGCTGTGGCTCCCACTCATTGCTGCAGAGTCTCTCTTGTGTGTTGCTTTGTTCTTGTTTTGTGTGTGGCGAGTTTGGTTTTTTGGGGTTTTTTTAAGTAGGTTAGGCACCCAGGTCTTTAAATTAGGAGTGAAGTTGCTTTTGGGGACCCTTCCCAAAGACCAGTGTCAAGTTCTGCAATGCTTGTGCCTGAAGAATTCCAAATGGAAAGCTATTTAACTTACACTGGATAGGAACCCCTGAGACTTGATTTCAGCTAAGCGTGAAAAAATCACTCTTGGTCTCTTGGAAAGAAAATAATTTGACTTGAGGAAAAGGATTCAAGGAAGCATGAATGTATTTGATAACTTGTCTGGAATTTTTTTTTGTGGATTTTTTTTTTCCTTGGATTTTGTAAAGCCTAGGAAGCCTGGAAGAGTGTGCTGTTATGGAAGGGTGGCTTACCTGGAGGGGACTGAACACTTGGTGTGGTGTAGCTACAGAAGAGTGGAAAGTTGTATGCATGGAGGGAACTGATTCAGAGGAGCAAGGATGTCCCTCATAATACTTTTTTTGTTTTTTTTACTGGAAGAAAAAATGTGTTTAAAAAAATCTTTCATAAAAGTAGACAAAAATTTGAATCAATATTTGTTAGCATTTTCTATGAACTAGAATGTTCATATATTTCAGACCTTTAGAACAATGTCAGGTAATGAGGTGATGTGACAGTGAGGAAGGCAAATGTGATTCTACTGTGAATCCATGCAAGTACTAGATGTAAAGCTGGCAAGATGCAAGTTCCCTTTGACATGGTCTGGTGAGACCTCAGCGCAGTTAGGTCAATGAAGAGCCGTGTGTATTTTTCTGGAGGAGGCTAAAATACTTGGCTAGTTGTGTGGCTTCAGTTTGATGACTCTTCATGATATTCATGATATTTGAAGATTCATGACACCTGAAACGTTTTGGGAGAATTTTCTGTTAGCTGGAAGTATTGTAATCCTTTTGCATTGCATTGTTTGTTGAGTAGTTTAGCTTTTGAAAGTGGACCCTGGTATATCATTCACTTTGAGGTTTTTTTTATATTAAAAATGATTTGCTTTATGAACAGGTCCCTTTATCATCTGTAATGAGGAGTGGAAAATGGATGAACAAGCTTCTCCCTGAAAAATCACATTTGAGATTTCTGAGTAATGATCTGAACGGTCTGAAGTCGTTTATTCCCATGACATATTGCTGTTTTGCAGAATATTCAAACTACTGTAATCAAAATTAAACTGCGCCCTAAGCATGAAGATTATTTTTTTCAAAAAAGCAAGCTTCAGATCACATTAAAACAGTATTTCAGAGCAATAGGAATCTGTTAATTGAATTCAACTTCGTCGTTAGATATGTTATTCAGTGGTTTGTTATTATCTAATAAAAAGTTTTAGTTTAATTAGTATAGGTAAGAAACCATGTTTCAGTATTTTGCAATATAATCAATACAACAGAAAAGCTTCCTTTCCTTTCAATGCTATTCTTATAGAAGATAGTCTCCTTATGAAATGTTAAGATAATTTTAGTCGTTGTTCAGAGGTCAGACTTGCAAGCCACATTTTTATAGCTAGATGTTACAAAACTCTGCATCAAGTAAGTGTTCAACACTATACTTAATAGGGCATTGAAATTCAGCCTTGGAAATGAGGATTGTGTCAAAATCCATCTAACGAGCAATTATAATACCACTTGCGGAAAATGTACTTTGGTTTTAATTTTTGGATCCTATACTGTTGTGGAAGGACAAGAACATTCCTAGTGTTGTAATTTTTTGAAGGGTTATTAATTTTTCTTGTGTATTCTTTTTTTATTAGGATGGTGTTCATACCTAAATAACACGTACCAGTGTGTGGGTAGTACAAGGGTACGTGTGTGAGATCTTGCTTGCAAACACATTCATGTCCAAGGGATGCATAACATACATGTATACATACATAGATGCTACTGATGTTGCAAATACCATTTTCTCAGTTGTATTCTGTATTCTAACTCTCAGTTGGAAGACTTTAAAACAGTATGTTTAATTTTGCTGTGGATCTTGAACATGATGTCAGCATTTGATTTGTTTACAAAGAAATTAAATTTAACTATGAAATTATGCTTTGGCCAGCTAATGCTAGGATAAAAAATGACTGAAATTTATAACATGTAGATCATTCTTTTAAAGAGTATAATGAGCAAGACAGCAGTAGGATGTCTGTTATGAACTGATTGCTGAAATGAGTAATTGTCACTGAAGGGTTTTTTGTTATTGCCAGAGCTGTGACTATCTCTGGAAATTTTACTTTTAGTTTCATTGTTTTCACAGTAATGGTGCATTAAGATGTCAAGTCAAAATATTTTTTTCTAGTCCTTCTGTTCTGGTAGTTCATTTGGGAATGTATATTTCTGGAACTGCAGTGTTTGGAACCACCACACTTCTTTTAAAGTTTCTGAATTTTTCACAATTTTGTGTGTTACTGATCTTCTGAGAGAGCATAACTGTATAGGTTTCTTTAGCTGTCGTATCCTTCTTAATCTGGGTTGCCTTTAAGAAAAAAAAAAAAAAATCACAGCTATGCTGGGAGTGACAGTGGTTGACTTTGTAGTCTTCTATCAATGAGTGTGATAAAAGAAGCCATGTGAACGAGCCAGTTACTAAATTCTGAGGATCTTGGTAACATTCCTGTTGCACTTCTGTCAAACTTCTCTCCTCTCGTCTTCCCCTCTTCTGTTCTTCTCTGTCTCAAATTTTATGCATGAGAGGATCATGACATTTAGGAGCTTTCTTTAGGGACAGGGTTGCTCAAGGTTACGGTCAGCTGACTTCTGCTGCTGAAGCGCATGTAGGGTCATGACTTCCGAAAATGAGGTCACTACCTGAAAGGCAAAAGGTACTTATTTTCTATTTTTTCAAAGGGGTATGTATGCATTATTATAATGCACTAGAAACCCACTAAGAATACTTTTTATTGGCAGAATTAATAACAACCTAGTAGAGACTGATAGCATTAGTTTCTCATTAGGGCCAGACCTTTCCTCCTCAAGGTGACAACCAGTTTTGTAAGCTTACTTTTGCAATTCTGGAGCCTGACATATAAACTGTCAGAGACAGGGCAAATAATGCAGCCTCACTAAGCTAGGCATCAGTAAGAGTAGGACACTTAGCGGTTGTAAACACTGAAATGTTTTTCTGCACAGGCAGAAACACAGTGAGAGAGTTGTATGACGTGTGGCAACATCCCAAGATTTATCAAGCCTGTCTGTACTAACAAAAGTTGTTGTGTGTGTTATGCTGTACAGATGGTTTTACACTTTCTGATGGGTTTTATAATTCAAGTATTTTTTGTGCTGCTTTTTTATGTACTTCTGAAGTTCCATTCCCCTATCCCATAATATCCTCTGAAAAGATCAAAGCCACTTAAAAATAAATAAACTGCTAATTTGTATGCCATCTTTGAATAATTGTGGTCAAAGCAAAAACTTATTTTTGCAGATGTGTCCTGTCAAAATCGGTGAAAGAGAAAAAGAAGAGTGACTTGGTGAAAGTTGATCTGGGTTTTTCTTAGCTTTACAGCTGAGAAGGCTAAATGCATATTCTGGTGATTAGCAAAGCGTAGCCATCAAGGCAAGGGAAACGATTCTGCCCCTCTGGCACTTGTGTATCCAGGTTTGGTCTCCTTTGTGCTAGAAAGACATTGATATACTTGGAGCCTGCTCAACGCAGGGTCACTAACAGGATCAGGTACTGAACCGTGACGTGGGGGGAGAGGGTGAGTGAACTTCATAGGATAAGGGAGGATCTTACTGCTGTCTACAACTACTTAATGGGAGGGTGTAGAGAAGACTACACCTTACCTCCTTGAAAGTCCGCAATGAGGTGACAAGAGGTAATGGATATTAAGTGGTCATGAGGAAGACTCCGATGAAGATATGAGAAACTTTTTTTGCACCATGAGGGTGGTCAGGCACTGGAACAGGTACCCAGAGACTTGTGAAATCTTTGATCTTTGATACACAATACTGGGCTGGGCTCTGAGCAACTTGGGCCAACTTTAAAGTTTGAGCTAAGTGCCAGCGTGGCCCTCCTTTGAGTGAAGGTCTGGACCAGTGACTTCCAGGGGTCCCTTCCAACCTAAATTGTTCTGTGGGCCCTACTCATTAAACTGGAATCTGGGCAAAATGTGAAAGTTGAATTGCTTAGTTACAAAGTGCTTTGTAACATCATAAATGATTGCCTGGAGTGTGAAGAGCCATGCACATTCCTAAGAATTTAAGTTATATCCTCTCATCTTACTGAAATGGTATAATGACTCTTCACCACAGTTTACTTCGGTTTAAATTTCTGAGTATTTTCACATGTCTATGTTAACATGTCTGAAGGTTAACAAGCCACCTTGGAGGACTCTGCTTCCATAAATTTTGGATTCATTACATGCAATTGAGACACTAGAAGAGAAAAGAGAGAACAAGTAAAAATTATTGGTACTGCAAGTACATCTGGCAGTCTACTGAAGGCCAATGTTTTCTTCAAGCATTTGTGGCTAAGGAGCGTTACAAGAAAAGCAGTTAAGAGAAATGGTGATGGGCTCCCTAAATTCATTTTTCCCAGCGCCATTTCAGCCCTATAAGCTTCTATATCCAGATCAGAAGTGACTGGAATGGGGAAAGCTAGCAGGGAGCAGCCTCTGTGCAATGTTTCAGCCACCTTAAATGGCATCATAGTGATCCAAGACAGTTAATGGGGATTTGGGAGAGTCCACACACATGCATGTGGATAGGCTGAAAGTGCATGTGTGGATGGGCTGAAAAGTATGCACAGGGTATGAGTGGAGTGGGAAGGAAACTACTGGAAGGGAGGACTGAAGGTACTGTGGGTGCCAGCAGGTGTGAATTCACATGCCTGGTACCACCTCGCGCGTGATTCTGTCCCAGCTGAATTGATGCTTGTTTGTTCTCACTTTGGGTTTCTTAGAAACCCTGTTAAAAAGCCCCAGCAATGAGGAAGCTTGCGAGTCCAAAAGCTGCTTATTTTTTTCTTGCAGTTTTGCCTGCAATGGAACGCTCAACAGCACTCCACTTAGACATTTCTTTGTGCCTGTAATCAAGACTGCCCAACAGGCTGGATTTTTACAGCCCATCGGCTTTTGCAGGACTTCAAAAGCATCCAGAAAGGGGTGAGAAGTTGGGGAGAAGTCGATGCAGTTTGCTGGAGCAGTGTGCTGAATACTTCTGACAGGCAAGTTGCCTGCGAAAGTTGGAGTGGGCTGCAGGAACGCCTCGTGCTGCAGTGGGAACTGGGAAGCGGTTCGAGCTGTGCTCATCTCACTTTCCACCCCTCTGCCTCGCTTCTCCACATGTGGCTTGGAGTATCCAGCGTTACTGGGGGTTCTCTGTTCAACAAAGATGCTCGTTCTGCCAAGATGTGGTTTTTGTGGTGTTACTGGCTTGTTTTATTGTGCGGTCCATAGGAGGCTTGCCAATAGAATTGGACTAAGCTGTTAATTAGCATTAAAGTAGTATTTTCAGGTAAGATAATATTACAGAATGACTATAATTTGTATTGTGAAAGTGAACATTTATTGATGCTTACCCACAGTATAGTAACTAAGATGTCACTTTCATTTCTAAGGATAAACTGTCTTATTTCAGGTACCATGGCACAGTAAATTTTTCCTTTTCAATAATGGATTACAGTAAGTGCATTTGACAAGCATGAGTCTAGTAAGTAATGCAGGTTTTTATATTAGCATCTCCATTTTTATAGTGCCATTTTAAATGGACTCTCCAAAATTAGCTCGTCTTCTGTAAAGTCCATGTAGGTGAATACTCAGTTTCAAGGTAAACAGAAAGGAAATAATTGGTCTTGCATTTTACAGTCCTCTTTCCATTTTTTTTTCACTTGGATAGAGGAAGAATAAAAACAAAGGGCGTTTGTTATCTAGCAAAACTCGGAAGCTATTTCACATGAAAACATAATGAGCATGACAGGCTACAAATAGCATTGAGCATGAATCTTTTACACAAGAAAGGAGGAATGTCCTTTGGTATATTTACTTCAATCAACACTAATAAGGCTTGTTTTATGTGTTTTATGCATCCGCCATCATAATTATAAATCCTTGACATTTTAGCACTAGCATTTATATCTGCCAAGGAAGCTACCCAGAGTCAACCCTCAAGGAATGTCTGTATTGTTACTATGGATCTCCATAACAGCTCTCGAGTAGTTACTAAGTGGCTTAAAAAAATTACATCTCAGTCATGCCTGAAGGGCTCATCAAACTTTGCCACAAATATCAATGTTAAGTACCAATCAGCTGCATTGTTTGAAGTACAGTCACGCGTGCCCACGGAGGAATAGGTTGGACAGGAAGAAGTAGTGTGTAAGTTCTCATCAATCAGGTAGTGGTTTTTTTTCTTTTTTTTGCCATGACCTTTCAAAAAAAAAAAGGAAAAAACCAACCCCAAAACCTGCCAGTTCAGCTGCCAGGAAATAACAGGAAGATAAGGATATCTCTTGATTTGATCACACACACACAAAAACAACAGCTAGACTTTCTGAAAAGCATGCACAAAAGAGTTTTATCGGGCATGGTTTCTTAATGTAGGGTTGGTGTTTTTTTTTTTTTCTTTTGTGGAATATTTGAGGACCTTCAAAAAAAACACACAACAACAAAAAAAGTCACAAGAGAAATTGCAGCAGGCTGTTAAGAAACTCTTAGAGATCTGGAAACTCGGGTTCATAAACTTAGCTAGTTACCCAAATTCAATGACAAGACTGAGAGCTAAATGCAAGATATGTAGCAGTGAAGTGGTCCAGAAGCGATGGAGTGTTCAAACCCCTTCCCGTGGCTGCGACGTCAGTAACCACATATCTGGTAAATCCCAGTGAGCACAGTCGGCTTAGCTCTGCAACAAACCAAAACCCCACTGGGTCGCTGGCAGTGCCACAGCACAGGCACAGCAGGAGGGGCGGGGAGGGAGCTCCAGAGGGTTAACGTGCAGTCCTTGCTACGTGTGACTGTCTCTGCTTAATTCTCTTCTAGATGTAGGAAGTGATGGGCAAGAAGAGGAACTCCAAATTTCATGGGAAGTAGATCTGCTGATTAAAATGTGAAGACTGAAGACAATTGGTATCTCACTGTTTGTACAAACTTTTACAGCTTAGTTATAATTTAAAAATCTCACCTTAATTTATGAAAGTTGTTGTTTAAAGTATCACCTCTTGCCATAGTGCCCATTTTTGGTGAAATACAACTGTTAGAGGCATATGGCAGTATTGAGGATCTCCAGCAACTCTGCGCATTTAAACCGAAATAAATCCTGCGGGGCTCTGCCAGTCTTGGCCTCATATTCCACCCTTGGTTCTTCATTTTTCCCCTGCTCTGTCCCTTGGGTTGTGCCAAAACAACTGAGCTGTCACTTGGGTATGGATCCCTCCCTGCCACTGGCACACTCCTTTCCCTTCCCCGAGAACGAGCAAGGACTTGGGCTGGTGTCTGTTTTTGAGGCATGCTGCTTCTCTTCCTATTCTGTATTTTCCTGACATCCTTGAAAAGTTTTGAGAGCAGAGGCTACCTGTGTTTGTACTGTGTGCAGTAGGATTCTGTTCTTGGCTACTTTTAGAAAGTATCAGAAGAAATCTGAATAATAAGGGTAGGAAAAGTGTCAGGTGGTCTTTGGGAAAGTACTTTGGTGTATGTAGTTTTGGCATGTAGGTAAACAAGATGAGCTAATCACGATAGCTTTCATGAAATGCATCTGTAATTTGTTTTTGTATGTAGGTCTTAAGGAAGGCTGCCATATGGTGTGTATAGTGGTATTTTTCCCTGACAGCCTTTATTTTAAGTTAAAGGAATTCCAAGGCAAACTATTATGCAAGAATACCATTTCAAATACTTATCAGGATATACCAGAAGAATACCTTGAAAGAATGTTGAAGAAAGTCTGTAGAGCTCCAGGAAAGTTTTAAATTGAAAAATTAAACGACACTTTCATCCATTTCTGAGGTACCCTAATTACCTCAGTTCTGTCTATGTTGCACTGTTACCGGTCTTTCATCTTTTAACCATTTGAACAGGAGTATTTGATAAGCAATATATAAAATCTGATTTTACAGTAATGAGTTTGTGGAGTTCTGAGACAACTTCCACAGTGGCTTTATGAAGTTTTTGTTCAACATATGGTACACTTTACTCTGTCTTCTTGCCTTGATCTAAAGTGTGCTTGTCCCCTTGAGAACGGCAGTTAGAAGTATAACCCATGCCCGTAGAAGAGTTTCTGTTAGGAAGATGAACTCCTCGAGAGAACTGCAGGAACAGCATTCCTGCTGTTGTGTTCAGACTTCACCACAGACATGTGCCCAGCGCTCTTGGGTGCTGTTGTGGGAGTGGGGGCACAGACGTTGACCCATCTGCATTAAAGACGATGGAGATGTCACTGCTGCAAGATTACAGACGATGGTAGTCTAAGGAGTTGTTAATTCAGTGATGTATCGACAGAAATTTGCGTTGTGTGGCTCGCAGAGCTGAAGCTGGGGGATGGAGAGTTGCTTTTCTTCCCGGTTTAGTTCCCGGAACTGACTCACTGGATCTAGCAAGTTGTAGCACATGAGTGATGGAGCAGCAGCAACAAGTGGTTGGGGAAAGAGGAAAGTCAGGCCACAGCGGCCTCAAGGTAGATGTCAGATTTTGAATTTAGGATGGCCTGGTGCAAACTGCTGGCTAAAGAGGTAACTGTGCTTTTGTCATTTGTTGGTGCTGGGGCTCAAGTGTCTGAGATGGCCAGAGTAAGGAACTGACCTGGCCAAACACCTAACCTTGCCAAAAGAAAGGGGAGAAAAACAAGGCAAAGAAGGGATCCCTTTTCCCTTTTTGCATTGGTCATATGTAGGCTGCTGTCAACTGCAGCCTTTCTCCATCTCTGGTTGTCTGCAGGTGCAAGAACCTGTGGAGGATTGAAATTGTTCCAATTCTATTTTAAATTTTTTAAAACTTTATTTTGAACTTTTCTGTATTCTGGTGCCAGTGTGTTACATGTAGAAACACTGTGTGTCTTTCCACCTCAGTTATGCATGTGTAGGGATAAATACAAGATTAATCCTACAGATCCCAAATTGAGGGATCAGAGAGCAAGGTAATGTGACGCTGTGGTGAACTTCATTTTCTGCTGTAGCTTGAGCCGTCTCTTCTCCTTATGTCACAGAAGCTCAGTGAAGTAGTCACCAAGCTATTCATTCACCCCTCCTGACAGCTCTCTGTTGAGATGCGAGTGCTTTGTGTGAGAAGCCTTTATTAATTGACCCAAAAAGGGAGAATTTTTTTGCTGCATAATTTTATAAATAACTAATAATCACTGCCACAGGATCACTGGCTGTCAGAAGTATAGATATGCTTAAAAAACCACAGGCTTTTCTCTTAAATGAGCATTTGAAGTCACGGACGGGGAGCATCTGAACAGGAAACAAACATGTCTTGAGGAAACAGGCAATTTTACTACCTTTTGTTGTCCGTAGTAAAAGAAGAATGTAAATAAAGTTTTGAATGTGAAAAAATCAAGAGGAAAAATTTCCATCCAACTTGAATGGAAAATTTAATACAAGTTGAGCATTTAATTCCTTTTTGTGCTTTTGAATATCATTCCAGCTGCTGAAATTGCATCTTTTCAATCACGTACTGATGCTAGCCTATGACTGAGAACTTCTCTTAGTGATTTTATCCTGACAGTAATTGAAAGCTGATTAATTTAATTGCAAGCAAGCTTTTATTTTGCCATTTCTGCCTTAGTACCTTGTGTACATGCCTGGTGTTTGAGGTCAGAAAGGAAATAGTGGTGTCTGTTTTCTAATTCAGTACAGAAAAGCTGGTAACATATACAGTTTTTAACCTTATTAACAGTAATCTTGTTGTCAAAAGTGTAGTTTGAAGAGAGAAATAATTACAAAACCTTTTATTTAAAATGGTATATAGGGCAGTGGAAAATCAGCTGTTTCTGGCTGAACCGACAAGTGCCTTAAAGCAAGATCTGTGAAGTTCTGCTATTTATTCAAAGGTGGGGTTGTTTTTCTTTGAAATTCTGAAACTCTGCAAAATTGTTTATATTTAACTGAGCTTAATTAACAAGCGCTAAAACAAAACTCTTGCAATATTATTTTGGAAGGACTTCTTTGTACTGTTTGTTGTGTGTCTGGTGTATTGTCCCAGTACGCACTGAGTGAGTGGGGTGCTGGAACCTGGTTTGCAGCTGCAGCTCGGGCTCACAAGAGTAGACTGCAACCAGTTTAGGCAGTACTGGGAACCACTGGGAAAGGTAGCATTTCACATGGGAACAGGGATGTGGGGAACACTCTGTCTTGTGGGGATTTTAAAATACAATGTTGCATCAGTTTTCTGTATCTTAGTGGCCAGAGGTTCCCTGGGGTGAAAGATGCTGCTGGTTCTTTGTGCTCAGGCCTGTTCACTCAGTGACATCATTGTCCGCTCCTGGTGTTTACCCACCGGTTTGTGTATGAGGGTTGATCTTAATCGAACATGTGTGTGTGTTTGAGAATATGTAGTCACTTAATTTTTATGTATTCTTATTTTATTTTTCTGCAAGCTGTGCAATTGAATTATCAGTAAAATATTGAAAGAGCTGCACCATAGGATGCTATACAAAGTTAACATTCGCCTACATTGCCGTGTAATGAATTTTCTAGTTATGATCAACAAAAGTTCTAATAAAATAGTACTGTTCATAATTACTGCCTTATGACTACATCAATATAAGTAGGGAGGAGCTTAGTCATCAAAAATGACAGATAAGTGCTAAGTTTTGTAATTTATTGATTGTCTAGGTAACTGGTAGGTTGTCAGTGGAAATTACAACACCACCAGGGTTAGAACCATTTTACCTATTTAAAAATACATAGATATCTTTTACAGTAAATAATAATGTTCTTTAACATTTGAAAAAAATGAGATGTTGAAGTGTACAAGAAACCACAATGGAGTACTGGCATAACTTCTACAGTTTACAAATGTCTAGAGTAATATTTTTATGTTTAAAAAAAAAAAAAATCAGCTGACCTACTGAATTCTCAATATATTTATAAATATTGAACTGGTAAAGAAAAAACTAATGAGGCAAACCATGTTGTTGTTTTCATGATTTGTTTGTGGGGGATTTCTTAATGTGTCCTGAAGTTCTTTTCCATCAGAAGAGGTTTGCAGTCTGTTCTAATTAAAGAATTTTCCATACTGGAAATGAGAAGTCAATTACTACAATTATTTTTGCATAGTTAATTTACGTAACCTTAATTGTATTTATTCCCTTTGAAAGGCTGAACCTGATATTTATAATGCATTGATTGATTAGCAGTGTAGTTATAATTCTGGAATTGCTACCGACAAGATGTTCCTGCAACTGCAGTCCCTAGCAGTTCTCTCCGGAATAAACATTTCCGAAGACAAGTGGCTGTTTGTCATTGGCGAGGGAAGGCATTGCATGTTTGCTACCTCCACATGCAGTGCTGTGGAAGTATCTTCTTTCCACACTCTCGAAAAAATGAGAGTTTAACTCTACATCATGCTACTTAATTAGTGGTGTGTTCCGTACTGTAAAGAAGTACATTTTCCTTGTTTTTTCAATCTGTCAAAATAGTGCCTAAATGTAGACTAGGGAAATGCAGGCTTTTCACTGAAGTCACTTGAGGAATGACAGCCATGAGAAGCTTCCCTGCTTGCAGATGCCCGTGGGGCTGGTGTGGTTCAGCTGTGAGAGGGCTGCTGGCGGCCATTTGCCCGGCGGCATCACAGGTGTTTGCCTGCTGGTGGCTCGCCCGGTGCCCGGCTCGTTCCAGCTCCCAGTGTGGCCGTGGAGCACTGGCATGGGTGCGGTGGGAGCTGGGAAGGGGGTCAGCAGCGGTGGTGTCTGTTACTCTTGGCTCTGCTGTGGGAGTTGGGAGGAGAGGAGCCGACGTGACTGTCTCCATCTGCGGAGCAGTCTCCGTTGGTGAATGAAGGCAGAATTGATACAATCTTCAAGCCATTTGCAATCCTTCCATATAATTAAGCAGGTAAAGACCTGGGGGGGTTTAGCTGCTTTCAGGCACTGTGGTTTCTGTACATCATTTTACCTGAACCGAGCGCATTTCCGACCGGCTGTCGAGGCAGTTGTTAGACTTGTAACCGGTTGGTTCTTGGGAATAGTCATCCAAAGCTGCGGCAGGTGCTTTGGGGATCCTTGGTGAGCAATGGCACAACAAAGTTCTTGTTACAATCAAACCTTTATTTTAACCTGCACCCTCTGCAGAGTGGTCCCCTTACAAAACTGGCAGCCAACCCCCTCTGCAGCTCGGGCCGCTCCCTGATGTCCTGGAGCCTCTGCAGGTCACCCTGTCGTTCGAACGCCGCAGCCCTCGCTTGAGCTGAAGGCAGCATACAGAGCTCCCTCAGCCCGCGCTCAGGTGTCCCAGTTCTGCCCGACCGGCCCGGGCCCCTCCTGTAAAGGAGTGGTGGGTGGGTATGTGACCAGCGGGCCGTGGGCCATGGCCACCCACCCCGGGAGATGGCGTGCGGCGGTAGGAGGAGGCCGGTGAAATGGCGGTGGCGTAGCCGCACTGCGGTTTGCCTTCCTGGGCTGGGCAGTAAGTACCAGATCGTGCAGGTATCGGAAGCCTGGCCCTGACCTTATTCCTCTGTTTTTGTGTTACTGTTTCTGCTGAAGTTTCAGCTGAACTTCAGGGGAACGAGGGAGATGTATGGTGCGTAGAAACCGAAGTATGGCCTTAATACCATAACATCTGTGAGCCAACAAGAGTGGCAGTGCCGGGTCGGACTGCTGCTCTGCTCACTGCTGGCAACCAGGTGGAAATCGCTGAAGAAAGCATGTAGAACTAGGGCAATTATAACATCAGCATCTCCTGGTTTATGTTAATGGTTTTTACTACTACTACATGTTTTGGGGGCATTTGAGCCTGACGTAGTGCTTGCAAGTTTCCATTAGACAGTTCTTGCTGGTCTTTTGCATCAGTGTGTCTGATTTTTTTGAGCTAATCCTTACTTTTGGTCTCTGCAGTGTCCTGGGGCAGTAAGCAGAGAGTGACACAGCAATGTAATACAGCATTTAATATGCTAGGGTGTGAAACCATGGGGAAGCTCAACTTGGTCCAGCTAAGGGATTTACTTGTTTATTCCCGTCAAATCACAGCTGATTTACTCCATTCTACATTGCAAATGCTCAAGTGAATTTCATATTCCCCTATTATCTGAAGTGCTTTCAGTGCCAGGGTCCTACATGATACAAATTTCCTCTTCATTAGTAACAGCCTCTTTCTTAGAAACTAAGTTTCCACAGCAAAAGTGAGATTGAGAAAGCAAACGTTTTGGTGGACAACAGTTGCAGAACTTCTTGAATCATGATGGGCTTCCATAATAGCATGAACAGGAATAGTCAGTTCAGAAACAAAGACATGGTAGTTTGTTTGGTATTGGAGAAAATGGCTGTGGTCTGTTGCTGTCTGGCTCCAAGGCAGCCTTTTTGGCCGTATGTAGTTGTGGGGCAGGGCAGTGGCCTGGTGATGAATGCAGTGTGAACCCCTGGGTAGTTTCCCTCCAATGCAGGACGAAGGTACAAAGAGAGTTGTTTTTGTTGCTGGAATTAATCTTTCCTATATGCTTTGGACAAGTGAAAAACAAATAGTATGTTGTAAGAGCTATTTGTGTGGCCATGGAAATGAAATCGGCTCCGTGTGGAAAAGGAGAGCAAGTTGTCTATGTAATTATGTAAGGGGTTCTGTGTCTGTGAAATATGCATTGGTAAATATGAGCTGACACATTTTGAACAAACAAATTATAAATGAGTGGAAGACCTGAAAATGTCAGTTTCTTCCTCAGGAGCGCTTCAGGATTTTTCTGTTCACTTTTCTTTTCCCTCTTATACATTCATTTCTTCCCTTAGGCAAATGAGCTTCTTTAAATGTTTATCTCTTTGTTTCAGTATACTACTTATTATAGGAAATAATTTTTGACATATCTTGAAAGTGTCAGAGGAGATTTGATGTACTAATATTTTTATATAGAGAGTTTGTGTGCGTGTACCTTAAAATAGCACAGAGAGAAATAGTAAATCAATCCTTTAAACTGGTTGCTGTGTATATCTTGACATTGCCTAACCAGTTGTGTGTGTTATGGTCTTTTTCGGGATTAGCTAAGAAAAACTTTAGGATAATCCTAAGGAGTTATGAAAAAATGAAATAAATTAACACCTTAAGATGAAAGTATCTTGTACAACGCTTATTAGGCAAAGTGTTTGTCATTGTATGGCATGCAAACTATGCCATGTCAGGTAGCAGGGCAGGAAAAGAGCTTGCACTGCTGCTGTTACCCCCTCCCCTCTTGGAGAGAGCTTTGGGGTGTCAAGTGCCCCTTTGGTTGAGAACAGGAAGTCTTTTAATGTGTTTTGATTCATTGGGAATTAATAATTCCCCCCCTCTGACCTGTAACACGATTAACTGTTTTCCTGGAACTGAACGCAATTTGCAGCCACCCACACCCGTCGAGTCGCGCGTTGATGAAGCTGCCTGCACGTTATCTGATGACTTGGTATTAGTAGGGACCAAGAGGAAGATCCCTGTGAAAGGCCAGGTTAGCTGAGGCAAAAAATGATTTTTCTGGTGGTGTTTTATCATTTTCATTTCAACATGAATGTGAGTTTGGACAGGAGACTTTGCAGTCTGTCGTTGCTTCGTCTTGACCCTTCCTGTGCATCTGAAGTTGTGGAAGAGTCAGTGGCTGAGGGGCAGTTCTCAGAAGCAACGTGTCGGGTGTAAGCTTGGCAGGGAGAATCAGAGGAGATGATAGAGGCGCGTGTGGGTACATGTACCTTAGAGGCATAGGTTGGGCCATTAAGGAAACTCCATATTCTGTCCTTGTGCCTGCTGAATGTATCTTGTCCTTGGAATGTAACTGTTATGTACTTATAAAGAAAAAATGTGTCTGCTCGCTCAGTGCAGCTTCCATGGTTGTGTTACCTTTGTGCAGCGTGCCAGTCAGTAGCACTAAAATATTATGAAATAACACCCTCCACCCCCAAGAATTAAATGCTGTTTGGTGTTTTTAAGCATGTTCAGCCTTAAATGTTTTAGAACCATGTAAAATACTCGCTAAGGGTAGCATGCTAACAAAGAAAAGCATGTCAGCACAGGACAGTGCTGAAGCATATACTTAAGTCCTAAAGAAGTCAGTGTACTTAAACACAAATGTACCTGCTTTCCTGAATCTGTATGCTTATTGTTACCTGTTCTGAAATAAGATCTTCAGTTTTGTACTCCCAATGAAGGATAAATTTTGCTTTAAAAAAAAAAAGGTGATGTTTGGGAATTCTTTAAACATACAAACTGTATTATCTTTTGTTTTGATAGCTGATTGCTGTTTATGATGAGCAAGAAACTCACCATAAGACTGATGGCACCAATGGCAATTTGACAGACAGGAATAGCCCAGACTCTTTTGAGACGGAGGTAGCGGCTCAGCTGGCTGCCTTTCAGCCGATCGGTGGTGAGATTGAAGTGACTCCTTCTGCCCTGAAACTGGGTATGTATATCTTGCATGGCTATTTTGCATGGTTATATTTTTTAATTTCTCAGCCAACATGTAGTACTTTTGTATTTCTGTTTCCTTCTGAGAGGATGTCTGTGGTCTGATTTTATGTATTTAAAGAATTCTTTTAGCACCCCGTTGTTTTCCTTGCGATTCAGTGAAGACAATTGTAATGACAAAAATCGGTCTTTTAAGCAATTGATGCTGAAGACTGCAACTAAGCATGGCAAATTTGCACCTGAGTCTTGTATCCTGCTGTATGTTATGCCCATCCATACAGCTGGGATGTCTTTTTTTTTTTTTTCCTTCTTTGCTTGACTGGGTAGCTTGCTGGCAATCCTTAATTGTAATCTTTTGAGAGCAGAAGAGATTAAACCTATGCAAAGTATTTTTAAATAAAGAAGTTCTTGAAAAAAACCTCAGCATTTTTGTTGAGGAACATGGGTTAAATGAGTGTAAATACTGTCGTGTGTAAATACTTTTACTGATTGAGCTAGTACTCTGGTTTGGGAGTGGGAAGTAGGAAGGAGGAGATACTGGTTGCAAACAGTTCAGCTCTGCCTTTGAAGAAGCTGCACAGCAAAGTCTATTTGCCTATCTGACTTTCAAGTGAGCAAACTGTGATTAGGAGAGGCTTCTGCTTAATTTCAACTTCTATCAGTGGGTACTGCGTGAAGTACTGCAACGCTGGTCACCTGTGTTGTTTCGGTGTGCCTGGAAGGCCAAGAGTTCAGGCACTGGTTTCCGATTATAAAGAGCTTGAGTTTTGTGCATTGAACACAAAGCAGTTTGAAATACTTTCTTGGACTGAGAGCAAGCTAAGCTGTCATCTAGGTACCAGATATAGAAGGTTTCAAAAACAGATTGAAGGTGAATCCTCTTACTGTCTGCCCGTAAAGCAGTCGTACACTGACAGCATTTACCAAGTCAGTAATGCTCAGGAGAAGCCCCTCTGCATTCCACCAGAGCTCATCACCTGATTCACCCTGTGTTCTGGAGTACTGCTGGTAGTCTCCTAACGGTGTGCAATAAAATTTCCAAGTGTGAGTGGGGTAAGGATAGTAATACTACCTCTAGTTGTGCTCGTAGTCTGATTACAACTTCAGAAACTGCACGTTCACTTGTCTGTTTATTTTAATTGCATTTTTAAAGGAAAAGGCTGATTAACAAAAACACCAAGCTAAAATAAAATTTCTTATATAGCTCACTGGATGAGGCTGTGTAACTTCTGACAGAAGTCTGTGCTCATTTTTGTGCCTGATGTAAAAAATAGTGAAATTCAAGACAAATTAAAATTTTTAGATTCAAATGTCTGTGTTAATGGACCCTTCTGTTTTCTTCTGTATTCTAGAATATAGAAAAACCTCTTTTCCGTATTTAGTCACACAGAGGAATTTCTCATACCTAAAAATCTTGGAAGAGACTTGTTCTTGCCATGACTTGTATGTATTTGAGCTGTGTTTTTGGTAACCATGAGGTATGGAAAAGTTTATGACTAAAGGTCCAATGGTTGAATGGTTTGCTACTTCATTTATTGCATACTTTTAAAGAACACTATGTAAAAACATTTTGGCGTGTTTCAGAAAGCAGGGATTGTTCTCCATATACTTGAGCCATATGTAAAAAAAAAAAAAAAAAAAGTCATTGGAAGTGGTTTGTCTAGCATACTGTTGTACATTTAGGGTTGGAGAGAAGAGTATTTCAAGCTCTCACAATTTTATGTAAAAAAGTTAAATGCTAGAGCTTTTGAGCTCACCAGTAAGCTACCAAGTAGTTGAGTTTTCATAGTATTGTTTGAATCCTTCTACTGTAAAGTGTAAAGGAGATGAAATATAACATGAGAAAAGTAGCCAATTAGGGTTCTAGTTCGTTTTCAGTGTAATACTAATATATACTTTAAGTTTAAATGGATGTTTGCTTCTTAAAATAGAGAACATAATGTGTTTGTCTCAATGGTTCTCTTTCAGATTGTTTATTTTAGAAGGTAGATGAAAGGTTTTCTACCTGTCAGCCCCATAAACTCAGTCTGCACTCTGAAATGTAATTGTTTCTCTTCTGGATATTACTTCATGGATTAAAGTTCTTTAGACTTAATTTTTGCCTTTATGTTTCCTGTACAAGTCCCTGGACCTTAAATTATGTCCCTGTTTCCACTAGAGGCAAATTGAAAAGTAAATGAAGAAATAGAAGGACAATTTGGTTGCATCAATATCATTGATGCGTGAACCACAGTAGTCTGGCTCCCTGTCTAATTACTGAATTGACTCACACTTGCTAGCAGAAATAAATAATAATAATTTTAAAAAGCTAGGAGCCAAGATGTGATTAAATACAGACTTAGTGAGCAAGTGTTGCTTTTCATGGTAGAGCTGTGTTTCAAGAACTGTCATCTCCTTACCTTTTAGAGTATTTTTGCAAAGTGCCTTCTAGGGATGAAATACAGGGAATCCATTGTTCTAAATAATGTCAGATTGTGGAACAATTTTGCCTATTAATTTCTGTTGGATGTTTTGTATTCTGTGAAACCTAATCCACGTTTTTATACAGAAACAATGTCCATTTAGTGATCTGCTTGGAGAATACTTAGAGCTTGATGCTTAATAAGCATGTGAAACTAAACACTTCTCAAACATAAGAGAATCAGCGCTGATTTTATAAAAGGCACTTGATATACTGCCTTCAAATTTTTTTCTTGTTTATAAATTGTCTGTTAGATCCAGTGAAGTTAATCATGTGTTATACATAGTCTTAAAGCCTTTACTGCCTAGATAGAGATGGCGATGATGGGGGAAATTTTTTTTTTTTATTGTATGGTTACTACTTTCAGGGTTTTTTATTGTTGATACTCTTTACAATACTGATCAACTTGACTGTCTTAAATCATAGTTTTTCCATTATAATAGTTGGTTACCCTTGTTTTGCCCTTTGTCACCTGTAACTTTGAAAGTGAGCCAGAATAAAAGCAATCTTATATTTGGCTTGAAAGCTGTAAGTACCTTATATCTTACATTGCTTCCACGTACTAGCAATATTTTAGGGCAAAAAAGTTAGTTTGTTATTTTGCTTATTATCATGTTACTTTCTTAATACTTGACACATCTTCTTGGAACAGTTCAGGAAATTATTCAGCTGTTTGTTTTCTTTTCACTGAAATTAATTCATCTCTACTTTTAAAGCTAACTCAGTGTTCTCAAACAGGTGAAATTGTGGGCTTTTATGTTTGATTTAAGAAAAATGCAGGAAGACTTTAACTGCTTATGAACACGATAGCTGCTGCGTCTGTAACATGAAGTGAGGTGCAAACATACTGGAGTCCATCCTTCCTCCCCCCGCGGAGCTGGATTATCAGGTGGTGTTGCTGGCAGTGCCAATTGAGCAGTACGTGGTAGTGTTTCCCTCAGTAATTTCAACCCTGAGTATCAGAAACTTCAGTAAAGCCTTTTCAGCTGTAAGAAACTCTGTCGCTTCTGCTAGGTACATAGGTCTCAATTCAGTAGTGGGTTTTGCATCCTGGTGTTTTCCTGTTAAGCATGATTACTGAAATGGTGACACAATGAAGTGGTTGTTTCTCCACAGTTTACTTTTTCTGTATTCAGGAGATGTAATACTCCTCTATTGAAGGCTGCCATCATCCATTCGGATGTAGATGAAAACCTAATGACAATGTCACATGTGCTTTTGCACACCCAGTGACTACAGTTTTATGAGAAGTGCCAGTGCTGTCTTTGTTCTTGGTTGGGTGGGTTGAATGACTAGTGCTGCATCTCAGCAGAAACCTGAAGTAGGGAAGGGACATTACTTATTTTGTTTCATGTTTTGTATAGTGCAAAAGAATATCAAGGCTGGTAGGGCTTTATTAGATGGACTCCATTTCTTTTATCAAAATAAGAAGGAACTTTTTTAATGCAGAAAATCTTGATGTACATGTGCCTGTTGACAATGAAATATAGATCTATTGTAAAAAAAAAAAAAAAAAAAAAACCCCCAAAAATTAAATTTAGTCAAGGGGGTTGAAAAAAATTTTGGAAAAAAACCTCCCCACCTGGCCCGGCGGGGGGGTTTTTATAAAGGGGGGTTGGATTCCCCACCCCCCCCGGGGGAGCCCCAACCCC